>SWCD01005194.1_pt1 | contig 11357 bp, 14 predicted proteins | sample 4693011 | NCBI WGS metagenome assembly SWCD01 (sample SAMN10267278, study PRJNA491770) | bioreactor metagenome | isolation source: DHS bioreactor inoculated with marine | place: Japan: Omine Ridge, Nankai Trough | reverse complement strand
CTCCAGCGCCCGCGCCGTCCGCTTCATCAGGTCCGGCAGGTCAAAAGGCTTGGGCAAATAATCATAGGCCTCCGCCTCTGCCGCCTTGATCGCCGTCATGATCGTGTTTTGCGCCGAAATCACGATCACCGGCAATCCGGGCCGGTCCTGCGCGATCTTGGGCAACATTTCTAGCCCATTGCCATCGGGCATCATCACATCCGAGATGACGACATCGCCCTTGCCCTCGCCCACCCACCGCATCAGCGTGGTCAGGCTCGAGGTGGCATGCACCCGGCACCCCGCCCGTGTCAGCGCCTGCGTCAGAACCGTGCGGATCGTGCGGTCGTCATCGGCGACCAGTACCGTGCCATCCATCCTCAAGCCTCCTTGGTTGCGTCCGCTGCCCGTTGCAACGAAATCCGAAACACCGTGCGCCCCGGCACGGAATTTACCGAAATCCAGCCGTCATGGTCCGAAATGATCTTGGCCGCCAAGGCCAAGCCCAACCCCGTCCCATTCTCGCGCCCTGAAACAAAGGGATCGAACACCTGATCTGCAATCTCGGGCGGCAGGCCGGGACCATCGTCGATGATCTCGATCTGAAGGGGCAGCGCCTTGCCCTGCCCCTCGCCGCGCCGCACCCTGAGCGACTGTTCATAATAGGTATGCAGACGGATCGTGCCGGGCTTGCCCCGCGCCGCCTCTGAGGCGTTTTTCAAGAGGTTCAACACCACCTGCAGCAATTGGTCGCTATCGCCAAGCGCCAGCGGCAGCGACGGATCGTAATCCTCGACCAGCGCCATATGCGCGGCAAAGCCCAGCATCGCCGACCGTCGCGCCCGGTCCAGCACGTCATGCACATTGACCGGGCGCATATCGGGCGCGCTGATATTGCCAAACTGCTCGACCCGTTCCAGCAGGCTCACGATCCGGCGGCTTTCACTCACGATCAAATCCGTCAGTTCCAGATCCTCTGGCCCTAATGTCATCGACAAGAGCTGCGCCGCGCCCGTGATACCCGCCAGCGGGTTCTTGATCTCATGCGCCAGCATTTCCGCCATGCCGATCGCCGATTTCGCCGCCGATTTCACATTGCTGTTCTGTACCATGCGCCCAGCCAATTCGCGCGGGCTGATGAGCATGATCATATGCCCCGGACGGCCCGTCAGAGGTGCCACCTGCAGATTGCACTGCATCGGCGCGCGCTCGCCTGTGCCCACGTCCACATCGTTGACAAAGAGCGGCGCGTCATTGGCCCGCGCCCGCTCGAACGCCTCTTCCAGCGGCGCGTTGACCGCCAGCTTGTCCCAGACCGGCTGTCCCATCAGCGCCCGCGACGACGACATCATGAACCCTTCCGCCGCCGGATTGATCCCCGCGATCCGGTCTTGCGGATCAAGCAGGATCGCGGGCACCGGCAAGGAGGTCCAGATCGCATCCTCCGTGCTCATGCGGCGACCCGCGCAATCTGCACGCCCCCGGCCATTGCATCGGGCAAACGCTCCAGCACCGCCGCTGGCGCGCTAGCTGTCAGCACCGCACGCCGCAGGCTCTCGCCCGTGCCCGCCGCATCCATGTACCACCCCAGATGCTTGCGCGCGACGCGCAGCCCCAGATCCCGGCCATAAAAGCTCAGCATCGCCTCGTAATGCCCGGCCACCAGATCGGCCAAGGCCGCCCCCTGCGGCACCACCGGGGCTGTGCCCTGCCCCATCGCCGCCGCGACCTCTGCCAGAACCCAAGGCCGCCCACGTGCGCCCCGACCAATCATCACACCCGCCGCCCCGGACAGCGCCGCCGCCCGGCGCGCCGTGGCAACGTCTGTAATATCGCCGTTGGCAATGACCGGAACATGGACAGCCGCCACAATCTCCGAAATCGCCGCCCAATCCGCCGACCCTTTGTAAAACTGGCAGCGCGTGCGCCCATGCACCGTGACCATCGCCACGCCCACGCCCTCTGCCCGCCGCGCCAGATCCGCCGCGTTCAAACAGTCGTGATCCCAACCCAAGCGCATCTTCAGTGTGACCGGTACATCGACCGCGCCCACCACCGCCTCGATCAACCGCAACGCATGATCCGGATCGCGCATCAACGCCGAGCCAGACGCCCCGGCCCCACTGGCACTCACCACCTTCTTGGCCGGGCAGCCCATGTTGATATCGATGATCCGTGCGCCCTGGCTGGCCACCACCCGCGCCGCCTCTGCCATCCACTGCGCATCGCAGCCCGCCAGTTGAACGGCCGTATTCTCCGCCCCAAGACCCAATTCCGCCTTGCCGCGCGCCGAGGGCTTGGCCTGGACCATTTCCTGGCTTGCGACCATCTCGCTTACCACGAGCCCCGCGCCAAATTCCGCCACAACGTTGCGAAACGGCAGGTCGGTGATTCCCGCCATCGGCGCCAAGAGGACCGGTGTCGCCAAAGCCTTGTTCGCGATCCTGAGCATATCCCTGCCTAATCCTTGTGCATATCGCCGGTTCTACCCGTGAACCCCGCATCAAACAATGATCACAGGCCCAATTAACAGTCGCTAGCGGCCGACATGCCCATTTATTAGGCAGATGCTCAGCCATTGCGCTCGGATAAAACCCGTCCTAATCAAGAGCCATGACAACCGCCGCCCTCATCGTCGCCGCAGGCCGGGGCACCCGCGCAGGCGGGGACTGCCCCAAGCAATGGCAGCCCCTTTTGGGCCGCCGTGTCATCGACTGGACGCTCGACGCCTTTCTGGGTGCTGAAGGGATCGACAGGATCCTCGTCGTGCTACATCCCGACGACCTCGACCGTCTTGCCCCCGATCCTCGGATTCTGGTCACGACGGGCGGTGCCACACGCGCCGAGTCGGTCCGAAACGGCCTCGAAGTCTTGGCAAGCGATCCGCCCGACCACGTGCTCATCCATGACGTGGCAAGATGTTGTACAAAATCACCTTACATAGCTTACATAACTTACAAAATCCGCAGCACCGGTTTGCCCGCGCTGGCCCCGGCTCTCCCCGTGACCGATGCGCTCTGGACCGGGGTCGACGGGCGCGTGACCGGCACCCGTGATCGTACCGGGCTATACCGCGCTCAGACCCCACAAGCCTTTGATTTTACGTCAATTCTTGCCGCGCACCGGGCGCATGAGGGCGACGCCGCCGACGATGTCGCCGTCGCCCGCGCCGCCGGGATTGACGTGACAATCCTCGATGGCGACGAAGACAACCTCAAGATCACCCACCCGCACGACTTTAAACGTGCAGAGAAAATACTTGGAAATCAAATGGATATACGTGTCGGCTCAGGTTACGATGTACACCGCTTCGGCCCCGGTGACCACTGTATGCTCTGCGGTGTCGCCGTCCCCCATGATCGCGGGTTGCAAGGCCATTCCGATGCAGATGTAGGGCTTCACGCCCTCGCAGACGCTATATATGGGGGATTGGCACAGGGTGACATCGGTCGCCACTTCCCCCCCAGTGACCCCCAGTGGAAAGGCGCCAAAAGCCACATCTTCTTGCGCCACGCGGTGGGATTGGCGGATAAACTTGGATTCAAGATCAATAACATAGACGTCACTCTTGTCTGTGAGCGTCCCAAGATTACGCCCCACGCCCCCGCCATGCAGGCCGCCCTCTCCGAGATCACCGGCATCGCCCCTGACCGCATTTCAGTCAAGGCCACAACGTCAGAACGCCTCGGCTTCACCGGACGAGAGGAAGGCATCGCCGCCCAAGCGGTTGTCACCTTGGTGAAACCATGCGCCTAACCCATTTAATTTGCACATTTTTCTATGTCGGCCATCTTCGCCCGGCCCCCGGCACATGGGGATCGCTCGCGGCCCTGCCGGTGGCCTGGGCGCTACATCTCGCGGGCGGTCCGGCTCTTCTCTTCTTGGGGATTCTGCTCTCCTTTACATTAGGATGGTGGGCTACGCATCTGGAAACAAACGGAAAGGATAATCATGATCCGTCCGAGATCGTGATTGACGAGGTGGCCGGCCAATGGCTTGCCTTCCTGCCAGTCTCGATCGGGGCCTCCCATGCCGGGGCGGACCTCCTAAGTCTTTGGCCTGGCTTCGTTTTTTCCTTCGCCGCCTTCCGCTTTTTCGATATCACCAAGCTCGGCCCCATCGGTTGGGCCGACCGCCGCAACGACGCCTTGGGCGTCATGCTGGATGATATCGTCGCTGGCTTTGCCGCCGCGCTTTGTGTCCTTTTGGCTGCCGGCTTCTATCACGGGGTTCTAGGGCTATGATTACCAAGGAAATTCTTGCTCTTGCACAGGCAAAGGGCATGATGATCACCACCGCCGAAAGCTGCACGGGCGGCATGGTCGCTGCGGCCTTGACTGACATCCCCGGCTCTTCCGCCGTGGTTGAGCGTGGCTTTGTAACCTATTCAAATACTGCAAAAATCGAGATGTTGGGCGTGTCGGAGCCGACCCTCGCGACCTACGGCGCGGTTTCCGAACAGGTGGCAAAGGAGATGGCTGACGGCGCATTGCGGCATAGCGCGGCCCAGCTTGCCGTTTCGATCACCGGCATCGCCGGCCCCGGTGGCTCCGAGCACAAACCCGAGGGTCGCGTTTGTTTTGGTCTCGCCAAGTTTGGACACCCGACTTGGACCGAAACCGTTGAGTTTGGACCGTTAGGGCGCAGCGCCGTCCGTGAGCACGCTCGAAATCATGCACTTGAACTTATTTTTATCTCATTGAGTGAATGACTTGGATCGCATACTTCATGCGTCCCCATAAAGCTCCAGCGCCCTCTGCTCAAAGGCCCGCACGATGCGCTTCATCGCCTCATAGAAGAATAGATCAGCCGCGGATTGTAACAACCTGTTCTTGAACGCAAAGTCGACGTCAAAACTGACCTCGCATCCACCCTCCACATCGCGAAACGCCCAGTTCGAGCGCATGTGGTGAAACGGCCCCTCCAGATACTCCGTCTCGATCCGCCGCATTGCCGGCCAGAGCACCACGCGACTCCCAAAGCGCTCCCGGAACACTTTGAAACTGATCACAAGATCCGCTTCCATGATCTCTGACCCATCCTGTTGCGGGCGCACGGATCGCACACGCGCCGCCGCCGTCCAGGGCAAGAACTGCGGATAGCTGGCCACATCCGCCACCAGCGTATACATCTGCTCGGCCGTGTAGCGTAAAACGCGCGTCTCAGAATGTGTTGGCATGCGCCCCCCGGTTTCCGCGTGACAGTGCGCCGCTTTTTCCTAGACTGGTCCGGGATGTTCAAGGGGGTCACATGCCGCAACACGCCTATGTTATAGATAAAATGATCTCGGCCAAGAGCATCGCGGCGCGAATCGAGGCGTTGTCCCATAAAATTGAAGCCGAATTCGCAGGTACGCAAAAACTGGTGGTGGTGGGGCTGTTACGAGGCTCATTCATCTTCATCGCGGATCTGGTGCGCGAACTCGATCTGCCAGTGGAGGTCGATTTCGTCGAAACCTCCTCTTATGGAAACGCCATGGAAAGCAGCCGGGAAGTGCGTATTCTCAAAGACTTGCGCGGCGATATTGAAGGGCGTGACGTGCTGGTCGTCGAGGATATCGTCGACACTGGCCATACGCTCTTCCACGTCCTGCACCTGCTACAGAGCCGCAGGCCGCACAAGCTCCGAACCATCGCACTTCTCGACAAACCCTCGCGCCGCGAGGCAGACATTCGCGCAGACTGGATCGGCTTTGAAATCCCGGACGAATTTGTCGTGGGCTATGGAATTGACTATGCGCAACGCAATCGGAACCTGCCCTACATCGGCAAGGTGCGCTTCGTCGACAACTAGCTAGAAATGGCGGACCCAAGAGGATTCGAACCTCTGGCCTCTGCCTTCGGAGGGCAGCGCTCTATCCAGCTGAGCTATGGGTCCACTTGCGCGGTGGTATAGCGGGGCAACAACGGCCCCGCAATCGCAAAATCAGCCAAATAGCTCATGCGCCAGCTCGAGCGCCTCGATCAGCACATCCACCTCGGCACGGGTGTTATACATCGCAAAGGACGCACGGCAGGTGGCGCTGACGCCCAGATGCTCCATCAGGGGGCCCGTGCAATGCTGACCGGCGCGGACGGCCACGCCCTTCTTGTCGAGTATGGTAGAAATGTCGTGGGCATGCGCAGCCCCCTGCATCGTAAAGGAAAAAATCGCCGCCTTATCCGATGTCGTACCCTGCACGTTGATCCAGTTAAGCCCTGCCAAACGCTTTTGCGCATAGCGGCTCAGGTCATCCTCATGGGCGCTGATCGCGCCCATGCCAATGCCCATCATATACTCGAGTGCCACACCCAGGCCGATCGTCTGCACGATGCCTGGTGTGCCCGCCTCGAACTTCATCGGCGGATCATTATAGGTCACGCCGTCGCGCGTCACCTCGCGGATCATGTCACCGCCGCCCATGAAGGGGCGCATTTCGGCCATCCGTTCCTTGCGGACAAAGATTGCCCCCGATCCCGAGGGACCATAGAGCTTGTGACCCGTAATGGCGTAGAAATCACAGCCCATCTCATCGAGATTGACCGGCATATGCACCGCCGCCTGAGAGCCATCCACAAGCACAGGCACCCCCCGCGCTCGCGCGGCATCGCAGATCGCCTTTACATCAACTTTGGTTCCTAAAACATTGGAAAGCTGCGTAATTGCAATAAGTCGGGTCCTTGGCGTGATCGCATCAATCACCTTTTGAGGGTCGAGATAGCCGCGCGCATCAACATCCACCCATTTCAGCGCAACACCCTGCCTTTCGCGCAGGAAATGCCATGGCACGATATTGGCGTGATGCTCCATGACGCTCAGGATGATCTCATCTCCGGCCTGCATACGCGGCATGGCCCAACCATAAGCGACCATGTTGATCCCCTCGGTCGTCCCGGAGTTGAAGATGATCTGATCCTCATCCGCCACGCCCAGAAACCGCGCCACGATACCGCGCACCGCCTCGTATTTCTCGGTCGCGAGGTTGCTCAGGTAATGCAGTCCGCGATGCACATTGGCATATTCCATCGAATACGCCTGTGTCACCGCGTCGATGACCACCTGTGGCTTTTGCGCCGAGGCCCCATTATCGAGATAAACCAAAGGCTTACCATTCACTTCTCGTGCAAGAATCGGGAAATCGGCACGAATTTTCTCGACATCGAGCATCTTATGCCCCTCCCATTGCGGCTACGCCTATCAGGCTTAGCAGAATGCTCAGTCCGACCGCCATAGCGGCGATGGACAGGATGATAACACCAAATGATTTCAACATGTTGTCAAAGCGATGCGCGGCATCGACAAACCCCGTGAGGATATAGATACCCCAGACCGAGGACACAAAGATCACGAGGGCCGCCACCGTTGGAAGCGCCAGGACCAGCACCGCGACCGCAACTTGCAGGATGAGGCGCAACACCTGCAACCAGCAGATCAGCACCAGAACATCCTGCACCGTCGCCTTGCCCCCCAACATGCCTCCGACCCAAAAGAGCGCATAGACCGTAATCACAAGCGCCCCCAACAAGAAGAGGGTGAAAAGCAGCGGTGAATGAAAGGCCGGCGGCATCAGCGTCGGCGTGCTCGGGTCCATCGGCGGAGCAAGACGCAGCGACACCGAATAAACGATCGCGTTGAGGACCGACATCAGCCCCAACGCCATCCACAAAACCTGTTGCGGCAGGCCAAACCCGATCAACCCGCGCGCCGCCTCTCTCGGGCGAAACAGGGTTTCCAGCAAAAGCGCCTTGAACTCTGCCTGCGTCATACCCCGCCCCACTCTGCCTCGATCAAACCGGACGCCCAAAACCACAGGAAGACCAGCAACCACAAGAGACCAATCACCTGCAGTTCCAACCCCGGTCCAACAAATCCGGCCACAAGACCATGCAACAAGATCAACGGACTAGCCGCAAGAAATGCCCAGAAAAGCGCAATCCGCGCGCCAAAGGCGGTTCCCTTGCCCCGCAGAACGCGAGCAATGCCATGGCTGACAAGAGCCAACGAGTAGAGAATCAAAGGGGCAATGAAAACCCACGCCAAGAGCGAGGCCCCCAGCAACGGGTTTAGCTCTTGACCCGTCAAATACGCTTCGCGCGCAAGCCGAGGCCATTGCGCGACAAAGACCACCACACAAGCGGCAATCAGAATCACCAGCGCGCGATCCTCACGCGGGCCCATAGCCAGCAAGCGCCTTACCACCCGGCGCGGACCGCGATAGGTGGCCACAAGATCGGTCGTAACCGGCATCAGCGGCGCCTGCGCTCCAGCCAGGCGGCAAGCTGGCTGTTGATGTCCTCGCGCAGGCCCTCGTCCTCGATTTCCTCGACCGCTTCGGCCAGAAAGGACAAGGTCAAGAGGTCGGTCGCAATCGTCCGGGGAATTCCGCGCGCCCGCAGATAATAGAGCGCATCCTCGTCAATCGCCCCCGAGGTCGACCCATGCGAACAGGCCACGTCATCGGCATAGATTTCCAGTTCCGGTTTGGCCAGAAACTGACTGTCCTCATCCAGCAAGAGCGCCTGACTGATTTGATAGCCATCCGTTTTCTGTGCGCCGGGCTTGACCAGAATCTTGCCCTGAAACACGCCCGTTGCCCCGTTGCGCAGGACTTTCTTGAACACTTGGCGGCTTTCGCAGCGCTGCGCATCATGGGTGACGAACACCGTGTCGTCCTGATGGAAATCCCCATCGCCCATGGCGGCCCCCGCCACATGCGCCACCGCGTCATCGCCCAGCAGTTCGATCACACATTCGTTGCGCGTCATTACCCCGTTCGCAGTCAGGGTAAAGGATTTGAAGAGGCTCTGCGCCCCCAACCGGGCGAATATATGCGTGGCGGCGCGCCGCTCGTGATCGCGGCCCTGGGTACGGATATGATGAAACCGTGCGCCTTCGGCCACATCCACCTCCATCACCTTGTTGAACCGCGCGGCGGCGGGGCCATTCTCGAGAAGGGTAACTTCGGTCTCGGGGTCAAGCTTGATCACATGATGCAGGATGGCATCAGAAACCTCTGATTTATGGACATAAATCAGATTGATCGGCTTGCTCGGGCGGCCTGTCACATGGATGAGCAGACCATCCGTGGCATAGGCGGTGTTCAGCGCGGCCAAGGGCCTTGCCACCGGCGTTTGCCCCTTCTCCTCCAGCACGCCGTAGAGGTCGCGCGCCCAATGGATATCGCTCTTGGTTGCCATTCCCAGGCGGTCGATGCGCACGCCCTCCAGTGTCAGATCATCGCTCGCCTCGGCATCGAACACACCATCAACGAACACCAGCTTGAGCCGATCTACATCCGCAAAGCTGTCAGGCTCATCATCGTTGAGAAAAAGCGCCGCGTGCGGAGCCTCGACCTGCACAAGGCTTTCGGGGCGGGTGAATTTCCAGTATTCATCGCGCCGATCCGGCAGGCCCATAACCTGCACACGCGTCAACGCCGCCTCTCGCGCGGCCGTCGCCCACAATCCCCCCTCCGGCAAGGCCATCGCCCCCAGCCTCGCCTCAAGCGTTGTCTGCTTTGCTTGCGGCTGCGCCATCACGCCACCTCCGCCAGAATATCGGCATAGCCGTTTTGCTCCACCTCAAGCGCAAGCTCGGGCCCGCCGGTCTTGATGATGCGGCCGTCGTACATGATATGCACGACATCCGGCTTGATATGGTCAAGCAGGCGCTGGTAATGCGTGATCACAAGAAAGGCGCGGCCCGCATCGCGCAGCGCATTCACCCCATCCGAAACCAGCTTCATCGCGTCCACATCAAGTCCCGAGTCGGTCTCGTCAAGGATGCACATCTTTGGCTCCAGCATCGCCATCTGGAGGATTTCATTGCGTTTTTTCTCACCGCCAGAGAAGCCGACGTTGACCGGACGCTTGAGCATATCCGCGTCGATCTGAAGCGTTTTGGCCTTCTCTCGCACGACTTTTAGAAACTCGGCGGCGCTCATTTCCTCTTCGCCGCGCGCCTTGCGCTGCGCATTCACGGCGGTGCGCAAGAAAGTCATGTTGCCCACGCCTGGGATTTCAACCGGATATTGGAAGGCCAGGAACAGCCCCGCCGCCGCACGCTCCTCCGGCTCCATATTAAGAAGATCAACACCCGCCAAAGTGGCGCTGCCGTCCGTCACGGTATAGCCGTCACGCCCAGAAAGGACATAGGAGAGCGTCGACTTGCCAGAGCCGTTAGGTCCCATGATCGCATGCACTGTCCCGGCCTCGACGGTCAGGTTGACCCCTTTGAGGATGGTTTTATCCTCTTCTTCAAGATCGACGTGCAGGTTCTTGATTTCCAACATTTTCCTTGATCCCTTTATACATTTCAACGGCCTCAGGGCCGCGTCATCATCTCTATGATCGTCAAGAGGTGCGCAGGGTTCAACACCTGCGGCATCACCTCGAATTCCGCCATCCGCCCGATCATCTGCCGGGGGGCCCCGATGAAATCCTCTATCCGGTGATAGTGCTTGCGCGGGGCGTAATCATCGAAAAGAAGAGTGACAGGCCGCGCCGTGCGCAACGCCGCCGCCATGGCACAGCCGGTGCGAAACCGCCCGTCCACCAACACCACATCGGGTTGCACAAAGCCGGCCATATCCCAGACCTTGAGCGGATACTGTGCATAGGCCTTCCACCCACGTGAGCCGCGGGGAAATCCCCAATCTTTGGTCGGTCCGATGTCGGACCAGATCGTATCATGCTCTGTGCCTGCCGCGGGTGGGTTCTGTGTAAACCAGCCGCGTATCATCTCGGCCCAGGCCTGATCGCTCTCGACCGAAAAGACCCGCTTGCTCTGCATCTCAGCGGCCACCACGGTCGATCCACCAGAGCCATATTCGAGGATCACCCCCGCCCGCGCGTAAACCGCACGCAGATGCGCTGCCTCGGCATCCGGCAGGGTAAGAACCGGCCTGTCTATGGTGTCTGTCCCTGCCATCTCAGTCCAGCACGACCGCTGTGCCGCTGGCCGACACCATGAGCATCGAATCGCCCACCACCTCGTAATCTAGATCGACCCCAACCACAGCATCGGCCCCAAGTTCTGCTGCGCGTTCTTCCAACTCGCTCAACGCGACTTCACGCGCTTCGCGCAGCTTGCTTTCGTAGGAGTCAGACCGCCCGCCGACCACATCGGTGATCTGCGCAAAGAAATCGCGCACGATATTGGCACCCATGATTGCCTCGCCCACGACGATGCCGCGATAATCCACGATCTTGCGGCCTTCTACGTTCGGAGTGGTGGTTACAATCATCACGCTTGCTCCGCGAGTGGGCGTCAGCCCACCGACCCTTCCAACGAAATCGCCACCAACTGTTGCGCTTCCATGGCGAATTCCATCGGCAGGGCCTGCAACACGTCGCGGCAGAACCCGTTGACCACCAGCGCCACCGCCTCTTCCTCGTCCA
>SWCD01024051.1_pt1 | contig 11358 bp, 13 predicted proteins | sample 4693011 | NCBI WGS metagenome assembly SWCD01 (sample SAMN10267278, study PRJNA491770) | bioreactor metagenome | isolation source: DHS bioreactor inoculated with marine | place: Japan: Omine Ridge, Nankai Trough | reverse complement strand
ACTCACAATTGCAGGATCAGACAGCGGCGGTGGCGCCGGCATTCAGGCAGACCTGAAAACCTTCAGTGCTTTGGGGGTATATGGTGCAAGTGTTATCACTGCGGTAACCGCACAAAATACCCGGACCGTAACCGCGATCCAAGAGGTTGATACCGCCGTTATAAGCGCACAGATTGATGCGGTTCTGGATGATTTGACAGTGAACGCAATCAAGATCGGCATGCTCTCATCACCCGAAATCATCAGAACAGTCGCAACACACCTGCAAGGTTACACCGGCCCGATTGTGTTGGACCCCGTGATGGTAGCCAAATCCGGCGATGCCCTGTTGCAGCCCAAAGCAGTTTCAGCCCTTATCGAAAATCTGTTGCCTGTAGCCACGTTGCTAACCCCGAACTTGCCCGAAGCCGCCATTTTACTGGGTCAGCCAGAAGCTGGTAGTGCGGATGCTATGCAATCCCAAGGCGAAGCCCTTCTTGCTTTGGGGCCAAAGGCTGTTTTGATAAAAGGCGGTCATGCAAAAGGGGATATTTGCACTGACCTATTGGTCACGCGATCCGGCACTGTTGAATTCAATACCCCCCGCATTGCCACACAAAATACCCACGGCACTGGTTGCACATTATCGTCGGCCATTGCGGCCAATCTTGCCAAAGGGTGTGATTTGGAAAACTCCGTGCGCGCGGCCCACAGCTACCTGCAAGGCGCGATTGTCGCTTCGGATGGTTTACACATCGGGTCAGGCCACGGCCCTGTGCATCATTTCCATCAGGTATGGGGATAAGACATGGATATATCGATCATAGGCGCAGGCGTCATGGGGCTTTGCGTGGCCACCGAAATCACTGCACGCGGTGGTAAGGTACGGCTTTATGACAACGAACCCGCCATCGGCGGACACGCCTGTTCATGGTGGGCAGGCGGCATGCTGACACCTCAATGCGAAGGTGAAACAGCCGAAGAACCCGTGGTGCGTTTGGGCCAGGAAGCCGTCAACTGGTGGGACAAACACGCAGGCGGCGTCACCCGCAACGGCTCTTTAGTGCTGGCACTGGGCCGTGACGGGGGCGAATTAAAACGCTTCGCACGTCGCACAGATGGTTCACGACAATTGGATGCGGATGAAATCGCACAACTGGAGCCTGATCTGGAACACCGCTTTAACACAGGGCTATTCTTCGCATCCGAGGCCCATTTATCCCCGCGTGATGCTTTGATCTCTCTATCCGAAAATCTGCAAAATAACGGCGTTACGATTGAAACAACCTTACCCCACCCAAATACAAAAACGATCGACTGCCGCGGCCTGTCCGCCTCTGACGTACTAACCGATTTGCGTGGGGTCAAGGGCGAGATGCTGATCCTGAAATGCCCCGATGTCACCCTATCGCGCCCGATCAGATTGTTGCACCCGCGCATACCGATTTACATCGTGCCGCGCGGAAACGGGGTTTTCATGCTGGGGGCTACCATGATCGAAAGCACGGATCGGGATCGTATCACGGCGCGTTCCATGCTGGAACTCCTGTCCGCCGCCTATGCACTGCACCCCGCCTTTGGCGAGGCTGAAATTCTGGAAATCGGTGTTGATGCCCGCCCCGCTTTCCCCGATAACATGCCGCGCATCCGCAAACGCAGCCCTGTGGTTTACGCTAACGGGCTCTATCGTCACGGCTTTCTTTTGGCCCCTGCCGTGGCCCGCATGACGGCAGATTTTATTTTCAATGGCACAAGCTCGGAGCTGATGGATGAAAATTGATGTAAATATAAATGGCGCACCGCAAAAACTCGCTGCGAGCAATCTGTTTGACGCTTTGACAGAGCTGGGATTTGCAGATGCCGCAGTAGCAACCGCCCTGAACGAAGAATTCGTTCCCGCCACCCAGCGCAGGACCTGCACCTTATCCAACGGCGACAGGCTTGAAATTCTTGCGCCCATGCAAGGGGGTTAGGTTCATGCGTGCATTTTACGGCATAATACTTGATACCCCTTTGATGCTGGGTACCGCGCAATATCCCTCGCCTAAAATACTGGCAGATGCATTCAAAGCATCACATGCCAGTGTTGCCACTGTGTCTTTGCGTCGCGAAAGCGGACGCAAACAGGCGGGGCAAGATTTTTGGTCATTGATCCGGGATTTAGGCGTACATATCCTGCCCAACACCGCCGGGTGCTATACCGTAAAAGAGGCCGTCACCACCGCCCATATGGCCCGCGAAGTTTTCAACACGCCTTGGATCAAGCTAGAGGTCATCGGCCATACCGACACCCTGCAGCCCGATGTGTTTGCACTGGTGGAAGCCGCTAAAATCCTTGTGAAGGACGGTTTCGAAGTCTTTCCCTACACCACCGAGGATTTGGTCGTCGCCGAGAAGTTGTTGCATGCAGGCTGCGAAGTTCTGATGCCGTGGGGTGCTCCGATCGGGTCAGGCCAAGGCCTGAACAATCTGCAAGGACTGCGCAGTCTGCGGGCATATTTCCCCGACACCCCGCTTGTGGTTGATGCAGGCATCGGCCTGCCATCCCATGCGGCACAAGCGATGGAACTGGGCTATGATGCCGTCCTGTTAAATACCGCCGTTGCCAAAGCGGGTGACCCGGCCCAAATGGCACAGGCCATGGCATTGGCTATAGAGGCAGGGCAAACCGCCGCCACCGCCGACCCGATGGAGCCACGCGACATGGCAACACCATCTACCCCTGTCATTGGAAAGGCGTTTTTGACATGACACTTGACCCATTCTACCCGATTTTTGACCGCGCCCATTGGCTGCCACGTATGCTGCCATTAGGTGTAAAACTGGTACAATTACGCATCAAAGATCAGACCGAAGATGTGGTTCGCGCCGATATTCGCACTGCCAAGCAGCTTTGCGCAGATGCAAACTGTACGCTTGTGATTAACGATTACTGGCAAATCGCGCTGGATGAAGGTTGCGATTTCATCCATCTGGGCCAAGAGGATATGGACACCGCGGACATGGCTGCAATCAAACAGGCAGGCCTGCGCATCGGTATCAGCACACATGATGATGCGGAACTTGACCGCGCCCTGTCTCATGCTCCCGATTACATCGCCCTTGGGCCGGTTTACCCCACAATTCTGAAGAAAATGAAATGGTATGAGCAGGGTTTGGATCGGGTTACCGAATGGAAAAAACGGATTGGCGACATACCACTAGTCGGCATTGGCGGTATGTCGGTTGACCGCGCTAAAGGCGTGTTTGATGCAGGTGCTGACATCGTTTCAGTTGTCACGGACATCACCCTGAACCCCGCGCCGGAATCGCGGGCAACCGAATGGATCAAGGCCACCCGATGAACCGATATGTACGTCAAATGATATTGCCACAAGTTGGCGAAGCAGGGCAAAAAGCCATGCTTGATGCACATGTGCTGATCATCGGTGCAGGCGGTCTGGCAGCACCCGTTTTGCAGTACCTTGTGGGGGCAGGCATTGGGCAGATCACGCTTGTTGATCCTGATTGCGTGGACGAAAGCAATCTACACCGCCAAACCCTGTTCGGCCAAAGCAGTATTGGCCGCCCCAAGGTTATTGCCGCCACAGAAACCCTGCAAAACCTGAACCCCGAAAGCCGTGTCACACCCCTTGTTGAAACGCTTGATCCCGCAAACGCAAAAACCCTAGTCAGCCCCGCTGATCTGGTTTTGGATTGCGCCGACAGTTTTGCCACCTCTTACATCCTGTCTGACACTTGCCTTGCCCTCAACACCCCGCTTGTCAGCGCCTCGGTTCTGGGCCTTGCAGGTTATGTCGGCGGGTTTTGCGCAACCGCCCCCAGCCTGCACGCCGTCTTTCCAGATCTACCCAGTCGCGCCGCAAGTTGCGCCACCGCAGGTGTATTGGGCCCTGTTGTCGGCATCATCGGTGCAATGCAGGCGCAAATGGCCATATCGATTATATTACAACTTAGCCCCTCACCCTTGGGCCAAATCGTACAATTCGATGCCCAAAGCTTTCGATCCTCGAGTTTTCGCTTTGACACAGCCCCTGAACCAAAAGGCGCTCATTTTCACTTCATCTCAACCACAGACATCACACCCGCTGATTTTGTGGTAGAATTGCGCGGAGTAGATGAGGCCCCCACCCCCGTTACACCAACTGCCCTACGCCAAACTGCCACCGATTTTGGCCCGAACGGCCCAAAACCCAGCGCCGACCAACGCGCAGTCATGTGCTGCAAAAGTGGTTTGCGCGCTTGGCAGGCAGCCACCTTATTAAATCAAACATGGGACGGTCAGATTGTTCTGGCCGCCTTGGGAAACACTTAACGCAAAGGAAAAACACATGCGTATACTTGCAACTTTACTGATGCTCAGCATCGCTGCCCCGACATATGCGGCCGATAAAATGACCCTGCTTCTGGACTGGTTCATCAATCCCGATCACGGCCCGATTATTGTCGCGCAGGAAAACGGTTATTTCGCCGATCAAGACTTGGAAGTTGAAATCATCGCCCCCGCCGATCCTGCCGATCCGCCAAAACTGGTTGCAGCAGGCAAAGGCGATCTGGCGGTTTCCTATCAGCCGGCGTTGCATTTGCAAGTCGCTGAAGGCCTACCCCTGAAACGTGTCGGTACATTGATTGCGACCCCGTTGAATTGTTTGCTTGTCCTCAAAGACGGCCCGATCAAAACCATCGCAGACCTTAAGGGCCGCAAAGTTGGCTTTTCGGTTGCAGGCGTTGAAGAGGCGCTTTTGGGAACCATCCTGAAAACCAATGGTCTGGCTTTAAGCGATGTGGAATTGGTCAACGTAAACTGGTCTCTATCGCCTGCCTTGATGTCAAAACAGGTTGATGCTGTCATTGGGGCCTACCGCAATTTCGAACTAAACCAGATGGAAATCGAAGGCCATGAGGGCAAATGTTTTTACATCGAAGAAGAAGGTATTCCCGCATATGACGAGCTGATTTACGTCGCCAATCCAGCCACTATGGATGCGGATAAAATAAAGCGTTTTCTGGCCGCCACAGAAAAAGCTACGCAGTTTATCGTGAACCACCCTGTTGAAAGTTGGGAAATATTTTCCGCAACATCAAAAGAATTGCAGGACGCATTGAACGAAAAGGCATGGGCCGACACAATCGCGCGTTTCGCTTTGCGCCCAACTGCTTTGGATGTAGGTCGTTACGCCCGTTATGAAGCCTTTATGGCGGAAACAGGCATGATCAAATCCGTGCGACCCGTGTCTGATCTGGCAATTGATCTGAACGCTGAATAATGTCGGGAAATCCAACATACGGCAATGCTTTCGCGCTTTGGTGTAATGCGGCAAAAACCCCGTGGCAAGCTTATACCCGCCACGGGTTCGTGCAAGGCTTGGGCGATGGCACATTGCCAAAATCGGCCTATCTTCACTATCTGAAGCAGGATTATGTATTTCTGATCCACTTTTCCCGCGCTTGGGGTTTAGCTGCAGCCAAAGCCGATACGCTGGATGAAATGAAAGCCTGTGCAGCCACTTTGAACACACTTGTGAATGATGAAATGCAATTGCATGTGCAAACTTGCGCACAATTTGGCATTTCCGAAGAACAGCTGTCCAACACGGTCGAAGAAACTGAAAATCTGGCTTACACACGTTATGTATTGGATGCCGGCTATTCAGGTGATTTTCTTGACCTGCTAGCCGCACTTGCCCCATGTGTTTTAGGTTACGGTGAAATCGGGGCGCGGTTGGCGCAGGGACAAGCATCCCCTGTTTATGACGATTGGATAGCGGCTTATGCCGGAAAAGACTACCAACAGGCCTGCGCCGAAGTCGGGCGCCTGATTGATCACGCCATCCTGTCGCGATTGGGAACGGACTATACATCCACGCCGCGTTGGGCAAAGCTGACACAAAGATTTGAAACCGCCACACGGTTAGAGATCGGATTTTGGGATATGGGTTTGCGCGGCATATGAAGGCATCACTTGGTATAAAACTGGAAGGGGCCGCATCGATTGACGGTCTTACACTTTTTGCGCCAATTGCCTTGGATATTCGCCCAAACCAATGGACCTGTTTGCTTGGTCCATCGGGGGTTGGCAAATCGACTGTTCTGCGACTGATCGCAGACCTAAAGACTTATGTTGATTTTGACGGCACAATCACAACAAGCGACGGTCAACCCCTGACTGACCGCGTCGCTTATATGGCGCAAAGCGATTTGCTGTTCCCGTGGTTAAGCGTGGCTGAAAACGTTAGCATCGGGGCGCGATTGCGCGGCGAAAAACCGGACGGAAAACGCGTCTTGGACATGGTTTCGCGCGTTGGCCTGTCAGGTCACGATACCAAAAAACCTGCAGCATTGTCCGGTGGCCAACGCCAACGCGTTGCCCTTGCGCGTACCTTGATGGAAAATCGCCCTGTAATCTTGCTGGACGAACCTTTTTCAGCCCTTGACGCCAAGACTCGTGCCGAGATGCAAGAACTGACCTTTGCCTTGCTCAAAGAGCGCACGGTTTTACTGGTCACCCACGACCCGGCCGAGGCCGCACGTCTAGCCCATATAGGCTACATCATGCAGCCTCAGGGTCTGATCCCGATGGAAATGCCTGAAACGCCCCCTGTCAGGCCAATCGACGACCCCTTAACCATAGCCTGCCAAACGGCCCTGTTTCGCGTTTTGCGCAAGGGGTCGGCATGACTTGGAAACACGGGATCCTTTCCGCCTTCGTTCTTGTGGCCGCTTGGCAGCTTCTGGTCATCATCACAGGCGTGCCATCCTTCATCCTGCCACCGCCCATGAAAGTCGCCAAAGCGATGTGGTTCTACCATGCGCTGATCGCTGAAAACGCTTGGGTCACAACACAGGAAGTTCTGCTTGGAATGCTCATCGGGTCGGTGCTCGGCATTCTGACCGCGCTGCATTTGGCAACCTCCAGAACGGCGCGAGCCATTCTGCGCCCCATTCTGGTATTTTCCCAAGCGGTTCCGGTTTTCGCGCTTGCACCTATTCTGGTGCTTTGGTTTGGCTACGGCATCTGGTCAAAAATCGTCATGGCGGTTCTGATCATCTATTTCCCAGTCACATCTGCATTTTTTGACGGGCTGATGAAAACCCCCGCTGGCTATCTTGATTTGGCAAAAACCATGGGCGCATCCCGCGCGCGCACCCTATGGCACATACGCTTCAAATCGGCCCTGCCATCATTGGGTTCAGGCCTGCGGCTGGCAGCAGTATACGCCCCCATCGGGGCGGTTATCGGCGAGTGGGTCGGCGCGTCCAAAGGTTTGGGGTATCTGATGTTATTGGCCAATGGACGGGTAAAGATCGACCTGATGTTTGCCACGCTGATCGTGCTCGCGGTACTAACCGTCTGCCTGCATTTGGCAGTCGACATACTGGCGCGCAAACTGGCAAAAGATCATTAGATAGGTCATATTGGAAATATACTCTCTGAATTTTGCCTAATACTTAGAAATTCGCAAAGCCCACTTCACAGGCAATATGACTTGGTATAGCATTTTCAGAAACAGATATTATATGGTGCTTCATGAACTCTAAAATAATTGCCCTGATGCTTCTTCCGTTACTTGTTGCCTGTACCGAAACAACAGGACCGGCACCCGTACAAACAAAGCCGGCACCCACAGTTACAAGAAGCGCACAATCAGGTCTTGCCGCATTCAATCGTGTTTCAAGACGGGTAGAGCCTGTGGCCGAGCGGTCTTGTCGGGCTATACACAAAAATGCCAACCCGAAATTTTGCGACTTTGTAATCAAAGTACATAATGACCCCAAACAACCCGCCAATGCGTTTCAGTCCATCGGCAAAGACGGAAGACCCGTACTTACGTTTAATATCAATATGATACGATCCATTCAAAACGATAATGAAATCGCATTTATCCTGGGCCATGAAACAGGCCATCAAATCGCGACACACTTGAGCAAGACACAACAAAATCAAGGTCTGGGTATGATTCTTGGCGCTGGTGCTGCCGTATTATTAGGTGGCGACATTCAAGCTGGTGCTGATCTGGGCAGCCTTGTCGGGGCCAGAAGCTATTCAAAGAACTACGAATTACAGGCTGATCGTATCGGCACCTATATTGCAGACCGTGCCGGTTATAATCCTGTCATTGGTGCTAGATCCTTTAATCGCACCAAAGGGTCAAATGCATTTCTATCTACCCACCCGCCATCGCAGGACCGGATAGATACCGTCAATGCCACCTATGCTCAAATCAAAGCAGCAAAAGCAAAAGGCCAAAGGACGCCGCCCATTACATGGTAAAAATTAAATTGAAAGTATTCAGGATTACAGATTAACATGAATAACAAAATACTTTTCCTAACCATTATTATTACGCTATCTGCCTGCGTACCAACAGCGCAATCCATCACGCGCACAGAAACGCCAGAGATGGGTATGACGGGATTTTTTCGCGTATCAAAACATATGGAACCCTTTTTAGAGGATGGTTGTCGGTCAGTTCGGAAGAACGTAAACAAAAATTATTGCGATTTTTCGTTTAAGGTAAACAGTAACATGTCACAAAAGCCAAATGCTTTCCTTCCAGTTGGGAAGGGTGTTAGGCCAGTTATAAATGTAAATACAGCAATGATTAACAAAATAAAAAATGACCATGAATGGGCACTTTTAATTGGTCATATCGCAGGGCGTCAAATCGTACCAAAGGCTGATCAAAAAACGCGACTTGCAGGGCTGTTGCTTGCTGGACAGATTGCAGAGACTATTAACGCTGACCCAAAAACAGCATCAAACTTAAGCCATAATCTTGCCAATGCTGCGGAAAACAAAATACATTCAGAAGCAGCAGATCGTGTATCTGTACATCTTGCTATGCGTGCAGGGTACGATCCAATCACAGGAACTAGCATTTTTAACACCATCATGGGTAATAAAACAACTTCAAGTATGCAAAAAGCCATCAATGAGCGCATTAAGCTGATCAAACACACCACCAGACAAATCAAAGCAGCAAAAGCAAAAGGCCAAAGGACGCCGCCCATTACATGGTAACGTCAGGCACCCAATTCTTCGGCTATGGATCGCTGGTCAATCTGGCAACGCATGACTACCGGAACCCACGCAAAGCAACGGTTCAGGGTTGGCGGCGTCAGTGGGTTTATGCCGCAAATCGCAATGCTTCCTTTCTATCCGTTACGCCTGACCCGCAGACATCCATCCAAGGCATGATTGCCGATGTAACAGATCTGGGCTGGAAAGCATTGGATGCACGCGAAGCCGCCTATAATCGGCACGCATTGCAATCACGCGATCATGCAGGCGTTCATATTTATCAGGCCAATCCCGATTATGTTGATCCGACCGCCCAACACAAACCCATATTACTCAGCTACATTGATTGCGTGATACAAGGCTTTTTGACACATTTCGGCACTGATGGGGTTACCGGGTTCTTTGAAAGCACATCCGGCTGGGAACGCCCGATAAAGGACGACCGCGCTGAACCGATCTATCCCCGTGCACAAAGACTATCCCCAGATCAAACCGAACTGGTCGATCACCACCTTGATAGGTTAGCCGTCACAGTCCTGCGCTAAACGCCGGCTTTTTGAAGTAATGGCATCAGTTTTGACATATCCGGCCCATGTTCCATACCTGTCAACGCTTTACGCAAAGGCATAAACAATCCCCGACCCTTGCGGCCTGTGGCGTCTTTCACGGTGCCTGTCCAAGCCTTCCATGTCTCGTTCGTCCACGGATGCTCGGGCAACATTGTCAAAGCGGTATCAACGAACGCTTTGTCTTCATCCGCCACATCAGGTGCCGCGCCATTAGCGCATAAATCCCACCATTTTGCAGTCTCGGCGCGGGTTGCGGTATTCTCGCGCACGGCATTCCAGAAATCAGGCTGCACATCAGCGGGCACGCCCATATCTGTCAACTGATCCGCCATGTCTTCAACCGACAGGCTTGCCACGTATTTGGCCGTGAGCGGCCCTAGATCTTCAACATCGAATTTCGTGGGGGCAGCTCCGAATGTAGCGATATCAAAACCTTCAATCAGCTGATCCAAACTGCTGCACAGCTCGATCGGCTCGGTCGAGCCAAGACGCGCCATATGCGACAGAACCGCCATCGGCTCGATACCTTGGGCGCGCAAATCACGCAGGGCCAAAACCCCCAACCGTTTCGACAGGGCTTCGCCTTGTGGTCCGGTCAAAAGCGAGTGATGGGCAAAGGCCGGAACCGTACCACCAAGGGCCTGAATTATCTGAATTTGCGTCGCGGTGTTTGTTACGTGATCTGCCCCGCGTACAACATGCGTGATGCCGTAATCAATATCATCACAAACGCTGGCCATCGTGTATAAAAACTGGCCGTCACCCTTGATCAAAACCGGGTCTGACACGGTTGAGCCGTCAATTGAACGATCCCCCAATATCCCATCTGTCCATTCAATCGGTTTCCAGTCCAGCCGGAAACGCCAATGGCTTTCACGGGTTTTGCGCAGCTCTGCTTTTTCTTCTACCGACAGTTTCAAAGCCGAGCGGTCATAGACCGGAGGCTTGCCCATATTCAGCTGTTTTTTACGCTTCAAATCCAACTCGACCGGGGTTTCAAAACACTCGTACAAACGCCCCATATCACGCAGGGTTTGCGCGGCTTCCTCGTATCTATCCAATCGGTTGGATTGCTTTTCCACGCGGTCCCATTTCAGACCAAGCCACGTCAGATCTTCCATAATCCCGTCGATATATTCTTGCTTGGAACGTACCGGATCAGTGTCATCGAGGCGCAGGATAAAACTACCACCTGCCTTGCGGGCTATCATGTAGTTGAAAAGTGCGGTGCGCAAGTTTCCAACGTGGATATAACCTGTGGGACTGGGGGCAAAGCGTGTAATGGTCATGAGACAGGATTCCGTTTGAATTTGGGGTGATATAACGCGCAGACAGCAAAACGCCAAGGGGTCATTCGGTTTGCAGATTGGTCCATTTTATGGGTGTGATTTACGTATGATCGGCGTATGACTTGCGTATGACACATGTCAGACCCTGATTTTAATGAATTGAGCAATAGCGCATGCAATCAAAAGCCGTCACTACGCTGATCCCGTTCCTATTTGTCTGGCTTTGGTCCACGGGCTTTGTCGGCGCACGTTTCGGCCTGCCTTATATCGAGCCGTTTCATATTCTGACATGGCGCTTTGCCTTAACCTTGCCGGTATTTTTGATCTTGGTCATCATCTTGCGCAAACGCTGGCTAAGGCCCGATCAGATCAGGGTGCAGATAACGGTCGGTGCAATCCTGCACGGGCTATATCTGGGCGGTGTATTTTACGCGGTCAGCATCGGCACACCTGCGGGGATCGCCGCGATCATTGTCGGCATTCAACCGATCCTGACGGC
>SWCD01011377.1_pt1 | contig 11364 bp, 7 predicted proteins | sample 4693011 | NCBI WGS metagenome assembly SWCD01 (sample SAMN10267278, study PRJNA491770) | bioreactor metagenome | isolation source: DHS bioreactor inoculated with marine | place: Japan: Omine Ridge, Nankai Trough | reverse complement strand
ACGCTGATCGTGCCGCGCGCCGATGTCGGACAGGGCATCGCTTCGACCAGGCCATGCTGATCGCCGAGGAACTTGATATCGACCCGGCCACTGCCACGCTCGACCCAGGCCAACCGCATCCGGCCTATTTCAATGGCATCATCGCCGCCGAGAGTATGCCCTTTCCGGCATGGGAGCACGGGGTTGTGGCAGACAAGGTGCGCGACGTGATGATGAACGTCGCGCGCCTGACCGGCTCGCAGTTCACCGGCGGGTCGTCGTCTGTCGCAGACCTGCACGAGACCCTGCGCCTCGCCGGTGCGACGGCGCGCGAAACCCTCAAGGCCGCCGCGTCGGCCCGCACCGGCGTAGGTCGCGCCGATCTGCGGACCGAGGAAGGACACGTCATTCTGCCAGATGGAACGCGCATCGCCTACACTGATCTTGCCGCGGAGGCGGCGGCTATTGAACCTGTCACCGACGTGACGCTCCGACCCGCCTCGGACTGGATGCGCTTGGGTAAGCCCTATCAGCGCCTCGACATCGTCGCGAAGTCGACCGGAACTCAGGACTACGGCATCGACGTCGTCCTGCCCGGCATGCTCCACGCCACCGTGCGTGCCAACCCGGGGCGTGGCGGCGCGATGGCAAGCTATTCCGCCGATGCAGCACTTGCGATGCAAGGCGTGCGCTCGGTCGTTGAGGTTAACGAGGGGCTAGCGGTCATTGCCGACAACACCTGGTTCGCGTTTCAGGCGGCGCAGGCGCTAGAGGTCAATTGGCTACCCCCCGACTATCCCGCCAGTTCCGCCGAGATGTGGCAGGCGCTGACGGCTGGCCACACGGATGAATTCCGAAACAGCCGCCTGCGCGTCGACGGCGATGTCGAGGCGGCGCTCGGCGGGGCCACTGTGATCGAGGCGGAATACCGCACGCCCTTCCTCGCCCATGCCGCGCTCGAGCCGCTCAGCGCCACGGTGCTGGTCGAGGCGGACAAGGTGCAGATCTGGACTGCAACACAGGTCCCCGCCGTGGTGCGCGACGCAGCATCAGAGCTGACCGGCCTCAATCCGTCGCAGGTCACGCTTCATGCTCTGCCCGCAGGCGGCAGTTTCGGCCGCAGGCTCGACCATGACTACGTGGTCCAGGCGATCCAAATCGCTGCAACCATGCCCGGCACGCCGATCAAGACCACCTGGAGCCGAGAAGAGGACATGACCCATGATTATCCCCGCCCCCTGCACATGGCCGTTGGTCGGGGCGCGGTGAGACATGGCCAGGTGATGGCCTATGATCTCGACACGATCAGCCCGTCACTTATCGCATCATGGTTCGGCCGCATCTTCATCGTGCCACCGGGGCCAGACACGATGCTGGTCTGGGGCGCTTACGATCAACCCTATGCGATCCCAAATTACCGCGTCACGGGCTATGCCGCGCCGCCGATGATGCCGGTCGGATCGTGGCGGTCGCCCGGGGCCTGCTCCAACAGTTTCTTTCACGAAAGCTTTCTGTCGGAACTGATCCACGCCGCAGGCGCCGACCCGCTGGAGGAAAGGTTGCGCCTGATCGCCGACGCCGATAGCCGCCGTGTGCTCGAAGCGGTGGGTGAGATGTCCGAATGGGCGGGCGCTGACATCGGGCCGGGGCGCGGGCGCGGCATCGCCTTCGCCCACACGCACGGCGTGCCCGTGGCCGAGGTTGTCGACGTGACCATGACCGACCGGGGCATGCGCATCGACGATGTCTGGATCGCCGCCGATTGCGGCACCGTATTCGACCCCGTAAACGCCGAGGCGCAATTGACCGGGGCGGCCATCTTTGGCCTTGGCCACGCGATGAATTGCGAGCTCACCTACGAAAGCCACGCCGTGCAGCAGACAAATTTCAACGCTTTCGAGGGGATGCGCCTGTATCAGACGCCGCGGTTCCATACGCAGCTTCTGGGGCTTGCCGAGCGGGTCCGGGGCTTGGGCGAACCTGCGACAGCCCCGTCCGCCCCTGCGCTGGCCGATGCAATCTTTGCGGCAACAGGGCAGCGCCTGCGCGAGATGCCGTTCAACAAGTCGGTGGATTTCACATGAGGCAGGCCGCGCCAACCCGCAACCACCCTTCCGCAAAGGAGTTACCCATGACAGACACGGCCTACCCAGACGGCAAGACCGCGCTCCTTTGCGTCGACCCCTATAACGATTTCCTCGCCGAGGACGGCAAGATGTGGCCTGCACTGAGCGAGGTTTCCCGATCAGTCGATCTTCATGCCAATCTGGCCAAGCTTCGTGCGGCCGTGCGCGACGCCGGACATCCGATCTTCATCCTGCCCCATCACCGCCACCGCACCGGCGACTTCGACGGTTGGGCACACTTGACCCCGTTTCAGGCCGCAGCCCGCGAACACCAGATGTTCGCCGAGGGGAGCAAAGGCGGCGACTGGTACGAGGGGTTCGGCCCAGACCATGGCGACATCGTCGTCAAGGAACACTGGGGGGCATCCAGCTTTGCCAATACCGACCTTGATGTCCAGTTGCGTCAACGCGGAATCTCCCACGTCATCTTCGTTGGGGCGATCGCCAATACCTGCACCGAAGCCTCTGCGCGATATGCGGCCGAACTCGGCTATCATGTGACCCTTGTTCGAGACGCAACGGCGGCCTTTTCGCCCGAAGCGTTGCACGCCGCACACGAGATCAACGGGCCAACCTATGCTCACGCCATTCTCACCACGGAGGAGGTGGTGGGGAAACTGGCCGGCGATAAGGTGCTATGAGCCCCTCGTGGATCAGTCAGTCATGGGTGACCAAGTGATCGTTGCATCAGTCTCTTCAACAGGTTGCCGAAATCAGGAGCTTTCAACGAACAAACCATTTCGAAGCAGCCTGAAAGGATCCTAAACATGCGAGGATATACCGCACTGGACGAATGGCAACGCATCTTCGTTCAACGGGATTGGAACAAACTGCCGCATCTTTTGGCAGACGACGTGACCTATTTCAATCCGGGGGACGCGATGCCCCTGCGGGGCAAGCAGGCAGTCGTCGGCAGCTTGGGGTTGTCGTTCAGCATTTTCGAGAATTTCGAATATGTGCGGCATTTCAACGGTGACGAAGGTCATGTTCTCGAGTTTCGCGGCTACGTCGGCGATACTGCGTTCACGGGCATAGACATCATCCGCTTCGATTTGGCAGGCAAAATAATGGACCTTGTCGTGATGATCCGCCCAATAGCTGCAATCATAGAGCTGGGCGAAGAAGCCGCACGCCGCAGGGCAAGTGCAAGTGCAAGCGCAAACAAGACAGCCCAAGACTAGAGCGTCGTCCAGAGTGTTTGAACCGTCAAGATTGCGCGTGTTTCACGAGGCCATGAATGGATTGATATGCGAGATATGCCTGGTGATCCTATTGGTGATCGGAGCGCATAATCAAATGAAAGACTTTCGCTCCTTCAAAAGGACTTACCCATGACAAACGGGGCTATTCTTGACGCACCCAAAGACTTGACGGGCACAAACCTTGCGCTCTCCGGAACAAGCTCTGGCATCGGAACTGTTATTGACCGCGAGTTGGATCATGGTCCGTTTCGGAGAACTGGTAAGGTCAATGGACGGCGCTCAAGTGTTTTCATCAGCCGATTTGGAGCAGCGACACCAAAACTCTCGATCTTCGAAATATCGGCGCCGCTCTTGATATCCTTCTCGGCCGGTTAGACCTAGCCCGATAGGCTTGGGTTGCTTCATTTGCCTATTTCGGAGCACATTTGAAAAGTGCTCTGATGGGTCAGGGAACTTAGCATCTGGAACAGCTCATCTTTGGGCGGCGATCCAACAATCAATCGGAAGCCCTATGGCCGAAGCACGCGCAGTTTTTTTGGAGGGCAACCTCTTTCGCCATATCACGGTTATGGCGCTTACCTCGTCGGTCGGTCTGATGGCAGTCTTCGCGGTCGACTTCATCGACATGGTCTTTATCGCGATGCTGGGCAACGCGGAACTGGCGGCTGCGGTGGGATATGCGGGGGCGATCCTGTTTTTCACCACCTCCTTTGGCATCGGCATGGCCATCGCGGCGGGCGCACTGGTGGCCCGGGCACTAGGACAGGGCGACGCGCAGTTGGCCCGCGCGCAGGCCGCGGCAACGCTTGTCTGGGGGGTGGTCTTCGGCGCAGTTTTCGTGGCGGTGGTCTGGCTGAACCTTGCGGGACTGGCGGCGCTGATGGGGGCGACGGGCGAGACGCTGGATCTCGCTGTGCACTACCTGCAGATCATCGTGCCCAGCCTGCCCTTGCTGATCGTCGGCATGGTGGCCGGTGCGATCCTGCGCGCCCATGGCGACGCGCGCCGCGCGATGATGGCGACAATCTGGGGGGCGCTGGTCAATGCGGTGCTGGACCCAATCCTGATCTTCGGCCTAGGGCTTGACCTGACGGGTGCTGCACTGGCCAGCGTGGCGGCGCGGCTGGTGATTGCTGGCACCGCGCTGATCCCGATCTTTCGGCATCACGGTGGACTGGTACGGCCCGGTCTGCCGGAGATGTCCATCGCCTTTGTGCCCATCGTGACCATCGCCGCCCCGGCCATCTTGACCCAATTGGCAACACCGCTGGGTCAGGCCGTCGTCACTCGTGCCATGGCCAGCTTCGGCGAGGCGGCGGTGGCGGGCATGGCCATCGTCGGCCGGATGACGCCCGTGGCCTTCGGCGTGATTTTCGCGCTGTCCGGCGCCATCGGCCCGGTGATCGGCCAGAACTTCGGCGCCGGGCGGATGGACCGGGTGCGGCAGGCTTACCGCGACGGGCTGCTCTTTTGCGCCCTCTTCACCCTTGCGATGACAGCGATCCTGATTGCCTTACGCGGGCCCATCATTACGCTTTTCGGGGCTGAGGGGGTGACGCGCGACCTGATCGTGCTGTTCTGCGGCCCGCTGGCGCTGGCGTTCTTCTTCAATGGGGTGATCTTCGTCTCGAACGCGGCCTTCAACAACATGGGCCATCCGTTCCGGTCTACCTGGATCAACTGGGGGCGGCATACGTTGGGCACCGTGCCCTTCGTTGTTGCGGGCGGTGCGGTGTTCGGCGCGGCGGGGGTGCTCATCGGGCAAGCGGCGGGCGGTGTCATCTTTGCCGGCGTGGCAGCGGTGATGGTGCGGCGGATGATGGAAGGCAAGGCAGGAGCGCCAGCCCCGGATAAGCCGTTCGACCGGCAGGCGCGGCTCATGAGCCTGATGCACAGGCGCCGGTGAGCGCAGCACCGACATCGGCCATCTTTCGCGCCGCCAGCCACAGGTGACCACACCATCGTATCAACCAGTTGAGCAGTATCATACCGAGTTAAGTCGGCGCCTGGTCTCGGACCTCTGCCGTCTTGGGACCCTTGTGTTGAAGTAATTGCTAAACCTTTTCTAACCGCACATGCCTCTTGGAATTTCGGCACATGCGGAGGTCTTCACAATGGCGACAAAGCCCCGCTGGTTCGACGAGACGCCCTAATTTCAGTTTGAAAGCAGGCTGACCCAAATGGATTGCGTTTGACATCATCTGCATGTCGCCTGCGCGAGCCATGGGATCTAATTTCAAAATAGGTGTCATGCTTCCAAGAAACGCCGTGAGTCCAAGAAAACCCTGATGTTTGAGATCGAAAGCATCTTTGCCCATTCATTGGAACGGCGTCGTAACATGGCAAAAGGTCGCCTCTTAAGCGCAAACTCAAAATCAAATTGGTAACGCCCCGACACTGAAAATGGAGATGCAAAATGGCGACGAGACTGACCGTGAATGGAACGCCGGTGACGCTTGATGTTGATCCGGACATGCCGCTCTTGTGGGCGTTGCGCGACCATCTCAAGTTGACGGGTACCAAGTTCGGCTGTGGCATTGCCCAATGCGGGGCCTGCACTGTGATGCTTGATGGCGTGACCACGCGATCCTGCGTGACCCCGGTTGCCGCGGTCGAAGATGCCGAGGTGACAACCATCGAAGGCATCCAAGGAGATGCAGCACATGCGGTGCAGAAAGCATGGGCTGACCTGAACGTCGCGCAATGCGGATACTGCCAATCCGGGCAGGTCATGGTCGCAACCGAGTTGCTGCAGGACATCCCAAAACCGAGCGACGAAGAAATCGACGCGGCCATGGGCGGCAACATCTGCAGGTGCGCCACATATGCCCGCATCCGCAAGGGCGTGCGCGCCGCATCCGACGCTTTGGAGGCTTGAGGCATGTACCCGATCTCAACCGTCAAAACCCCGCAAACGCAATCGGCGCTTGTATCCTCGCGGCGCGGTTTTCTCTCAGGTTCGGCCGGGTTGGTCATCGCCCTCGCCCTCCCGGTCAAGGGTAGAGCCCAGGCGCTGGTGGACGGATCGGGAGCATTTGCACCTAATGCCTTTATCAGGGTCGCGCCGGACGATACCGTCACGGTCCTGATCAAGCATATTGAGGTGGGGCAAGGGGCAAACACCGCCCTTACCCTGTTGGCCGCCGAAGAGATGGACGCCGACTGGGGTCAGATGCGGGCAGAACAGGCCCCCAACAATCCCCTTCTCTATGGGAATCCGGCCCTCGGAGGTGTTCAAGGCACCGGTAGTTCCACGGGCCTTGCCAACAGTTACATGACCATGCGCCGAGCCGGCGCTACGGCGCGCGCCTTGCTGGTCGAGGCTGCAGCACGGCTCTGGTCCGTGCCTGCGGGTGAGATCGCCGTGACGGCCGGTGTGGTTCGTCACGCGGCGTCCGGGATGAGCAGCGGCTTTGGGGCGCTTGCCGAGCGCGCCGCTGGCCTGGAGATGCCGCAGAATGTGACGCTGAAAGATCCCGCTGATTTCACCCTAATCGGCGCCGAAGGAATCACGCGGCTTGATGCGGTGGAAAAGGCGCGGGGGTTGACCACCTTTACCATCGACGTAATGCGCGACGAAATGCAGGTGGTTGCGGTACTGCATCCGCCGAAGTTCGGAGCGAAAGTCGCATCGTTCGATCCGGTAGAGGCCCTGGATGTGTCAGGTGTGCTTGCCGTGCGCGAAATACCCTCGGGCATCGCCGTTTACGCTGTGGATACCTATTCTGCCCTGCGCGGTCGCGAGGCGTTGGTTGCGGCATGGGACGAAAGCGCCGCCGAGACGCGGTCATCCGAAGAAATAGAGGCGGAGTTTATCGCCGCGGCCCGCGCACCCGCCACCGTCTCGGAGGAAACCGGCGATGTGGAGACGGCCCTGAGTGAGGCCGCGCAGACCTTTGAGGCGGAATACGTCTTTCCCTACCTCGCACATGCCGCGATGGAGCCGTTGGATGGTGTCGTTGAATGGACACCTGAGCGCGCCGAAATCTGGTCGGCGATCCAGATCCCGACTGTCGCTGGTCCTGTGTTTTCTGCGGCTCTTGGAGTGGCAGAAGATGCTGTGTCGGTTCACACGATGTATGCGGGCGGAAGTTTCGGTCGCCGTGCAACAGCCAGCGGTCAATTCGAGGCCGAGCTTGCCGCAGTCGCGGCGGCAGGGGGGCCTGGTGCCTACAAACTCCAATGGACCCGCGAGGATGATATGACCCAAGGGTACTATCGCCCTCTGACCGTTCACCGCCTTCGTGCGGGCCTTGACACGGACGGGAACATCACAGGATGGGACAACACGATCGTCAACCAGTCGATTGCTTTTGGCACGATTTTCGAACAGGCCGTCATGAACGACGGCGTGGACCGAATGGCCGTGGAGGGCTCCGTCGATCTGCCTTATGGGCTGCCTCGGCGCAGAGTATCCTGGGCGCAGATGATCAATCCGGTCCCGGTGCTTTGGTGGCGCGCAGTGGGGCACACCCATACAGCCTATGCGACAGAGACATTTCTGGATGAATTGCTGGCAGCCGCCGGGCGCGATGCCGTACAAGGACGACTGGAGTTGATCACACCGGATCGCGCACGGGACCGTGCCGTGCTGGAACGTGTGGCGGACATGGCGGCATGGAGCGGTCCGGGCAACGGCGATCGCCGTCTTGGCGTGGCGTTGCACAAATCCTTCGGCAGCTACGTGGCGCAGATTGCCGAGGTCGAGAACCGCGATGGCGCACCCCATGTCACCCGCGTCTGGTGTGCGGTGGATTGCGGTGTCGCCGTTACCCCAGACATCATTCGCGCGCAGATTGAGGGGGGAATAGGCTTTGGCCTGAGTGCTGCACTTTATGAGCGGTTGACGCTGGAGCCAGGCGGCACCGTGCGAGAACGCAACTACGACAGTTATCGCGTGCTGGGTTTGGAGGACATGCCACAAATCATCGTGGATATACGACCCAGCACCGACATACCGACGGGTGTTGGCGAGATCGGCACACCGCCTATCGCACCTGCCGTGGCGAATGCCTGGCGATCATTCACCGGAGAGATACCGCGTCGTCTGCCAATGATCAGGGCTTGACCACGACTATGTCAATAATTTGAGCACGGACGGAACTGCACGCGGCACCCCACAACCAATTAATATTTCGTCAAACTATCAACCATCCATCATAAGCGCAGAAAATAACAGCGCGGCCTCGGTGGTTGCGTTGGTGGGCGTTCTTAGCTCTCCTATGGTCCACGATCCGATTTTCGCGCCCGTATTGTAGCAGACATACTGCACACCAATTGGGACAGTCCAACCCAGGAGGGTGAAGTCAGGCGCGCAGCGGCGAAGGTCGGTGTCTTTGAATTTAGGTGCTGCTGATTTCAATTCGGTGGCATTCACCCTCAAGGGAGAACGTGCATCTTCATTGCTTAAAAGAACCGGATCCGCGGGTTTGCTTGGTCAGTTCAGCGCTGTCAGCTGATACCCTGGTGCTGCCACAGCTTGTACAGACGTGATTGGATCTTGTCCGATCCATGTCGTCCGCTCGATTACAAGTAACGCAGTGCCAGCGGTCGTGGACAGGTATTTGGCGCTTTCGCCTTGGGCATTCATTGCGTAGAACCGTACGTCAACGCGGCTGTAGGGCTTGTTACGCACAAGCCATTCGTTCGCGCTTTCAACCTCCAGATCAACGTTCAGAATATCGGGGGTCGATCGGGTATTCACCCAACGGTCCTCAAAGATATAGGGGCGATTATCCGCCAGATGCAGCGCTTTGACATGCAGCATCTGGCTGGGTTTATGGATCCCAAACCGCGCCATGACTGGCATCGGCGTGTCATCCAATGTGCTGCTGATCAATTGGTATCCATATTTGCTGCCGCGCTGTTCCACCTCGCGACGGGTGATCGGAATGTCAAAGGTTGCGCGCGTGACCGGATCGGTCATCACATGCGTGCCGCCTTTGCGCTTCCGCTCGACCAAACCGATCTGCGACAGGTCTTGCATGGCGCGATGGACCGTCGTGCGCGCGCAGCCAAGCTCGATCGCGATGTCTTCGTCGCGGGGCAACTTGTCACCAGGAGCATAAGTCCGGCTGAGAATCCGCGCTCGGATTTCATCACGCACATCAGTCCAGGAAAGGCGCGTTTGCCCATTCAAATGTTGGTCTCCAGCTGACTCATCGTTGTCTTGAAGGTGTTGATTATCGCGTCCCGCCGGAAATGACGACCTTTCTGGACCACATGTCGTCCCGCGCTCCAGACATCAGAGATACACGCCTGCCCGCCACCGCCAAATATCAGGCTGTCGATGCTCGCATCCCGCTGCCGGTTGCAGAGCCATTGATTGTCGTCATCAAGCCCCAGCAAGTCGGCCCAGAAGCCTGCTTCGATCACACCGCAGTGCCGCCCGCCCGCCTGCGCGCCTCCCTTGGCCCCCGACTCGAACAGAACGCGCCCGGTTGAACGGTCCTGCGTCGCCAGTGCCGCCCGCGACAGATCGCGCAAGCGTTGGGAATACTCCAGCGTCTTGAGTTCTTCGAACAGTGTGATGTGTACGTTTGAGTCCGAGCCAAAGCCGATCGTACCGCCCTGCCCGAGGTAAGCCGTCCCGTTGAAGATACCGTCGCCGAGGTTTGATTCCGTCAAGGGGCACAGCCCTGCCACCGCACCGCTCGCGGCGAGGGCGATGGTTTCAGCTTGCGTCATCTGCGTGCAATGGATCAGACACCAGCGCGCATCTACATTATGATTGGCCAGCAACCATTCGGTGGGTCGGGCACGAAGATGGGCGACCACCTCATCGACTTCGGCAACCTGTTCGGCAAGATGCATGTGGATTGGGCCGCATGTGGCCTGTTCAAGGATCGTGGCCAAGCCGTCGGGATCAACCGCACGCAGCGAATGGGGGGCAATGCCGACGGTGAAGTCTGCCGGACCGGCGGCAACAGCAGCTACGGCATCTTGATGAAGGCGCAAGAACCGTTCTGGGTCATTTCCAAACCGCCTTTGCCCACCATTCAAAGCCCGCAGATCGCAACCACCGAATTGGTAGTGAACCGGCAGAAGCGTCAGACCGATACCGGCCTGCTCAGCCGCGGCAGTGATCCTGTGCGACATTTCAGCAAGGTTGGTGTAGGGCACTCCACCGACGTCATGGTGCAGATAGTGAAACTCGGCCACCGCGCCATACCCAGCCTCCAGCATCTCCATGAACACCAGCGCGGCGATGGCTTGGACGTGGTCGGGCGTGAGTTGGTCAAGGAATTTGTACATCAGCCGCCGCCAACTCCAGAAACTGTCCCTGGGGTCAGGACCGCGCGCTTCGGTCAGGCCTGACATGGCGCGTTGAAAGGCGTGGCTGTGCAGGTTCAACGGCGCGGGCAATAACAAAGACACGCGGTCGGTTGGCGCTTGGCGTTGCATCCCGACATGTGCGATTCGACCATTCGCATCGATCGTGATCTCAAGATCATCTTGCCAACCTTGTGGGGTAAGCACCTGTTTTGCGTGGATGATTTGCACAGAAACAACTCCGTTGACAAAATTAAGTAGTTACATATTAATATTAAGTACGCTTTTTAGCAAGGAATCTTGATGTCTCGTTCCTATATCCTCACTGACATCACCGCTGCCACGATGGCACCCCTGGCAGGTGACTATGGCCTAGTCCGGGAAGCGGCGATTGCCGTGTCTGACGGGCAGATTGCGTGGGTTGGTCCGGCGTCCGAATTACCACCCGACTACGCGGATCTTGACCTGCGGTCTTTTGACGGGCGCCTTGTCACGCCTGCGCTGATTGATTGCCACACGCATATCGTTCACGGCGGCAATCGCGCGCGGGAATTCGAGATGCGCCTGAATGGGGCCAGCTACGAGGAGGTCGCACGCGCGGGTGGCGGTATCGTCTCAACCGTTGGTGCGACACGGGATTCCTCTGAGGCTGACCTGCTGGCAAGCGCGCTGCCCCGCCTCGATGCCCTAATTGCCCAAGGCGTCAGCGTGATCGAGGTCAAGTCCGGCTATGGGCTGGAAACGGAAACGGAACTCAAGATGCTGCGTGTTGCACGCGCCCTTGG
>SWCD01023828.1_pt2 | contig 11379 bp, 2 predicted proteins | sample 4693011 | NCBI WGS metagenome assembly SWCD01 (sample SAMN10267278, study PRJNA491770) | bioreactor metagenome | isolation source: DHS bioreactor inoculated with marine | place: Japan: Omine Ridge, Nankai Trough | reverse complement strand
CCCCCCAAATATCGCTCTTCGCCCTGTTTTTTTGCCACTATCCCTGGCATAAGGCGCAAGCCCCACCAACGCGCTGATTTCCTTATTGGACAGCTTGCCCAGTTCAGGCAATTGAGTCAGCAGAGTCAATACTGTCACATCACCCAATCCCGGCACTTGAAGGAGTTGTTTCATACTTTTTTTCAAATGCTCATCGGCATTAATATCCGTCTGAATCATGGCTTCAATTTTTTCGATTTCCTTATCAAGCTGTTTCATGATGCGCTTGATTGACCGCACCGTGTCTTTGTCCGTGGCCGACTCCAGGTGCTGTTTTTCCATGGATCTTTGACCCACCAATTGGTTGCGGCGCCTGAGCAGGCTTTCACGTCGCCGAGCGGCTTCAGTGAGGGATTCGCGCAGTTGCAGCCGTTTTTTGTCATACGCCGTTTGTGCATAATGACGGATCATATTGGCGTCGATGCGGTCATTTTTGGCATAGGCTCCCATAGCATTGGCATAATCTCTGACCCGCTTGGGATTAACGACGGCAACGGCGATTTCCCGGGCTTGCAGGAAGGCGACTAACTTTCTTTCATACCCCCCTGTCGCTTCCATCACAAAACAAGCCGACCCATTCTCGGGGATGATTTTTAATAGGTTTTTAAAGCTTTCTTCATGATTATCAATTGTTAGAGCGGTGTTGTCGTCAACAGAGACATCAAGCTTTTGTTTAGCAACATCAACACCAATCATCTGCAATTTTTTGATAGGCGCTGATTGAACCTCTATAGGGTCTGACATAATAATTACCTTTAGCACTCATTCTTGTAAAATACGGAATCACAACGTGTTCCTGACAACTGTTCGAGTTTTAAAAAGTAGGCTGAAGCGATCTTTGCTGCATGACGATGTTATTAAATACACCTAAGTCGTGTCGGTCTACCTCAGCCTTTTTTCACTAGAATTCCTATTCTAATGAAAACGCGTTAAGTTGCTTGGTTTTAATCATACAAGTCGTTGAACAGGAACAGAAATCCTGCCTCATTTGCGGGTCTTATTTCATTCCCATTCCTAAGCGGCGTTAGGTCAGGTATTGGAACCGACGGCCATGAACTTGCCTTTCCGCACGCGGTTCCTGCCCTGGCGCTTGGCCTTGTACAGGGCCGAATCGGCCGATTTGATCAGGCGGCCGGCGATATCGCCGGCCGCGGCGGGCACATCCGGCACATAGGTAGACAAGCCGATGGAGACGGTGGCGGGAATTGACAGGTCATTAAATTCAATCACCAGCGCCTGGATCGCTTTACGGATGCGCTCGGCGATGTCCATAGCCCTGGCCTCAGTGGTCTCCGACAATAACACGACAAATTCCTCGCCTCCGTAACGGACCAGTACGTCATTATTGCGCAATTGATTTTTTATCGTATTGGCGACCAGATATAAAACCAGATCGCCGGCCTGATGCCCATGCTGGTCATTAACCATTTTAAAGAAATCGATATCCAGAAACAGGCAGGATATCGAGCTTTTGTTGCGCTGGCAGCGATCTATTTCCTCGATGATTCGCAGTTCAAGAAAGCGTCTGTTATTGACACCGGTCAACGTATCGATGTAGCTGGTGCGCTTTATTGTTTCGAAGTTCAGATTGTTTTCCAGGCAGACGCCGACGACTGAAACCAGATGCTCGACAAAATCCGTCGCCATGGTATCGGCAAACCGGTCCGCATGGTAACTGCCCAGATTCAGCGTCCCGAGATATTTCCCCCGGCGCTTTAACGGCGTGATGGCGACACTGGCCGGCTCTTTCTGGCCATGGCTAAACAAACCGGCGCAAATTTTCCGGTCATAGAGGCCAATATAGGGGCGAATGACAAAACCGAACAGTTTTGTCAGCAGTTCTTTGTTATCGAGCAGGATCAGGCCTTTTTTTGACCGGCTGGCGTAACCATCCTCGTCCAGAATAGCGGCGATTTCGCCTTTCTCGTCGATCAGGCACAGGCTGACCGCGTCAAGATCAAAATAAACCCTGGCGTCCTCAAGCAAGTGGTCGATCACATCCGCCAGCGTATTCAGGTTCAACAAGCCCATTTCGAAGGCCTGAAACTTGCGCAAAGTGGCGCTGTTTTGTTGAACACGTCCAATCATGCCGTCCAGATGGCTCTGCAGCACTAATAAATCGGTTGCTAAATCTTGTTCCAATCTTATTGCTCTACTATTCCCCAAATCCAAAGTCTGGCAGGATCCCGCGATAATCCATGCCTCGACGCAGGCGAGTTTACCCGTCTTTATAATCGGACGCTATATTTTAGCTGAATGAAAGCGCCCGTTGCACTGGCCTGGGCGAAAATGAGCGGTTGCCGCGGCTTAATCGGCGCCCACCTCAACGTCAACCTGGTGGGACCGGCGATCATCCGCTACGGGTATGATGCCGGGCTCTTTGACCTCAATGCCATCGACCAGGATACGAACCACACGCCCAGGCTTTTCACCGACGCGCTTGATGATGATGTGATATAGCGTTTCGCCGTAGCGGTAGTGAATCTTGTACGACTGCCAGTGGTCAGGCATGCACGGGGCAATATACAGTTTATCCACTTGCAGTTGCAAACCCAGCAGGGTTTCCAGAGACAGCCGGTACAGCCATCCGGCGGCGCCTGTGTACCAGGTCCAGCCGCCGCGGCCGGTATGCGGCGGCGCACCGTAAATATCGGCCGCGATAACGTACGGCTCGACCTTGTACAGTTCTCTTTGTTGCGCCTCGCTGGTGCGATTAATGGGATTGAGCATGTCAAATAACTCCCAGGCCCGCTCTTTGTCACCCATCAGCGCGAAAGCCGTTGCCGTCCAGATCGCCGCATGCGTGTATTGGCCGCCGTTCTCGCGCACGCCGGGTACATAGCCTTTGATATAACCGGGCTCAAGAGCGGATTTGTCGAAAGGCGGCGTCAGCAGCTGGACTATCCGCCTATCCCTCCGGACCAGCCGCTGATCAACCGCCTCCATCGCCTGACGGGCGCGTTCCGGGTTGCCGCCGCCCGAGATAATGGCCCAGCTCTGGCTGATCGAATCGATTTGGCACTCATCATTGCCGGCCGAACCCAGCGGCGTGCCGTCATCAAAATAAGCTCTGCGGTACCAGCCGCCGTCCCAGGCATTGGCTTCAATGTTCAAGAGCAGTTGCTGCGCCTGCGCTGTGCAAATGTCGGCAAAGGCCTCATCAGACCGGTTACGGGCCAGATCGGCGAAGAGCCTGAGATTGTCATACAGGAACCAGGCCAGCCAGACGCTCTCGCCCTTGCCTTCGCGTCCGATCAGATTCATACCGTCGTTCCAGTCGCCGCAACCGATCAGCGGCAGGTCATGCGCGCCGAAGCGCAAGCCGTATTTAATGGACCGCACGCAATGTTCGTAAAGACTGACTCCTTCGGACGAATACAACGGCTGATCATAATAAGCTTCTTCTTCCGGCCCCAGTTCCCGGCCCTCCAGAAAATGCACGATTTCGTCGAGCACGCCCGTATCGCCGGTCACGGCGACATACCGGCATGTCGCATAAGGCAGCCATAAATAATCATCGGAGAAATGCGTCCGCACGCCCTGGCCGCACGGCGGATGCCACCAGTGCTGCACGTCGCCCTTGCTGAACTGGCGCCCTGCGCAACGGATCAACTGCTCGCGCGCCAGCCACGGCGTCGCATGGATCAAGGCCATCGTATCCTGTAACTGATCGCGAAAACCATAAGCGCCGCCCGACTGGTAATAGCCGCTGCGCCCCCAGAGCCGGCAGGACAGCACCTGGTAGATCAGCCAGCCGTTGGTCATCACATCCAGCGCGCGGTCCGGCGTTTCGATATAGACCGAGCCCAGCGTCCGGTTCCAATAAGCCCACACGGCTTCCAGCGCCTGCCGCGCGCCGGCCGGCGCGGCGAAACGCTGAATCAGATGCTGCGCTTCCTCGACATCGCGGCCGGCCCCCACCACAAACACGATGTCACGCTCCTGCCCGTCTTCCAGTTCGATATGGGACTGAATGGCGGCGCAAGGATCAAGCCCCGCTCCGGTCTTGCCTGACAGATGCGTGCGGTACAACGCCGCCGGCCTGGCCAGCGAACCGTTACGACCGATGAATTCCATGCGATTGCCGGTTATCGTGCGCACCGGCTCGCTGATCTGCACGAACATAATCCGGTTTGCGCATTCGCGGCCATAGGCATTGCGCGCGAACAGCGCACCGGTTTGCAGGTCGGGTTCGGTGACAATATGCATCTGATTGGCGTGCCGCCATTCGCCCATGACCAGCTCCCAATAACCGGTCAATGACAGGCGGCGGGCACGCCCCGAAGCATTGCGCAACTTGACGGCAACAAATTTCACCGGCGCATCCATCGCCACATAGGTTGACAGTTCCGAGTAAATGCCCGTCTCAAAGTGTTCGAATACGCTGTAGCCGAAACCATGCCGGCAAATGTAGCCTGATCGGCCGCGCGCCGGCAACGGTGTCGGCGACCAGAATTCGCCGGTTTCCTCGTCGCGAACATACACCGTTTCGCCGCTGATATCGCTGAGCGGATCATTATGAAACGGCGTCAGCCGGAATTCATGGGCGTTTTCAACCCAGGTATAGGCGCCCCCGCTTTCGCTGACCACGGTCCCGATATGAGGGCTCGCGATCACGTTAGTCCATGGCGCCGGCGTATTCTGCCCTGGCTCCAGGGTAATGACATACTCGTGCCCATCCTGTGTAAATCCGCCCAAGCCGTTGAAGAAAATAAGCTCGCGCGCGGGCAAGGGCGTGACAAACTCGGCTACCGGCGCCCGCACAGGCTCCAGCGCTTCCGGGAAATGCTCGGTAAGCATGCGCCGCTGAACCGAGCCCTGGCGCCAGCGTTTCCTGCGTTCCGTGACCCGCTTCGAAGCGACGCGCCGTTCCACCTGTTCGGCCAGTGACTCGGCGGTATCGGTCAACACGACGCGGGCAACGGCCTGAAACAAGACCCGGTCCTCTTCGGCCAGGTCTTCGGCGCGCCGCACGAAAACTCCGCCCGGCTTGTCCAGCATTTGCGCTTCGTTGCCGATGATGTTGATCAAGCCCATGATCTGATCATGCAGCACGGCGCGATAGCCCGAAAAGTCTTCGTTCATGATCACCAGGTCGGTGATCAGGCCCTTCATGCGCCAGTAGGCATGCGCCTGCAATGCCTGCTTGACCAGGTCGATGCGCTTGATGTCGCCTATGCGCACCAGGACGATGGGCCAGTCGCCGGACACGGCGAACGGCCAAAGGCCCGGCTGACCCAGCTGGTTGCGGGCGATAATGCTGGGCGCCGCGCGACGCAAGGCATTACTGTAAATGACCGAGGTCGCCAGCCGGCCGTAAATTTGCGCATCCGCTTCGGTGGCGTTAAGGCGGCGCAATACCTCCTGACTCTGAAACCAGGACATCTCGAACGCACGCTCGATAAAATGCCGGTCACGGTATTTGTCGATCAGCTCCAGCACCGCTTCGCGCGTATCGGCAGTGCCGGTAATGATCTTCACGACCGCCGAGTCATCGGGCGCTATGGTCAGCGCCTGGCGAATCGCGACGATAGGATCAAGCACCGGACCATCCGTGTTGGATAATGCCTCGGGACGGTTGCTGTCGTCGAATACGACCGGATTGGCGGGTGTTCGGCCCCGGCCGATAAACCGGGCGCGATCGGTCTCGTAGGACGGCTCGTCGGCGGCAGTGCCGGTGACTGTGATCAGATGGAACATCCAGGGAACCCGCTCCTCCGGCGTGCGGCGGCGGCGCGTGCAGAGTATCGCTTGTTGCCCGGGCAGGATTTCGGTCTGTACGAACAGATTGCTGAACACGCGGTGCGCCAGGTCGGCATTCTGCGGCGCCAGCACCACCTCGGCATAACTTGTGACTTCCATATGCCGCAAGTGAGTGGACAGATTGGTCAGCGTTACGCGGCGGATCTCGACATCGTCCTCGGGTGAAACGCTGATCTCGGTATGCGCATCAATGTCCAGATCGCGGCGGCGGTACTCGGCGCGTGACTGCACGAAAATCGCCTCGTAATATTCGGCCTTGCGCAATGTCGGATGGTAGGTGCAGGACCAATATTCACGGGTCTCGCTGTCACGCAGGTAAATAAATGAACCCCAGTTGTCGCTCGTGGTGTCCTCGCGCCAGCGCGTGACGGCCAGATCGTTCCAGCGACTGTAACCGCCGCCGGCCTGGGTCGCCATGACATGATAACGGCCGTTGGATAACAGATGGACTTCGGGTATCGGCGTGTTCGGATCGGTGAACACGCGCATGATCTCGCCCTCCTCGGCGACGGGAGGGCGTGCGGACGCGCTGACTTCGGCCGCATGCGGATGCAGCGTATAGCCTTTTTTCGGCACGCGCTCCTGCAACAGCAAGTCGGTGGCGCGCACCAGCGGGTCGGACATGAACCGGCGCTGCATCGGCCGGTCCAGCAGCACATGTTCAAACGCCAGCAGGCTCATGCCCTGGTGATGCGCCATGAAATTGCGCACGATTGCATGGGTCTTGCCGCGCACGACACGCGCCGGCGTGTAATCGATGGCCTCGTAAAGCCCGTAGCTGCCGAGAAAGCCGTTAGTCACCAAGGTATGCAAGTTGCGGCAGGCCAGATTGGGGGTAACGGTCAATGCCAGCGCCGTGGCATACGGCGCGATGACCAAATCATCCCCCAGGCCGCGCTTGAAGCCCAGTCCGGGCACGCCGAATGCACGATATTGGTAAATCTGGCGCATGTCGGTCAGGTTGTAGCAGGATTCGGAAATGCCCCACGGCACGCCACGCTGCCGGCCATATTCTATCTGCCTGGATACGGCGGCCCGGCAGGTTTGCTCCAGCAGCGTGTTCTGATAACTGGGCATGATCAGTTGCGGCATCAGGTATTCGAACATCGAGCCGCTCCAGGAAATCAGGCTGACATCGCTGCCGTGACTGGTCAGCAAACGGCCGAGCGTAAACCAGTGTTTCTGCGGCAACTGCCCTTGCGCGATCAACAGGAAACTGACCAGGCGCGCTTCCGATGCCAGCAGATCGTAACAGGCCGGATCGCGGCGGCGCTCACCGACATCGTAGCCTATGACCAGCAGATCCGAGGTATTATCGTAGAGGAACTTGAAATCCATATCGGCCACCCTGTCGCAGCGCGCGATCAGTTCATCGATGAAGCGGATGCGCTCCCGGGCCTGTTTATGATGAATGCCTGTAGTCTCAGTCTCCGCAGCGCCTGATTCGGCCAGCGCCTCCAGGGTCGGGATGGTATTGAACTGATGCGGATCGGGCACCAGGGTCTGAAGATCCTCTCGCAATGAACTGACCTGGTAATCCAGAGCCTGCGTCCAGTAGTGCTGTTCGCTTTCGGTATCGGCCGGCAAGGCGGCAAGCAGTTCCGTGCCAGCCTGCTGTATTTTCTCCAGCAGTGCGTCGACCTCGGTCAAGGTCTGAAATTCGCTGTCCGGTTTACGCGAAGCGAACAGATGCTGCAGCGTTTTCATGGATCGGGTCAGTGCCGGTGCCGATGACAACGGGAGATATTCAGCCAATACCATAAAGGTATCTTCCAAACCTTGAAAGGCATTGGCCGAGAAGATCGGCTGGGCCTTCAGCTCAACCAGCCCCGCTTTCAGCGTCAGCAGGCTGCCGACCAGATTGCCGCTATCGACCGACGATACATACTGCGGATGCAGCGGCTGCAGCGTGCGCGTGTCGTACCAGTTATAAAAGTGGCCGCATTTATAGTTACAGCCCTTGCCGTGCTGGTAGCGTTCCAGTTTTTCCATGGTGGCCACGGTGTTCTCGGTACGGTACAGCAGTTCACCGGCGGAAATGTAACCGAAATCGTAGGCGGCCAGATTGGCCGTCAGGGCCATGCCCATGTTCGTTGGCGACGTGCGCGAGGCAATAACCGGTGTCGGGTATTCCTGAAAGTTATCAGGCGGCAGCCAGTTATCGAGCGGCGCGACGAATTGCGCAAAGTAGCGCCAGGTCCGCCGCGCCAGCGTACGCAAAAAAGCCCGGTCATCGGCGGTCAAGTCCGCGGCAGGCGGCGCCAGCGGCTTACTGATCCACCAGCCTATGACCGGCGATACCAGCCAAACCAGTAACACAGGGGCCGAAACAAGCCAGTCCATCCATCGGGCGCTGTCCCACGCCAAATATAGCGCCACGGCCAACCCTGCCGCGACGACAGGCGCTATCCACATTTCCAGAAAAAAATCGGCCAGTGTTTTGCGGGCATTGCGGCGCGCATAGGCCTTCGTGTGCCAGAGCATTAGTCCGCGCCGCGTAAACGGCATGCGCGCCGCCGAAGCCCGGATCGCATCCAGGCAAATCAGGGTATCGTAAGGCAAAAGAACCAGCGCCAGCAAAGCAAGCAAGACCGGGCGGGTGGCGGTTTTATTGGCCAAAATAACATGCTCAAGCCATTCGCGGTCGACCGGCTTGCGGATCAATTCGATCACGCCCTCCAGCAAAGGCTGAAACAACAGGATGGCCATCACCAGCACGGTCCAGAACCATGCGGGCGCCGGGCCGAACAGCCAGCCGCCGGCCAGCAGGGCAAGCAGCGCGGGCGGTACCAGGCTGCGCCGCAGGTTGTCGAAAATTTTCCAGATCGATAAGGGCGAGAGCGGGTTCGGTCGCCGCTTGCCGTCCGGCCCGGGCACATTCGGCAACAGCCAGCCGGCCAGTTGCCAGTCGCCGCGTATCCAGCGGTGCCTTCTGCTGGCTTCGATCGCGTAACTGGCCGGATGCTCCTCAATCAGATCGACATCGCTGATCAGACCGGAACGCGCATGCCCGCTCTCCAGCAAGTCATGGCTGAGAATCAGGTTTTCCGGAAAGCGCCCGTCTACCGCCTGACGGAAGGCGTCCACATCATAGATGCCTTTGCCGATAAACGAGCCTTCGCCGAAAATATCCTGGTAGACATCCGACACTTCGCGCGTATAGGGATCGATGCCGGCCTCGCCGGCGAACAAGCGCGTAAAACGGGATTGGCTGGCGCTGAACAGGCTGATGGATGCGCGCGGCTGCAGGATGGCATAACCGTCGGTGATGCGCCGCTTGTCGGCATCGTAGATTGGCCGGTTTAAGGGATGGGCGATGTTGCCGACCAGCGCCCGCGCCGCGTCCCGGGGCAGTTGCGTATCGGTATCCAGGGTAATGACATATTTGATCGAGACGAAGATGGACGGGTCGCCGACCCGCTCGGAAAACGCCGTTCCACTATCGCCTCTCAGCAGCGCATTGAACTGTTCCAGTTTGCCGCGCTTGCGCTCATAGCCCATCCACACGCGTTCATACGGGTTCCATATCCGCGACCGGTGAAACAAATAAAAAATGCACGGTCTGTCATCCCGATAAGCCGCGTTAAGTCCTTCGATGGCCGTACGGGCAAGCGAGAGCAAGTCCTCGTCGCCCGGCTGCGTTTGCTCGGGCGCGTCGTTAAAATCCGTCAGCAAGGCAAAAAACAGGTTGGCGTCCCGATTGCCGAGATAGCGTATTTCCAGGGCCTCCGCCAGATCGGCAACGTCTTGCGGCTTGCTCAGCAAGGTCGGCACCACAACCATCGTCCGATGATCGGACGGAATACCCTCTGAAAAATCCAGGCGCGGCAATACCCGGGGCGGAATGGCCATGGTCACGAACTGATTGACCAGCGGCACAGCCAGCGCCATGCCGCCTATCAGGCTGCTGACGGCAAAAAACCAGAACCGCCAGTTATCGGGGCCCGTGCCCTCCAGTGACAGCAGCACATTCGCTGCCACCAGGGCGGTAAGCAGAAAAATGGAACCCAGGTAAATACTCAGGCGATACGGCCGGCATGACCGGATAGCACGCGCAATCCGGGGCATGTGATAATCGACCTTGCGCTCAAGCTCTTGCCTGCCTTTATCGATCAGATAATAGCCGACATGGGCGGCGCGGTCCGCCGCCGACATGCGCTCGGCCGCGGACCGCGCGCATGCCACCGCCTCGCGGGCCACGTCCGGTTCGCCATGCGCGCTGCCCTTGGCTATTTTTTCAATGATATGTCGATACCGGTCACGCGTGGCGAAATCCTGATTGCCGTATACACCGGCCGGATCTGCCCGCAGGGTTTGTTCCACGGCGCTGAGAGCTTCGACAAAATCCCGCCAGTCCATGGCACTGATAAACCGCAGGCTGCCCACACTGTTGGCGATGGAGATCTGGTTAGCCGCCGCCATGTGGCTGGCATCCTGCATTAATTGCGACGCATTGAGGCCTTGCTCGAGCAGCTGGTTGTCGATCCAGGTCTGCACGAAGGCCAGCGCTGAACCCTGAACCTGAAGCCTTGAATTGAATTCTTCCACAAACGATGCCGTTAATGGCACATCGGCACTCGCAAACTCGGCGAGCAATTGGACCAGCTGTTTCGGGTTCCTTTCGGCCGTCTCCAGCATGCGGTCCGACCACATGACGGCCGCATTGTATTCCTCGCGCCCGCGCGCTATGCGCAGCCCGACACGGCGGAGATTCTCCAGCAGTGCCAGACGCAGCATAATCGGAAATGCCCATAATTCGCCCAGCTTCAGCGGCTTGACCGTCTGGTAGGCGGCGATGAAATTGGTTGCGTTTTCGCTGTCAACCCGACCGTCCTGATGAGAAATCAGCTCCAGGGCTAGTTCGTAAATGCGGGGAAAACCGGCGGCTTGACCATTTGCCAGCTGCGGCAGTTCTCGGCTATATCGCCGGGGCAAGTGGCGGCGCGCCAGGTTGATCTGCTGTTCGATAAGATAGAAATTATCGAGCAGCCAGGCCTCTGCCGCTGAAATATGCTGTTCCTGATTGACGGCCGCGGTGACCACATCATAGGCTTCCAGCAGCACGCGCTCATTATCGTCCAACCTCGGCAACAAGCGATCCGGCCCGGGGCGCGGATTTATCCGATGCTGGCCGGCCAGCGTGACGGCATAACGCTTCAGTTGCTCGATGCTGAACAGTTCCGAACGCAGCAGATCGGTATCCCGGCCGGTATGATGACCATGCCGTGTATGTATGAAAAACCCAAACCTTCTGATCACGCTGCTGTTCTCCTCGCCCGAGTTCGACACCGATTGATTCTGTCACCCTACAGTCCCTTAAAACGATACCGCGCACGATTTTGATATCATTATTGATTCTCTGGCAGCCTCCTGACTCTTGCGCAGCGGTAAGACAAACTAGTACTCAGTCAGCCTTGTTCTGACGAGTAAAATTTGCAGAGCATTCATAGCTTGCGAATAGTGCGAATACCCTGAAGGGCATAAATGAATTCGCACCTACAATTTACCCGCCATAATTAAATTGACTGACTACTAGAGCTGTTTCATAGGATATGACATACCCTGTAATGCTTTATT
>SWCD01020244.1_pt1 | contig 11382 bp, 9 predicted proteins | sample 4693011 | NCBI WGS metagenome assembly SWCD01 (sample SAMN10267278, study PRJNA491770) | bioreactor metagenome | isolation source: DHS bioreactor inoculated with marine | place: Japan: Omine Ridge, Nankai Trough | reverse complement strand
GGAAGTGCTACCATCAGAAATTGGGTGAGCGAGGCCGTCGGATCGGGACAACGAGGACGCCCCAAGAAATCGGGAAAATTGACGTTAAGACCAGATGAGGTCGATTGGGCCGCAGTCAGAGACTCTATAAATTACTGATTTAATTGTATTTTTTATTTCTAAATTAATTGCACTAACTACTTAACTGCAGGATTTTTCACCCACATAGCTTCATGCACATTGGTTGTCGAAACGCTACCAAGAGGGAGGCCACACGGTGACTAAAATCGATATACCACACAACACTCCGCGCTACTTGAGCGTAAAGGAAACTGCAACTCAACCAGACTGCCCGTTCACAGAGTCTAGCCTCCGGCATCTCATCTACTATGCGGAGTCCAGAATAGCAGCCAGTGGTGAGGTGGTTCCTGGAAATGGACTTAACCGCTCCCTCATCCGGATCGGCCGGAAAGTCTTAATAGATCAGGCTACTTTCCAAGATTGGATCGCATCGCACCGGATCGAGAATCCGAATTGGTAGCCGAACCCACCTGACCATCCACAAGTGCTGACTTAGCCGAGTGCAGTTAACTGCACTCCTAACCTGCGCGCTTGCAGCCGCAACGTGCGCAAGGACGGAGCCTGAAAATGTTCAACCCCACAGACCTGCTATCCACTGATAACACACCAGACAATCTCCATAATGTTAACGGCGGGAAAGCAAAAACGGTCCTCGCATCGGTCAATCAAACAATGTCAGAAGAGGAGTTCAAGAAGCTTCTCAATCGGGCTATGCGTCACGAACAACAGCTTCGCAAGAAGATCCGTAAAGCTAGAAAGAACGGCAAGAAGGGATGGTTACGGAACCACGTTCATCGCTATCTGACTTCCTACGACGCAAAACTAACTGTGCTGGTTAACCGTATCAAAGACATGAGACGTGGGACCAAGCTTAAGCCAAATTTCATCCTATCGCTTGTTGATCAGATAACCCTGTATGCCGGATGCGACGAAATCGTAAAAGTCAACGTGCGTCCCAAGAAATCCGGTTCAGACTATGGTCGTCCAGTATTATCTTTCGGTCATATAGAACGCACTCGCCAAGAAATGCTCCGTCGAGTAATGAAGGACGCCGTCAAAGAACCTTGCAAGAACCAGTTTTCCACCAGACGCGGCGTGAACAGAGCAATAAGGCTTGTCAAGAAGCACCTGGTGGAAGGATTTGTCCACGTAATCGAAGCAGATATAGTAAGCTGCTACGCAAACTATGACAAATCCAAACTCCCTGAATTGTTTGACCCTATCCCGGCGAAGATAATTCAGGAAGTCCTAGTCCCTAATCTAATGGGACGATTGGAACTCTATAAAGAGTCTCCATTATGGGTCAGCCAGTCGGACCTGAATGCGCCGCTCGCAATTCTTGAGCAGAAGGCGGATCCAGTGTTCCTGAAGGCCCGGTGTGGGTTAATGCAGGGGTCGGCAGCATCGCCCTTGGCATCAGAATTATTGTTGGCGGAGGTCATGCGAGTCATGACAGACGCACCGGGACCGGTGGTCAACTACGCTGACAACTTTGTACTGATGGCCAAGACGCCCAACGATGCACTGACCATGTACAAAGCCCTGTTTGTTCTCCTAAGGAAACACCCCGCCGGGCCGCTGTCGCTGAAAATTGAATGGCGAACCTTTAAAGATAACGGTTGCTTCGAATTCCTAGGTTACATTTTCGAGGTTACTGAAAAGGGGTTTTCAATTGAGCCTACCAACGACAATCGGCAAAAATTCCACGAGCAAGTCAATAGGGAGTACAAACGGATACTCTCGAAAGACATGTCGCCCACGCGACGTATGGCTCGCATCAAGGAATTGAGAGGGTACGTCAATTCGTGGACAGGGGCATTCATTGAGGCTCCGGAAGCTGTTAAGATCCGAAAGCTCTGGTTCAGCAGACTGGACACAGCAGAAAACTCAAACCTGTTGTTCAAGTCTGACTTTTTGTAAGCGAGTTGCCCATTCGTGATAGCTGAGCTGAAGTCGCAGACATTGCTGAATGCTCCGCCGCGTAGACCAACAAAATATGATCGGCTGACTATAGTGAATTGTAAACTTTCCCGAAGCCTCTGTTATCAGCACCATGACAGCCAAGAAGCTGACAAAGCTGTACGAAGAAACTGTTGAAATCTCTGGTGACTCCGGTCCCGATGGATTTGGGGATATGCCTCTCGGTGAAAAGAGGAAGAACCTGATCAAGTGGATCAAGGACCTGACCGGCGTGGAGGAAGAAGGGGAAGAAAAGACAGAAGCTGCAAACGACAGCACTGAGACAGCAACCCCAGTTGCCGAAGAGGCCGTCGATGCTGTTGCCTCCGAAGTCGGAACTGTCAACGACAAGAAAACGGCGGACAAGGAAGACAAGTCCGAAGCCAAGGAAACAGACGGGGAAGACACTGTATCCGAAGGTGAAGTCGCGGGAGATCTCCCGAAGGTCCCAGAACCCGAAACTTCCAAGGAAACCCCGAAGAAGGAAGAACCTGCCAAGGAAGCCAAAGCTGCGGACAAGAAGGCCAAAGCCAAAGCAAAGGCAGATGCAGCCAAGAAGACACCTGACGCTGCTCCCGACAGTGATCCGATCCATGCAATGGCCAAGAAGATCGAAACGATCAACGATGTGGCGGCCATTGAAGAACTGGCAATCGACTTGCTCCAGCAAGACAAGGTGAACGAATTCCAGTCGGGCGGCTACCTGCTCCGCTTGCAGAACTGGGATGAGCAAGATAGCAAACGACCACAGGTCGGAAACTTCAAACTACCAATATAGATTGACGTCCAATTGGGAGTGAGGTGCCAGCAATGCGTCGCGAATGCCCTTGAGGATATTGGAGTATTAGATACTTTGTGTCATTATTTGCTTGCAAAGCAGCCCATCGCTGAGGCGCATTAATATCTAATTCGTAGGAATTTTGACATGCACATGCGTATCAAGGGACTATATGATTGTAATAAAACAACAGTTTTGACGTTTATTTTAGTTATATCTATATATTCAGACAGTGCTAATGCGCAAGTTTATCAAACATGCCTTGCAACAAATTTATACGAGGACAGCATTAGCGAGGTAACTGAGGGTCTATCACCCACCGCCGCAGTCAAAGGCTTAGTCTACTGCGTGAAGGAAAGTCGCGAGCAAAATGTCGATGTTTGCCAGTGTTCCGTGGATTGTTCCCCAGTAGGAGGATTTTTCGGTACCAGAGCAGTCACGGCAATTAACCAGCTTATTACTGAATTGGCGTTCGAGGTAAGCAAATGCGATTAATGCGTTTTCCCACCTTAATCCTCACTAATTTGTTAACTTGCTTTGTATTTATTTTTCTGCTTGGAGGCGAGGTGTCTGCAGGTTGCTTGAGCCTTCGGAATCAAAATGTCAACATTGCTGATGTAGTAAATTCATGCAATAAAGATTTATATATACTATACAACGATGGTAGTGCGTGTCGATCTAGAGGAAATAGAAAATTTCCATGTGGTGGGTGGGTAAGTAAAAACGGAGGAAGGCTATCTGTTCAAGCTGTCGGTGGGATTAGATCAATGGCTTGTCCAGAGAAAAAGGGGTGCCTGTATATTGCTTCAGAAAAATCTTACGGTATTGTAACTTGTGCTAAATTTAAACCAGACTGCGGTGAGTATATGTCTGGTGCTGACATTAGAAAATACATAATAAATAAATCCCTACATTACAAAGCGAACGGCCAAAATTACAAAGTAACCCTATTTAAATCTGGAAAAATCGTAACGACCAGTAATAGTCGAATTTACAATAAGGGGAGTTGGAGAATTTCCGGAAACAAGTTGTGTACAAAATATCAATCGGGTGGGCATAGTAACGAAAAGTGCAATCAATACAAAAAATCAACTAATGGGTCGTATGTAAGTACAAACGGTTTAGTATTTAGAGAATAAATTGCTTTATGAGTAAGTCACGGGATCTTAGCATAAGATTTACCTGGATCAGGGCAGAGCAATCCCTTAATATTACGTTGTCAAATTGATAAATTGAATACTTGCAATTTTTTATACCTTAAACTCGAAAATAGGCACGACACAAAACCATCAAAATGGCCTGCATACCGCAGGCGATCCAGTTGAATGCGCTCGTCCAGAACGAGCTGTGTGTAGATTTCTCCCATCACACAACTTTCATAAACTGGTGCACTCCGTTTGAAAATCTAACAGCTCCTATCGAAGGACATATCGTAAATTATTCTAAACACAACAGTCACTGGGGCAGCTGATTGGACCAAATGCAGTTAACTGCACTTCTTGCCTAGTGTCTTGAACTGACCAGGTACAAATGACGGCTCCTACGTCCACCAGTGTCGAAGCAAACAGGTCTCTTTGTGTATCTGCATGCTGGTAACAGTTTCGCATTTGCTTTGACTGCTGAGTTAACAAGCCTACGTTTCGACGTGGGACCTTTGAATTTGTTCCTCCCGTAACCCCACGGAGGAAACATGAACCAGCACCTTGTCTTATCAGACCTCAAGCATCGCCTGTTCAAAGCGCTGCAAACCAAACCTCATCAAGACGAACTACCCCCTGCCCTGCCCATCTCTCCATGGGCAGCAATGTCACTGCTGCAGAAGGCCATTCGGAGAAGTGATACCGACTGGGCATTGGCAGCAGCTTCAACGCTGTTGCAGATATCACCGGAAAGATTATGGAGAAGACTGTCCGTCATCGCCTTTGAAGACATCGGACAAGGAGACTTGATTACAGTTGGGCATACGATCGCTGCAACGAGCGGTAAGTCTTTCCGCTCTCAGCTTGGAGGCGACGAACTGGTTGCTGCATACATTGTTCGTCTTCAATGCGAGGCAGCCAAATGTCGGGCAGCAGACGACCTCGCCGTGATCTGCGATTGGAGCCCTGATCTCAGGGATAGTCGAATCTCATATGCAGAGATGTCGGACAGCGACTTGGCTTGCATTGTTGTAGATGGAACAAAATCGCTACCTGAACGAGCCATAGCCCTATGGTACCTATTTGGTACTGACAGGATAAAGGCAAACCATCTTGAGAAGCGACCCGGTGCAGTCGATGCGGGGCTTGAAGCGCTCAGTGACCTGGGCAGTCCAGCAACAGCGCTTGAAGTAGCACGGCATGGAATTCGAAAGGGAGCAGGATTACTCGCGGCGTTCTATCCGCTGTTGATGCACCTCTACGCAACTGATGAGGGCGAAGTATTCAAACTGACCAAACTCGAATTTCCAACCGTGATGGTGGGGCGAGTCCCCAGCTTTACGTTTGACATGCATGTCAGAGAAGGCCGGTCAGCAATAAAGCAGTTGCTCAAGGTTGAATGTGCAACCAACAAATGGGCAGCTTCGGTAAATCCACAATGGGGCCAACTAGAACTACTCTATGGCATGCTATTTCGCAAAGAGAGTGCCTACACTCGTCATCACCTCATATGGACCACTGGCTGTTGGCTCGCCAACCTGGCAGACTGGGAAGTACATGGCATATCCCAGGCCGAGCTCGTGGTTGGATACGAAGCGCTAGCAGGTGACATGGAATTACTGCACCGGCTCCGGCGGGAGGCAGTGGGATGCTAACTCACGATAATCCCCTATTATCACGACCTACAATCAGGCCTAAACTTAGTCCAAACAGCGGACAACCAACCGTCTCTGATGCTGTCCGAGGTTATGTGGCAGAGTCATTATCCGAAAACACTAGGCGAGCATATCGATCGGATTTAACACACTTTATGGACTGGGGCGGTTCGGTTCCCTGCTCTGCTGAACTTCTTGCCGAATACGTGGCCGACCAGGCAGAGCATTTAACTCCTGCAACTATTGCACGCCGTTTGGCATCGATATCGAAGGCACACGCAGCCCGGTCAGCACAAAATCCAACTGAAGCGCAAATTGTGAGGTCCACTTTGCGTGGAGTACGGCGATCCAAATCTACAAAGCAAAGGCAAGCAAAACCACTGCTCAAAGAAGATTTGTTTGCCGTGCTGGCCTGCATGGGTGACGACATAAAGGCGGTGCGAGATACGGCCATTTTGCTGCTGGGTTTTGCGGGCGCATTTAGACGCTCGGAACTGGTTGACCTCAATTGTTCGAAGATCACAGGTTCCCGACACGGCTTGATTGTCACAATTGCCAAAAGCAAAACTGATCAGGACGGTCGAGGTCGCCAGATTGGTGTTCCTTTTGGAAGAACAAAGTGGTGCCCTGTGTCTGCGCTAAATCACTGGTTGGAAACAGCCAAAATATTGGAAGGCCCTGTGTTTCGATCTGTCAACAGACACGGAACAATCGCGCGAGCAAGACTAGGTTGTGGTTCTGTGTCGTCAATCCTGCAATCTCGACTGACTGCTGCAGGATATGACCACACACTCTACTCTGCACATAGTCTACGTTCCGGATTAGCAACGAGTGCAGCTGCTGCCGGGGTCTCATCCTGGAAAATCCGGCAACAAACCGGACATGCTTCAGATGCGACCCTCTCGCGCTATATCCGGGATGGCCAGCTGTTTAAAAATAACGCAGCCGGAATATTGTAATGCCCCTACAATCAACTAATTATGGCATTGCACAAAATGGCTAGTATTGCCGACGGAACCAAGCCGAATTATTCCGGGGCTTAGAAAATCTCTTGAAGGCGAAATGACCTCAACACCGTTAATGTCTCTCCACTAAATCAGGGTAAGTTCAGGATGGTGACCCCAGTCCTATTTAATGCTTCTTTATTCTACTTTGCAAAGCAAGCGGTCTCAAAGTCATCAATTGCAGCCCTTAGCTCGTCTATGGTCTCACGAACTGCATCGCTTTCCCGGTCAGTTTCTGACCCTTTCGTAGGATCACAAATAACAATACGAAGAACACTCAGAAGCCTCGTCTGATCATCAGGGTCGGCTTGATGTGCAATATCTAGCAACTCATCTTCGTCTAGCCTCTGCTCCTTGATCGCCTCTTTTGCCAACGCACTGACGAGACAACTCATGTAGTGCTTCAACCTTCGAGCAATACTAATCTTATCCTCTTCGGTATCGTCACACTTGTTGTGAGGCATGCATACCTGGAAGACAGGTTCTCCAGTCCCCAACAAAAGTTCGATTGCGGCCAAAGCGCGTGAATATCGCTCCAAAGGGTCACCGCCAGGAAAGTTCCTCCTCTCTCTCCAAAGCGAAAGAATCAGGTCTCTGCACTCGCCTTCGAGCTTGGGATCAGATTTGGATGATATGATAAGTTCCGAAAGGTACGCAGACATCCACTTTGCAGTAATGTCGCGACTGTCCAGCTCTTTGATCAGTTCACGCCCAAGTTCCAATACTGCCTGACGTTGTTTCTGTTTTTCCATCTCGGTCGAGTCGGATGACTTCGACCCTTTTTTGTGCAATGCGCTTTTTCCCGCTTTCGTCATAATCACTCCCAATCGAACGTTCAAAATTCACAGTCATAATTACATCGCAGTCGAGTGTTTCCATGGCGCTAAGGAGAACTTGAGTATCTACGCATAACCGATACCCGTCGATGTATGAATATGATTGGTGGCGAAGTGATCGATCACTGTCATTGGGCATCGTACTCCAGCCACGATACTGAATGAGCGGCAAACCATCGGCGTTGACGCCCCATGCAGTAGATGATGCACTTTGCTCTTTCAGCCCTGTAGTTTCCAACAATTCTGATGAAGGAGCCACCTGCACACCGCGTCCACCAAAACGGCGCGGATCTTGCTTGTCGATACCCAGGTCACGGTGAGCTGACGGCCAGCAAATTGCAGGGATCAGTGTGAAATCTCTTTTTCGTTCATCGACATCTTCAAAGACATCGGGATCTGGAATGAAAATATCGAAATAGCCTTGAGTGGCAGCGTACGCCCTCAGAAGCGCCCTAGATGTCTTTGAGGGCACAAAGGCCGCTTTGCTACTTACTACATCACCAGCGGCATGTATCCCGTAGGCGTACTCGTGGACTTCCCTATGCTGGTAAAGCACAAAGGTTCCATCCTCCACGAATAGCTCCTCTTCTAGATCAATCTGGCTTACTTCCTTGACCCAATCTTCGCGATCAGGTTCGGGCATACACCAGTATCTGCTTGATAGCGGTAGGGTACCCAAAATGTCTGAGACCCAAATTTCTGGATAGGTTGTATCGTGCTGTTCAATCCAACTCTCGAAGGTGTCGTGGTAGTCTTCACTCAATTCAAGGAGCGGGTAGCTCTTCAGAAGTTCCCCTACCGCTACGAGCAAGCCATGCCATTGAAGGTATACCGAGTGTCGATAAATCGTCGGATGCGAGCCGTGATTGGCGCTGTAAAGACCATAGTCTTCATCTCTCAAACGACGGCCACGAGGCTCGTTCTTCCACTCACCGCTTTCCTTATGCCCGCCCCACCTATCAACGATCCAATTTTCCGCTGTATGGATAAGTGCTTCAGAAGGTAGGTCAGCAAAGATTCTTAGCGCAGGGCTATACCAATAGGGGACAATGTCCATGCTGTCGAAGCTAAACCTCTCTCCTGGATCAGCATGGCCGAAGGATCGATGAGATGAGTTCTCCTCATCTTTAGAGGCTCTATTTGCCGCCGTTCCGTCCATCACTGCCAGATCGTCGTCTGATGATCCGATTGTCTGACCTTCAATGCGCGCTTGGCTAAATGCTCGAGAAAGAAAAAGTCCAATTAGTATGTGTGGTTGGCACTTTGACCAAACGCCTAAAAGCTCGTTCTCGAATTTTGAGATCAGTGCTGGCTTATCATAGGACAGACGCGCGAATACTATCGACAATTGCAAGTCGGCATTCATAGCCTGAAACGGGCAATCGTCGAATGTGTAAGGGAAAGTATCATCAGAAATCGCATGATCGAAAACACCTTCAATCAAATTAGAAGAACCAAGCTGAGCAACACAACGTAAGGCGTGGGACGTGCGCCAGCGAACCCGAGCATCGATGTCGCCTAGATGACGGTAAACTAGTGCTGAGACGACCTCACTAGTTGTGGAAGGCAAGGAAGTTGGATCAAAGTCGTGGCGTTTCTGGGTGACCTCATCCATCTTCACTCGGCCCTCCATGCGCACAATCAAACGAGCCAGAAGTGCATCCGCGGTGTCGAGTTCAAGATTGGAAACAAATTCAGCCAACAGCTTCAGCAAGCTTGTCGCCCCAAGTTTGCCAGCATTTTTCTCGATGAGTTCTGTCACTACTCGGCGGCGACCTTCGGGAGGCAATCCTGAACGCGACTGTAGCTCGCTGAACTGTTCGCCGTGATACCAGCTATAACCCATCGTCCTTCCACCGAGGTCGATTGTCACCTTTGGCAATTCGGATGAGCACCATTCTTGAGTAGCTCGATCACTCCATTCATCCAACGCTGAGAATATCGCCTTTAGTTCACACTCCACAAATTGGGTTGAACGAGCGCACTCCGCCAAAGCATTCAAATGGCGCACGCGATCTGCGAAACCAACTCGATGATGCAAACTGACCAGGCCCTCGTCGAATCGAAATTTTCCGGCTTTTCTGTCGGTCTCTTGAGCTTCCCGGATCGCAGCAGAATTCAACGGGTCTACTGAATCCCAACTAGATAGGTCTGCCTCATCAGAGCTGGCCTCATCTTTACCTTTTGTTGGCCCATTGGTTTCGTGGGACAAGGACTGCTTGAAGTCTCTGATTTTCATGAGGTTATCTAAGTGCAGATCTACTCCTTTTCTCACACAGCAAATTTCTTCGAAATCATCGCTAGCGCGATCTTGTGAATGAGGCGTCGTGTCCAGAATCATTTGCTTGGCGACTTCGGTTAAAATTCCATCAGCGGCAGCGTCGGTCATGCCTTTTGTGCGCTCCAAGATTTTCGCTTCCACAGAAGTCGGCAATGCACGCAAAATCTGGGCGAGGACAAACGCGTCGCTTGGCTCTAGCCAGTCCATTTCGATTGCGCATGAAAGAAAAGTCTGGAGATCATCGTCTCCATCAACAAAACCTTCGTCGCTCCAGCGTGACACGGTCATCGCCGCCACTGGTGGGTTTGCCCAGGTCATCGCAGCCACTGCTTCTTTCTGGGGGAAGCCATCTTCGGACTGGAGTAAATTACCAGAGAACCGAACAAGGCGAGCAAAATCGCCTACTAGCTTCCTGGTGCTTGGACTATCCGGCCGTTCTCTCTTGATGATGCGACACAACGCGTGAAGCACATCAATAGCTTCGAGGTCTACCTCCTCTGCAATCTTCAGAGCATCTGTATACACGGCCGCCGCATTTTCCCGTGAGAAGCCCAGAAACACCCGGGCAACAGAAACTAGATATTCAGACTTCTCCGTCGCCTTCATGCTAAACATGCTGATTTCACTCGATTTTGTTTCTAGCTCGGCTGCTACGACCGATTGCATAGCCGGATCGTGCAGCAGAATTTCACACAGTTCGGCTTGTTGCTCATGAAATCCGTCAGTTTCTGCGAATGATGACGCTAGGTAAGCTGCCCTCAGACTTGGCTGGAAATTCGATGATGCAAGAACATCCGTTGCATGGCGACGCAACAAGGACCGCACACTCGAATAGTGAAAGCTCCTGCTGCTCGTGCTGCCCACTGAACTTATTTTCTGGTCCAGTTCCTTTATGATCGTTGAATCTCGCTCTTTCAGAAAATTGGCGTACGCTAGATATGACGGCAGAATCTTGGAAATCTCGTCATATCGTTCTTTTGCCAATCGGTAATCTCGATGAGGTTCGGAGGATCGGTCGCTGCTATTTGGCTCGGCTGGCGCAGGAAATACTGCTTCCAAATCAACTTTCACTCCCTGATTTATTGCGGCCAGAATCGAAGAGCGCAGAGACATGTCTATTCGGTAAGGATAGGAAAGGTGCATCCCGCGGAGGTCTTCCTGTTCGGCAGGCTGAAGCATTCGCAAAACCGTTTGAATGTCGGTTGCCGATACAGCTTCAGTGCCAACTAAGTTCTCCAAGAAAAAGAGGACTTCGTCTGTCAGCTCAGCAGATATTGACTGACTTATTCCCCCACCACTATCTGTCCCAAACTTCTCAAACTTGAAATCGGTTAGGTTGGTGAGTGCTTGGTTTGCTTCTTCATTAGAAGGTGACCTTCCCGCTCTGCTTAAGCAGTTTATTGCCAAGAAACGGTACTCTGGGTTCATCTCTCCGAGAGTATAGGAGATAGACTCGGGGCCCTGTTCGATTGCGATCCGACGCAATGTCCATTTGCGAAGTGCGATTCCATAAGCCTCTGGCGTCCACCCTTCGCAGTCTTTTTCGACGGCAGACCAGCCTCCAAGAATGAAGTATGCAAAGAGTCTTGCTACGATGTATTCTATCGACAAGCCACATCATCGGGGTGTCTGACGTCAGCGCCTATGGGTCCAAATAGCGTTATTTGATA
>SWCD01005270.1_pt1 | contig 11391 bp, 10 predicted proteins | sample 4693011 | NCBI WGS metagenome assembly SWCD01 (sample SAMN10267278, study PRJNA491770) | bioreactor metagenome | isolation source: DHS bioreactor inoculated with marine | place: Japan: Omine Ridge, Nankai Trough | reverse complement strand
GGTGGCAGGAGACTTCAGTTTTTGCCTTGGTGGCGGCTGAGCTAAGGACTTCGGAAATGATGACCAAACCTTGATCCTGCCAGTCCAGCAGGAGTTTTTTCCCTTTGCTGCGCCAGATGCTGGTACAGGCAGATCGGGAGAGTTGGCCTTTTTCTATAAGTTTAGCAAACCATGAACCGGCTCCTGCTGGTGGAGAAGAAAGGAGGCGAGGGAGCTCGGCATGCCCTTTGTCGGTCAGGGTAACCGTACGTCCAGACTGGCTGGTAAGGCCTCCTGGCAGGGCGGTCTTGATCACCTCGCCGATTGGGTACTGGTAATAATCTGCCACCCACTTAAAAAAGGGAACCATGTCCGGCCCGAAAAGCGGCTCTTTATCCAAAATGTCAAGAATAGGCCGTATGGTATATTTTGTGTCTACTTCTGGGGTAATGCCAACCACATAGCCGGTAATACGGCGCTTTCCAAGCGGGACTAAAACACGAACGCCAACGCCAGGAACTTCAGAACCCGGGGGGGCATAGGTGAGGGTCTCAAAAAGGGGGGCTGCAACAGCAACGACGAGGTAGTCCACGGCTGCGTACTAAAGGTTTTGCGCCACTTCTTTGATATGATCGCTGAAGTTTTCACAAACGTCTGGGTGGCGAAGGGCAAAGGCGATGATAGCCTTAAGATAGCCCAGCTTGTCACCGGCATCAAAACGGGTGCCTTCAAACTCGTAAGCGTTCATGCCGCGTTTGTTGGCCAGGGCCAGCAGGGCGTCGGTAAGCTGGATTTCTCCACCATGACCGGGTGTTGTTTTGCCGAGAATGTCAAAGATTTCCGGCTCGAGTATATAACGGCCAATAATAGCCATGTTTGACTTAGTGGTGCCAGGGGCAGGTTTTTCCACCATGCGATCAATTTTATGAACTCTTTTTGATCTGGGTGTGCCTTCGACAATGCCGTACTGGTATGTTTCGTCCTCGGGAACACGCTGGATGGCAACCACTGATTCCTGCACTTCATTGTAAAGGCTGATCATCTGCTTTAAACATGGTGTTTCGCTTAAAACCAAGTCATCACCAAGGAGGACGGCAAAAGGCTCATTGCCCACAACATTACGGGCCATCCAGATGGCATGGCCCAAGCCCATGGGCTTTTTCTGGCGAACCGACACCACGTCAATGAGGTTGGCGATATGGTTTACTTCCTCGGCCAAACGAGTCTTTCCTTTTTCTGTCAGTGTGTGGTCCAGTTCGAAATCATAGTCAAAATGATTTTCTATGGCAGACTTACCGGCACTGGTAATAAGGATAATTTCTTCAATGCCGGAGGCCACTACCTCTTCAACGATATATTGAATAGTGGGCCGATCAACAATGGTGAGCATCTCTTTGGGGATGGCCTTGCTGGCCGGCAGAAAACGAGTGCCTAATCCGGCAACAGGTATGACAGCTTTACGAACTTTCATAGGCTATTTATGCATGGGTGGTTATTATCTAACACCTGGAAACCAGTGGAAAATAAGAAAGAAAAACAATACAATAACCTATCATCGGTGCCTGCGAATGGCAAGGATGATTTGTTGAGAGTACGCTTGTTTGAGACCCATTTGGGATCTTTGCCCCGGGAGATTATGCACCCACTAGAAAAAAAGATTACTCAACTCGTGTCGAACCAGGAACTGTTTGTTCCTGGCGACGCCGTGATAGTTGGAGTTTCAGCAGGGCCAGACTCCATGGCCCTGCTTCATCTGCTTGTGGGATTTCGTGAGCAATTGACTTTAGATCTCACAGCCGTGTATGTGGATCATGGTCTGCGGCCCGATGAAACAAAGGCAGAGGCTGAGCTGGTCAAGGAGGCTGCTGCTAAACTTGCTGTTGGTTTTGAACTGATTGAAGTGAATGTTAACAGCCAGTCAGCCCAGCAAAAAAAGTCCCTTGAACATATGGCACGGGATCTACGCTACCATGCCTTTGACAAGGTTGCAAAGAAGGTTGCAGCTACAAAGATCGCAGTGGCCCACACTGCTGACGACCAGGCCGAAGAGGTCCTCATCCGCCTTTTGCGGGGGGCCGGTCGAGGTGGTTTAAGCGGCATGAAGATCATGCGAGAGGGGAGGGTTGTCCGTCCCTTGCTGACAACACCAAAAAATGAGATCCTTGCCTATCTTAAGGCTCGAGATATCTCCTTTCTTGAGGACAGCTCAAATCAAGACCTGCGCTTCTTACGTAACCAGGTGCGGATGGAAATCTTGCCTTTTCTTGAAAAGTACAACCCTGCCATTCATGAAACCTTGCGGCGCAATGCTGCTATTCTCCAAGATGAAGAAGACCTCTTAGCTAACGAGGCAAAGCGATGTTGGCAGGAAGTAGTCGTGGAGGAGAAGAGTGATGAAAATGGTCTGCGGATTGTGACGATTGACTTGCCAAATTTTTTACAACTTCACACAGCCCTGCAGAGAAGGATTTCGGAGATGATGCTTCTTACCATGAAAGCCAGGCCTGATGGCCGTCAAATTGAACAGTTTGTCAAGCTGGCCAAAGAAGGCCAGGGAGGCAGCCAACTTCATTTCAGCAAGGGTCTGCGCATCAAAAAACAAAAAGGCAAACTTTTCTGCAGCTACCCAAAAGGGTGGGATGCTGGCCGTGGAAGTCTTGGTTCTTAAAGAAAACCCGTCTTTTATTGCTTAGATCTGATCGAATAAATATTTGGATCGAGCTTAATTAATCCTGGTACTGCTTGGAAGCATCTTCGCATTTATAAAGCTCCCTCAATTTGATGTTGCCAATTCTCATCATTTCATTGAGATAATAATGGCAACATCAAATTGTTTGTTTTCAAAAATGAGATATTTGACAATTTAGTATGTTGACATCATGTCGCTGTCTGTGATAGGCATCTAGGTGTTAGGTTATTATTGGATTCCAAAATAGAGAAAGCCAAACCCTTTGAAAATTGGGGACGGAAAGCCACGGGGCTTAAATGTCAGCCGGGTTGCCTTGAATGTTAGGTGGCTCGGCTTTTTTTATACTTATTTTGAATTGCCACTCAACATAATAGAGGTGATTGCCAAGTGGTATCTCCCTCTACACTATAAAAGCAGCAAATTGAGCTTTAGGAGTGTGGGGAGTTGGTATCATGTGAAGATTTAACTTTTTTGCATTAAGCGACTTGTTGTGGATTCAGGAATCGCAATATCAAAAGGATATAAAATGTTAATTTCAAATGGTTCAAAGCGAAGTGCAGGTGAAATCTGTTTGGTAGTCCAAATTCTCGTTCTGGTTATTTCAGTTGCTTTACCATTAAAGGCAAAAGCAGAGTGGGGCTGGAAAGAAGTGAGCAGAGAAAAATGTAAATATTATATAAATGAGTTCACGTCCAAAGGAATATCAGATGGTTGGGTATATCGGGATGGCATTTGCTTCATTCGTTACAAAAAGACGGATGAGAATTGTAAACTATTTTGGGGGGAATATGCTGGTATGCGCAATGGACGATGCGTTCCAGTTTCATTTAAATATGGTGGTGAACCTGACGCGATTTGCAAAAAAAAATATGGAAATCAATCAGAGTTTTCATTTTATGATAATAGATGCAAACTGAATCGGGCTTTAAGTAAAGGTGATTGTTGGAAAGAGTACGGTCCAGACTATTACCCTTATCAGAGAAAATGCGTAAGAAAGAAAACAGATCCGAACCCTCAAATTGATCCTACATTGATTACTGTAGTTCCAAGCCAGGTTCCACCAATTCCAGATACACCCCAGCCAGATACACCCCGACCAGATCCACCTCAGGCAGAGCCATGTGGTGATGATGAAGTTTGGGATCCTATCAATATGGAGTGTGTAGAAAGAGGTGGAATCGATTGGGGTGACTTTATGCGTTAATACCCAAAGAAAAGGGCAGAAGAAGAATCTGAACAACGGTCAAAAAATCTGAGGAATGCAATAACTTAATTACAAAAGACTATCCCACGAACAAACCGCACAAGTTCACGTTAAATTTGATAATGAGGCGCGAACAGATACTAAAGTTAGTGTCGAATAACTGGAATATAAAAGGCAGACTTTTCAATCTTCTCACAAAATAAAGGATAGTAAGATATGGCAACTATAGATTGGCAAAAGCCTCCATTTTTTAGCCGGGTGTTGGGCCGATTCGGTAGACAGGGCAGTTTCGACATTGTCCACGATCCGACCATTCCTGGGATTCATGAGGGTGAAGTTAGTGTGAAAACAGTCAACAAAGGACTCGAACGATATGGTGGGCTATATTGGTCAAAGTACGAGTTCCAAGTTAAACCGGATAATCCCAGCGAGACAGGACCTTGGCAAGTTGGGTTGCTGTTTGATCTTGCTGGGGTATTATCCAAGTCAAAAGTTCTTTGTAGCGCGAGAGCAATTTTGGCTTGCCGTGCAAAAATCACACGAATACAGGATGGGGCCACCATATATAGCAAATTATTAAGAGATAGAGCTGGGGTTGGAATATTTGGAAGTAAAAAAAAGTTTCTTGATGCCAATGACTATGATTTTATAACCATAAATGCCGAGGAACATAAGTTAGACTTGGTAACCTATGCGTCAGTTCATGTAAAATCTCAGTTGAAAAGGGGGGCAGGAGCAAAGTTGTGGCTTCAATCACCACCTGTGGGTGTCAAAGTAACCCTTTTTCTTTAATTGAAGTGGTTCAGACTTGATCTGACAGTTACCGGTTTTGCGGAAGTGTCTGCCAGATCAAGTCTGAGCAACTACACCTCATCATTATTTTTTTTCCTTCTCCTCAGTCTTAAGCTGCGCTATTTTTTCTTCCATCTTTATAATGAGGCCTGGGAATTTCTCTTTCTCGATTATGCCGGAGAACTGTTGGCGATAGTTTTTAACAAGGCTGACGCCATCAATAATCACATCGTAGACAAGCCAGTTTTCCTGATTTTTTTTCATCCGATAGATGATAGGGATTTTATCTGTGGCTGTTACGATCGTGCTATAAACGACAGCCTTATCTCCTTTAGAGAGTTGTTTCTCAAAGGTAACCTTCTCGTCTGAATAGTCTTTTAGCCTGTTAAGATAACCATATTCTTGAATATCGCTGAAAAGAGAAATAAATTGTTTCTTTTCCTCAGGGTTTATTTTTTCCCAGTGACTGGCCAACACAAGTCTTGACTGTTCCTGAAAATCAAAACGTTTCTTAATTATTTCTGAAATTCTTTCTCTCTTCTTTGGCCACTCTACCACCCTGTCTGATTGTAAAATAACAAGGATTTCGTCAACGGTCTTTTCAATTGGCCCCATGGGGTTTTCAGCCAGGGCCGGTTCTGCCAGTACGAAAGAGAATAAAAGGAGAAAGCAAAATGCCATTGTCAGTTTGGCAAGGAGATCCTTCATTGTTTTAGACCTCAGTGCGTGGTGAGTATTATGATTTTGCATTTCATACCGTAGAGCTAAAAGTTAATAACGAAGAGAAATACCGTTCTATTTCAATTGCTTGGTGCTGCCAAAACATGTTTTCCGTACCAGCTTTTTTGTGAACAGTCGGTTAAGGTGATTCGAGAAAATTTCATGTCATGCATGGGTGTATTTCAAGATAAACATTCCACCTGGCATCATCAAATACAGAGGGTAACAAATGAGTATTGGTTCTACCTCATTACGCATATATGACAAAATTATCCTGGAACGCCCTGTTCTAACACTTCTGGTCACCTTGGCAACAGTAGTTTTTTTTGCCTGCTATATCCCCCAGTTTAAGCTCGATGCCTCCGGGGATTCCCTGGTCTTGGAGAACGATGCCGATCTTCATTACCATCGGAGCATCACTGAACGATATGGAACAAGTGGGATTCTTGTCCTTACCTATTCTGTCAAAGGCGATCTTTTCTCCCCTGCCTCTCTTGATGGATTAAAAAAGCTGCGTGATGAGTTGAGACTTCTGGAAGGGGTTGAGTCAGTGACAACCATCCTTGATGTGCCACTGGTTTACACCACCAATGTTTCTTTAAGCGAGGTGTCAGATAAAGAAAATATCAAGACGCTGGAAAATTCAGGGGTTGATAAGCAGACTGTTCTCACTGAGCTTAATGAAAATCCTCTCTACAAGGGAAGGTTGATCAGTGATGACGGTAAAACCACAGCACTTTTGTTGAGCCTTCCCGTTGATACAACCTACAGATCCTTGTTGAAGCGTCGTTATGAGCTGCGGGATAAAAAATATAAAAATACTCTTACCCCTGAAGACGAGCAGGAACTCCGCGAGGTTTCCGCAGAGTACCGCCAGTATCTCGCACACGTTCTGCAGGAAGAAAATAGTCTTGTTGAGGCTGTGAGGGAAGTCAGGGACCGCCATCAAGAGCAGGCTGAGCTTTATCTTGGTGGAGTGACCATGATTGTCGCCGACATGATCACATTTATCAAAAGTGATCTTGTTATTTTCGGGATTGGGGTCCTTCTTTTGCTCATCATTACGTTGGCGATTATTTTTCGTAAACCCCGCTGGATAGTTATTTCCCTGTTTTGCTGTGCAACTGCTGTGCTGACCATGATGGGTTTTCTTGGCATGGTGGACTGGCGAATTACCGTTATATCGTCAAATTTCATATCTTTGATGTTGATTCTGACAATGGCTCATACCATCCATCTGATCCAGCGTTATTTTGAGGTTTTGGCGAGACACCCGGATGCTGATCAGCGAACCCTTGTTCTTGAAACTGTGCGAACAATCAACTTGCCATGTCTCTACACCGCTCTGACGACCTGTGTTGCATTTTCTTCCCTTTGGGTCAGTGATATTCGGCCGGTAATAGATTTTGGCAAGATGATGACCATCGGCCTTATGGTCTCCTTTGTTCTGGCCTTTCTTCTGTTTCCCGCCACTGTTGCACTTCTCAAAAAAGATACTTCAGCAGTCCGCGATCATTCCTCCGAACCGTTTACGCTTATTTTTGCCCATTTTACCGAGAAACATGGCCGCACGGTTCTGATAATCTCCTTTTTGTTAATGATATTAAGCGGCATTGGGATGACGAAGCTTAAAGTCGAAAACAGGTTTATCGATTATTTCCGGGAAAAGACCGAGATCTACCAGGGATTGAGCCTCATTGACCAGAAACTTGGCGGCACCACGCCCCTTGATCTCATCATCGATTTTAAAATGACCCAGGATGCGCTGGCTGATTTTGACAAAGATAATGACCTTTTTGCGGATGAAGATTTTGGCATCATTGAGGACAAGTCTCACTGGGCAGCTGATGTAACGGTGATGGAACAGATAGAAAAAGTTCATGACTACTTAGTGGATATTCCGGAAACCGGAGAGGTCCTGTCCCTGGCAACCCTTGGTAAAATAACCACCAAGCTTAACAAGAATATACCCCTTGAAAATTATGAACTGGCATTACTGTATAAAAAAGTTCCACCAGAGCTTCAGGAGTTGTTGATCCACCCCTATGTGTCTGATGACATCACCCAGGCTCGTTTCACCATGCGGATTGTTGAATCCGGCAAAATGATGGAGCGAGAAGCTCTCATGGAAAAGATTCGGGATTTCTTGGTGACAGACGCCGGGTTTACTGGTGATCAGGTTCGTTTCACCAATATGTTTGTGCTCTACAATAATATGCTGCAAAGCCTCTTTCGTTCGCAGATCCTCACCATAGGCATGGTATTTCTGGGGATTATGTTGATGTTCTGGGTGCTTTTCCGGTCATTTTATCTGTCACTCATTGCCCTCATTCCAAATATTTTCCCTGTAGCAGTTGTTCTCGGGACAATGGGGTGGTTCAATATTTCTCTGGATATGATGACGATTACTATAGCTTCGATCACCATCGGTATCTCTGTTGACGATACCATCCATTATGTCCATCGCTTTAAAAAGGAGTTTGCCGTTGATCGTGATTATATGGCGACCCTGTACCGGTGCCACTCAAGCATTGGCAAATCCCTGTTCTATACCACCATCGTCATAACAATCGGTTTTTCGATTTTGGTTTTCTCTCATTTCTTGCCAACAATCTATTTTGGTATTTTTACAGGATTTGCCATGCTGGTAGCACTACTGGCTGACCTTACCATGCTGCCTAAGTTGTTGATCACTCTGAAGCCGTTCGGCCCAGAGGCAAACAATTAAAGTGTAATAGCCAAAATGGTCTAGTCATTAAAAGGAGAGTCTGGTAAAAGAAAATGCCTTGAGCACCCGCTCTTTGCTTCACGCATAGAGGGAAGCTCAACTATGTAACACAAATCAAAAAACCCAACGGGCGGGTAGCTCAGCTGGATAGAGTACTGGCCTCCGAAGCCAGGAGTCGCGGGTTCGAATCCCGCCTCGCCCACCAGTTTTACATTTCGAGATGTTCAAAGAAGTACGGAAAGCCCCTGACTGGCAACGGTTTAGGGGCTTTTTTGTGTCTTGTGAGATTCGGTAAGATTTGTTGAAATTCTTTTTTTCTGTTGGTACATTTGTTGGTATCAATCAAAAATGGAGAAAATGTACCAACAAAATGAAGCTAAACGCAAGCGGTGTAAAGGCTATACAGCCCCGTGGTAAGACATTTAAGGTTGCTGATGGTGGGGGCTTGTTTCTTGAGGTTCGCTCCAATGGCGCGAAGTATTGGCGTTTATCGTATCGATATTTCAAAAAGCAAAAAACAATTGCTCTTGGGGTCTATCCTGCAGTGTCGTTGAAAGATGCCAGGTTGAAAAGAGATGATGCCAAAAAGCTGCTTGCTGAGGGACACGACCCCGGCAGAGTTAAAGCGGATAAAAAACGGGCAGAGGAAAATACCTTTCGGGTTATTGCTCACCGTTGGCATGGTGTTAAAAAGTCAGAGTGGACACCGCGCCATGCTAAAACAAACCTAAGCCGTTTAGAAAACCATGTTTTCCCCCATGTTGGTGATTATCCCATCACCAAGATTGACCCTCCTACCATTCTGAGAGTTCTTCGCAGAATAGAGGCGCGTGGCAATATAGACACCACCAAGCGCATAAAGCAGATATGCGGCCAGGTGTTTAGGTTTGCAATTTCTGAGGGGTTGGCAGATCGTGACCCCACTGCAGACCTGCAAGGTGTTTTGAAAACTGCCAAGCAAAAGCACATGGCAACATTAACCGACCCTAAAGAGGTTGGTGGGCTGCTCCGGGCTATTGAAGAATATCAAGGATCTTATGTTACACGGTCTGCCCTCATGATTGCCCCCCTTGTCTTCCTCCGTCCCGGAAATATCCGCACGGCTGAATGGTCAGAGATTGATTTTGATAAGCGAGAATGGGTTATTCCTGCAGAAAAGATGAAGACCAGCAAGCCACATATTGTTCCCTTGTCAAAACAGGCAATAGCTATCCTGCAGGATGTCCACAAGCTGACAGGCCATGGCAGACTAGTTTTCCCAGGTGAAAGAAGCAAAGACCGCCCCATGAGCAATAATACCCTTAATGCTGCTCTTAGACGCATGGGGTATTCAAAAGACGAACAGACCGCCCATGGCTTTAGGGGAATGGCAAGCACCCTGTTGAATGAGCTAGGCTGGCCTCCAGATGCCATTGAACGGCAGCTAGCCCATACTGATAAGAACAAGGTGAGGGCAGCTTATAATCATTCAGAGCTTTTGCCTGCCAGAGTGAAAATGATGCAAGCATGGGCAGACTATCTTGATCAGTTAAAACAGGGTGCGGAGATAATTCCAATCAACGCTAGTATGTAATTTGTTTCTGGGGGATAGGGTGGCCGCCCGAAAGCTGGATAACCTTGCCAGTTTCCCCTGGTTCTTTTCACAAGGTGCGTTAAAGGTGACGCAGTGCCAGAAACTGACCACAAATTTTATTCCCTATCTGAAGCAGCCGAGCGTCTGGGTTGTCCCCCCTCAGATTTACTAAAGCTAGGTGCTTCAGGAAGACTATCGTTGTATTTGTGGGTTAAAATCCCTGTCATACGTGAGCGTTCTTTGGCGAAGTGTGATCTCGGTGGTAAAGGAAAGATCAAAGACTATGATTTTCTTACAAGCCCACCTCCCCGGTTTATGCCTATTTCGGAAGAAGAAGCCATGAGCGCTTACTTGGATCAAGATAGATTTTTTCAAAAAGGCTATTTTTTTGAAAAAGATAAAGTGACTCACCTTGCCAATGAAATCAGTTTCTCAGCCGATGATCTTTTTGTAATGAACGATGGAATAAGGGCCGTCGCTTCGGCAGGGGAAGAAGAACAAGGAAATAATTATTCAGAGGACAAAGAAATTGGGAAGAAAGAACGAAGGACTTGGCTTAAAATTGTTTATTTGTTGACTGAAATTGCAGCAGATAAACGACCTGGTTTAAAATTTGAAAATGGCGAGGTGAACGCCTCTGAGTTGTGCAGAATGCCCACTGAGAAAGCCAAAGAGCTAGAAATAGATACTTATGGCCTAGCAAAGAAGCCAGAGCAAATTGTTAAAGAATGGACTGAAGAGTTTCTAGAAATATAACTAGCGATAATTAGAACCTTCGGATTCTTATTCGATGGTTCGCCCTGTAGCAAGCAATAACCCCTAGTATCACCTAAACGCTCACGGATAACCCGTGGACACAAGCAATAGGTGATACCATGAAAGACATTCAAGTAGTCCCCCTCCCTGAGTACGGATATCTCCGCCTTGACCAAATCATTGGCAATAAAGCCAAAGGCATTCCTGCCATTCTTCCCATTGGCCGTTCCACCTTTTTAGCAGGAGTGAAAGAAGGTCGCTATCCTCAACCTTCGAAGTTGTCGGATAGGTGCGTTGCCTGGCCTGTTGAGGCTATCAAGAAACTGATTAGCGAACTGCAGGAGGGGGCATGATCACAAAAAAGAAAAGGCCGCTAAACCCCGGCAAGGATCAACGGCCTCAAATCGATAGAACTCAAGATCAAAATACCCTTCTAGGTAGTGAGGGTCAAGGTGTTGGGGCGACTGACAATTCAGCCTACACTCAGAGAAAAGCTATTCTCTCTTTCCTTTGTACTCATGGCAGCATGACCACATTAGAGGCAAGGCAAGTGCTTGGTGTCTGTGCCCCTGCAGCTAGGGTGATGGAGCTCCGCAGAAAAGGGCACAAGATTGAAACAGTATGGACGGATGATATTGACAGCACAGGCAAGATTCATCGAGTAGCCCGCTATGTAAAGTCTTTTGAGCCAAATCGAGATAATGATTCTCTTAATGGAGAAAAATGCCGGAAGCAAGGGGGATGAGGATGGTTGAAAAGATTATCTCCGCAAGCGACTTAAACCTTGGAGAATCGTTAGCTGCTTGTCTCGGTAGGATCGGGATGACTGGCCAAATGGCAGCGAAGGAAATAGGAGTTAGCCAGCCCACCGTTTCTAACTGGTTAAAAGGCAAAGTCAAAGTTGCAGACAACAACCAGCTAAAGGTGCAATATTTTCTTGGTCGTTTTGA
>SWCD01022122.1_pt2 | contig 11393 bp, 18 predicted proteins | sample 4693011 | NCBI WGS metagenome assembly SWCD01 (sample SAMN10267278, study PRJNA491770) | bioreactor metagenome | isolation source: DHS bioreactor inoculated with marine | place: Japan: Omine Ridge, Nankai Trough | reverse complement strand
ATATTGAGGGTAATCTCGACAGCCGCTTTCGCATCATGCGCGCCGTTAAAAACCGCTTTGGTGCTGTGAATGAAATCGGCGTCTTTGCCATGACCGATACAGGCCTTAAAGAGATTCGAAATCCCTCGGCTATCTTTCTTTCCCGGGAACAGGAAGATATGGCAGGATCTGCAGTGATGGTGGTTTGGGAGGGCAGCAGACCTCTACTTGTAGAAATCCAAGCCCTGGTTGATGAGTCTTCTTCTGAACATGTCCGCCGTATCACTGTGGGGCTTGAACATAATCGCCTGGCCATGCTTTTGGCTGTACTTCATAAGCATGGCTCCATTGCCACTGCTAACCAGGATGTTTTCATCAATGTTGTCGGCGGTGTTCGGGTTAACGAAACATCGGTGGATTTGGCCTTGATCATGGCCATGGTCTCGAGCCTGCGCGATATTCCCCTTCCTCGCCACCTGGTGATTTTCGGCGAACTGGGATTAGCCGGGGAAATACGGCCCGTTTCCAGTGGTGTCGAACGCCTCAAAGAGGCAGCAAAGCACGGCTTTACCGAGGCCATTATTCCCAAAGGCAACATGCCTCCAAGCCCACCCAAGAACCTAAAAGTTCATGGAGTCGCCTCACTTCAAGAGGCCCTCAGCTACTTTAACTTGCAGAAATAACACCTTCAAAAAATGCTGCTCAGCAAAAGTCATCATTCATGGTGCAGCATCATATTGACAGCCTTTTTACGAAATGGTACAAAAGGCTCTTCCTGCCTGCAGGAGTGTGTGTGGAGGAATGGCCGAGTGGTCGAAGGCGGCGGTCTTGAAAACCGTTGAGCGAAAGCTCCGTGGGTTCGAATCCTACTTCCTCCGCCATTTTTTGTATATTTCAGCCCCATAGTAGGCTGCATTCAGAACATGGCCGGAGAGATGACCGAGAGGCCGATGGTGCTCGCCTGCTAAGCGAGTGTGGTGTAAAAGCCACCGAGGGTTCGAATCCCTCTCTCTCCGCCACTTCTTTTTCTTTCTCTTTTCACCTGATCACCAGTTTCTGACCACCTCGCACCGTGCTCACCAATTTCTGTCTAGCCACTTTTTTCTCAACACCCGACCAAAAAACAAAAAAATAAATAAAATCATGCTGTTGCACCAAAAACATCTAAACATCTTGCTGGCACAAAACCTGCAGATTTAAGTGACAGAATGTCGCATTGCACGAGAAGCACAGAATTTATATTGGGGAAAAAATGTCCGCATCAGTTTCAACAACTTGTTTAAAAAAAGATACTCTTCTCTTTAAATGGTTTTTTTCTACTCTGCTTCTTGCCCTGTTTATCCTAACAACTAGTCCTGCCACGGCAAAGGTTTCCGGCCTCTGCTCCAATTGCCATACCATGCATAACAGTCAAGATGGCGCAACTACCGTCAATAGCGGCAATGGTTACACCTTGCTGGTTGACGACTGTATTGGCTGTCACTCAAGTGACACAAATCAAACTATCATCAACGGCACACCCATTGTTTTAAATACCATTCCGCCACTGAATCCGCTGGCTGGCGGTAACTTCTACTGGGTATCTCAGGGCGGAGCCGCAAACGATGTGTTTGGCCATAATGTTTGGGGGATATCAGGTGTTGACAACAATATTTCCGTTGCCATAGGCGCACCAGGCGGCAGTAATGGTGCTGCCTGCAAGAAGTGTCACCAAAGCCTTGCCCTGGATCCTGCCTTATCGACAGCTGCCGAAGTCCTGGGTAAAAACGGTTGTCAGGGATGCCATATTGAAGTTGCCCACCATGACGACAGCCAGCCTTGGTATAGATTTTTAAAAGGCCACAGAACCGTAAACCATTATGTGGAAGGGATTGAAGACCCCAACTGGGAGCAGACCCCGGACATTAACAACCACAATGTATACAAGGGAATCGATGCAATAGGGGCACCGGAAACGTTCAACAGCTCTCACTCCATTTCCGGATTTTGTTATGGCTGCCACACTGATTTTCATGCCGACATGGGGGTATCCAGCCCCTGGATCCGTCATCCCAACGATGTCCTGCTACCCACTGATGTCACAACTGAATATGCCTCTTATGACCCACTCGCCACCTACAGCAATGAGGCACCGGTTGCCTACCTCAACCCAGCTGTTCCTGCCCGGGCCGAGGCTGTTGTAAGCTGCCTTTCCTGTCACCGGGCTCATGGTTCAAACCAACCCGACATGTTACGCTGGGACTATGCCAATATGGGTACCGGCGGCTGTTTTACCTGTCACACAAGCAAGGACTAGAAAGACAACGCTGACATTTGCCACATTCTCCTAACTCCCCCTCAAACACTTTTCATACCGCCCCATCTAAATACAACTGGCGCAATTCAGAAGATCAGCCTCACGGAAATATATCATTATTAATTCCAGAACCAAACAGGCCAAACCATAGGAATAATTACCAATATTACTCACTTCAACAAACAACTCTCCACTTTCTGATCACCCCCCACCTCACTTTCTGACCACCCCACCAATAAGCCCATAGCCTCAACTTTTTTCCACATCATATTACTCTCAGACCCCATTTCCTAACCATCATCCTCACCACTTTCTGACCACCTTTGCTCAAATCTCACTTCTTAACCACAACCTGATCTGCGCAACACATTTGTAGCATTGGCAACTTATACCCCCAATACTTAGCTGATTTTTCAGCTTTTTTTCTCGTTGGCCCAAATTTTGCTCAGCATTAATAAATTGATGCCTTTTGTCGCACTGCGGCAATCTGCCTCACATGATGTTGGCTTTGGGAGATGTCAACCATCAAGCCTTTATGGCTATTTATAAAGAGTATTACCCGCAAAGAGAAGAGAGCATAGATGGTGGTGCTCCGGTGGCTCACCGGGGAGAAAAGGGAGAGGATTAATGCAAACAGCAGCATATGCCTGGAAAATTTTTCCCAGGGTCATTCGTGTTATTGCCATAGCTGTTATATTTATGGTTTCTGGAGGCGCAGGACAATCGCTTGCCCTTACCACACCAGACTGCAGAGTCTGCCATACTGGCGGAACATTTCCAAACGTAGCTGAACGCCATCATCAATCTGTTGATTGCGAGCGCTGCCATGGTGCTACTTTTGAGCTCATATACGAATGCCTCGCCTGCCACTACCCATCCTCAGCGACCCTTGGCGCCCTTGATGTAACAGCAGCCCACTCTCCCCTGCACGATAAGACTAATGTCCCTGGCCCGGAATGTTCAAGCTGCCATCTCCCTGATGCCTTTGGCGAACACTCCAAATATCCCCTCTTTGACGATCCAAGCGGAGAATTAGACTGCGACCGGTGTCACAAGAGCACCAGCCTTGAAGTACAGACAGCCATTGAACTGGGCAGCGGCCCAACTGGCCAAGCAACCTATTGTGACGACTGCCATATCAACATGGCGGGCGGCAGTCACGAAGCAGCCCATGACAACGCTTTTGTCGACTCTGCAGACTGTTTGCAGTGCCACGAAGCAAATGCCGTAACCGAGCATATCAACCGAGGCTGGACTTGTTCCACCTGTCATGCCGGTGAAACCCAGACCCTAGATCCTATCGTTGTCCAAAATGCAATTGCAAACGGTAGCACACCGAACAACCAGCCGCAATACTGTACAACCTGTCATGGTGCCAATGCTGGGCTGCACGAATCTGTCCACGACAAGACCTTCTTGCCAGCCAATGGTTTCCAGGATTGTAGCGTCTGCCACGTTGCTAATGTGGTGACCGAGCATGTAACAGGTCAAAATCTGACCTGTGCCGTCTGCCATGAAAGTACCAGGACAGATGTGCTTAATGCTATTCAAAATGGCAGAACTCCGAGCAATCTTGATGTACTCTGCATAGACTGCCATAGCTCTCAGGGTAACGGCCATGCTCCGCTAGCAGGTGACCCGTGGGATCAGTGTCTGCGCTGCCATACCTCCATCGGTTTTGGCCAACTCGTCCATACAGCCCATAACAATGCGGCAGGAAATGACTGCTCGGTCTGTCATGCGCCGGCACCCAACTGTACCCTGTGTCACAATAACAACACAGTTACACCGCGCATTAATATCGTCGGCCCCGGCGACGAGGCCCATGATCGTCACACCGATCCGCTCCAACTTAATCAGGCCTGTGAGCAATGCCATGTCTCCGGAGCGCCGGGCGGCACACCAATCATCGAACCTTACAACCAATGCGACAAGTGCCATACCACCCAGTACGGTCAACTCACCCATGACGCTCACATCACCGCAACCGGAGGCGACTGCAACACCTGTCACTCACCGACACCTACCTGCACCTCCTGCCATGACGTAGCCGGGCCAACAACCTTGACCCACGACAACCACACCGCCACCTACCTGGTGGCCTGTAATGTCTGCCATGTCTCTGGAGCCCCGGGGAGTGAGCCGATCATTGAGCCCTACAATAAGTGCGACACCTGTCATACTACTCAGTACGGACAACAGACCCACAATACCCATATTACGGCCACGAATAATGACTGTGCGGCATGCCATAGCCCCACTCCGTCATGCATCAGCTGTCATGATATCAGCGGACCGCTGACCCTGAGCCATGACAACCACACAGGCACCTATATGGTCGACTGCTTTGCCTGCCATACCTCAGGCGCCCCAGGCAGTGAGCCAATCATTGAACCTTATAACCAGTGTGATTCCTGCCATACTACCCAGTACGGCCAGCTTACCCATAACACTCACATCACAGCAGCAGCCAACGACTGTACACTCTGCCATTCACCGACGCCAAGCTGTACAAACTGTCATGATATCGGCGGACCGATGAGCATCTCCCATGATGCCCATATTGCCAGACAAACTAACTGCTCAAGCTGTCATGTCTCCGGGGTAGCAGGTACTGAACCGATCATCGAGCCTTACAACTCATGTGACAACTGCCATACCACCCAGTACGGACAGCTCACCCACAACAGCCACATCACGGCAACGGCCGGCGACTGCAACACCTGCCATAGCCAGACACCGACCTGTACCAGCTGCCATGATGTCGGGGGACCCACCACCCTTACCCATGACAATCATACCGCGACATACAATGTGACTTGTGAGAGCTGCCATACCTCCGGTGCACCTGGCGCCACACCGATCATTGAGCCTTACAACTCCTGTGACACCTGCCATACCAACCAGTACGGCCAGGTAACCCATGATACGCATATCACGGCAACTGCCGGTGACTGTAACGCCTGTCACAGCCCGACACCAACCTGCGCCAGCTGCCATGATGTCGCCGGGCCAGCAACCCTCACCCACGACAATCATACATCTACTTACAATGTCACCTGCGAGAGTTGTCATACCACTGGTGTTCCGGGCACCGGCCCAATTGCTGAACCATACAACCAGTGTGACCAGTGCCATGTCACCACCTACGGTGGCCTGATCCACAATACCCACATCACCCAGATGCCAAACTGTGTGGATTGTCACGACAACCCACAGCCCGCCTGTACGACCTGTCATGACATTGGAGGACCGCTCACCACGTCACATGACACCCACACCAACACCAGAGCGATTACCTGTAACACCTGCCATGCCACTGGTGTACCGGGCAGCGAACCGATTATTGAGCCCTACAACCAGTGTGATACTTGTCATACCACCCAGTACGGCCAATTGACCCATGACACCCACATCACGGCTGCAGCCAATGATTGTGCAGCGTGTCATAGCCCCGCGCCGACCTGTACCAACTGTCATAATATCGGTGGCCCGCTCACTCTGACCCATGACAACCACACAGCGACCTACAACGTAGGCTGTGCAAGCTGCCACGTATCAGGTGCCCCGGGAAGCTCACCGATTATTGAGCCTTACAATACTTGTGATACCTGCCATACCACCCAGTATGACCAGCTCACCCACAATACCCATATTACAGCTGCCGCTGGCGACTGTGCCGCTTGCCATAGCCCCACACCAACCTGCACCAGCTGCCACGACATCAAAGGTCCCCTGGCCCTGACCCATGACAACCACACCGGCATATACAATGTGGACTGTGCCAGCTGCCACGTCTCTGGCGTACCAGGCAGCGAGCCGATCATCGAGCCCTACAACCAATGTGACGCGTGTCATAGCACCCAGTACGGTCAGCTCGCCCACAACGTCCATATCACGGCCACTGCCGGTGATTGCGCGGCATGTCACAGCCCGACGCCGACCTGTACCAGCTGTCATGACGTGGCCGGCCCCATGACTCTGACCCATGACAACCACACCAACACCTACAACGTGGCTTGTGCCAGCTGCCATGTCTCGGGCGTACCGGGAAGCGAGCCGGTGATCGAACCGTTTAACACCTGTGATGCTTGCCACACTACCCAGTATGGCCAGCTCACCCATAACCAGCATCTTATTGCAACCAGTAATAACTGTGCGGCATGTCACACCCAGACACCGATCTGCATCACCTGTCATAGCACCATTGACGGGCCGATGACCACGTCACACGACACCCATACCAATACCAGAAATATTGCCTGCAACACCTGCCATACCTCTGGTGCACCGGGCAGCGAGCCGATCATCGAGCCTTACAATACCTGTGACGCCTGTCATACCACCCAGTACGGCCAGGCAACCCACAACACCCATATCACGACGACCAATAACAACTGTGCAGCATGTCATAGCCCCACACCGACCTGTACGAGCTGCCATGACATCAAGGGGCCGTTGACAACAAGCCACGACACGCATACCAACACCAGGAATATCAGTTGTGCCAGCTGCCATACTTCGGGCGTGCCGGGCGGAACACCGATTCCCGCGCCCTATAACGAGTGTGACACCTGCCATACCACTCAGTACGGACAGGCGACCCACAACACCCATATGGCAGCCGCAAATAACAACTGCGCAACCTGTCATACCGAGCAACCTAACTGCGCGAGCTGCCATACCAACCAGGACTTCGGCCATACCGTCAAAGAGCCGTATCCTCAATGTGTGCAATGTCACAGCGTAGGTGGCCCAGGCGCCTCAAAGCATGATTACCATGTCATCAGCAAGAATATTGCTTGCGCCGCATGTCATGGCGAACAGTCACCTGGATGCGTGAACTGTCATTCCAGCATCCACAATAAGCATATCAACAGGTACGTAAATGACTGTATCGGCTGCCATGCCCAGGGTGTACCGGGTGGAGAACCCATTGCTGAGCCATACGCTGAGTGCGCTACCTGCCATAGCTCAATCAACTTCGGCAGCAGAACCCATGACACCCACGTCAGCAGACTTAATAACGACTGTGCCGCTTGTCACGGCAATCCTGACCCAACCTGCGGCAGCTGCCACAACATCACCGGACCGGGCAGCCAGTATCACGACTATCACACAAACAGTCGCAACATCGACTGTGCTACATGTCATACTTCAGGAGTTCCAGGCGGGGAGCCCATTGTTGAACCGTTTAATGCCTGTGCCAGCTGCCATACCTCTATTCAGTACGGCAACTCAAGGCATGACACCCACGTCAGCCAACTAAATAACGACTGCTCGGCATGTCATGGTAACCCCAACCCAACATGTGGCGACTGCCACTCAATCACCGGACCAAACAGCTCAAACCATGACTACCATGTCAACAACCGGAATATCTCCTGCTCAACATGTCACACCTCAGGGATACCGGGTCTGGAGCCCATTGTTGAACCATTTAACACCTGTGTCAGCTGCCACACTTCTATCCAGTACGGCAACTCTGACCATAACAGGCATATCAGCCAGTTGAACAATGACTGTGCTGCGTGCCACGGCAACCCCACCCCAAGCTGCGGATCATGCCACAGCATTACCGGCCCGGGCAGCAATAATCATGATTATCACACAAACAGCAGAAATATTAGCTGCTCAACATGTCACACATCAGGAGTTCCGGGAGCAGGACCGATTGTTGAACCATACAACCAATGTGACACCTGTCACTCTGAAATACAGTATGGGGCCAGGCGGCACGACACCCACGTGTCTCGCAACAATAATAACTGTGCAGCTTGTCATGATAACCCGGATCCGGTTTGCCTGAATTGCCATTTCGACACAGCTGACAGGCTTCACAATAAACATGACCGATACGACTGTTCACGTTGCCATGTTTCAGGTGTCCCTGGTGGCGGCTCTAGCAGTTGGGATAGATGGCGGTATTAATGATAGTTCGCTTTAACTTTTAAACATAGACAACCAACGAAAATCCGTGGGGATAAAAAAAGAAAAGTGGCGGTAAAAATTATGAAAACAAACACAGATTTATCGAGCACAGATGAAAAACATCTAACTGGCAGGGTAGTTACCTCACTCGCCCTGTTTTTTTTCGGCATAACGCTACCCAGCACTATGGCCCTGGCAAACGTGTCCGGCCCTTGTTCAAACTGTCACACCATGCATAACAGCCAGGACGGCAACCCTATGGTTCAAACCGGAACAGGCAACACTTTGCTGGTTGATGACTGTATCGGCTGCCACTCAAGCGCCACCGATCAGACTATTGTTAACGGCACACCCATCGTCTTTAATACCGTACCACCAACTAACCCTTTAGCCGGTGGTAATTTCTACTGGGTATCGCAAGGCGGTGCAGCAAATGACGTTTTTGGTCATAATGTCTTTGGAATCTCAGGCATTGATAACAATATTGACCCATCAGGCTTTGCACCGGGCGACAGTATGCAATTGTGTGGCACAAGTTGTCATTCCAGCCTCGCCATTGATCCGGCCCTGACCATTGTCCCGACCTCAGGAAATCCTCCTAAAAATGGTTGCCAAGGCTGTCATTACGAGGTTGCTCATCACGACGACACCAAACCTTGGTTTCGTTTCCTCAAGGGCCATTGGAATGCTGATTCCTACGTAGAAGGCATTGAGGCGCCAACTTGGGAGCAGAACGCTGCAAGCAACCCGACAGATCGTAATGTCTACAAGGGAACAGATGCCTCATATGGCTGGTCAGGCGGCCTCGCGACCGCACACAGCACATCTGCCTTCTGCCAGGGCTGCCATATTGATTTCCATCAAGATATGGGGGTATCAAGTCCATGGATTCGTCACCCCAATGACATTTTACTTCCTGAAACCGGTGAATATGCTTCCTATGACCCTACATTAAATTACAGCAATGAGGCACCAGTAGCCTATATTAACCCGGCAGCGCCTACCCGTGCTGAAGCAGTTGTAACCTGTCTTTCATGTCACAGAGCCCACGGCTCCGACCAGCCGGACATGTTACGCTGGGATTATGACAACATGGCAGCAGGAACCGGCTGCTATACCTGCCATACCGAAAAAGACTAAACTAACAACACCTACCAGCCACACTCGTAGCTGTTAGGTGTTCTTTAGCGCCCCTCCATTTAACAACAGAAAGGGTCATTGGTTGCTTCTTGCGGAAACATGGCACCCATAGACCCTATCAACAGGTCACTAGCTACTTACTGAATTGATACTTTAAGAACTGGACTTGAAACCCATTTATTAACAGCAGTTGCTTTTTTCAAATTTAAACAACAAACCAATCAATTGGAGAATTATTATGCGAGTACATTTATTGATTTTTAGTTTATTGATTTCTTTTTTTGTTTTGGGGGGAAATACTTCTTTTGCTGGATTTATAGATGAAAATCCACCACGGTGTACAAAATATGCAGATGGTAGCGGTACCTGTGAAGGGACTTTTATTGGTTTTCGCAATACAGCTAATTCAAAAGATAATGTTTTTTTTCAAACAGACAGTAGAGCATCCGAAGTGTTCTTTGCCGAATTAAACAGCCAATACTATATATGTTTCATAAACAATGCCTCCCCGGATCTTCAAAAAATATTTGATTTAAATCTAACCGGTCATGGTCGGTTTTGGATCTCTTGGGATGCCAATCTTAATTGTAACGAAGCATCGTACGTCGCTGGTTCGGCATATATGACCCCATAAACATATCAAATACTTATGCAAAAGATGTATAAGTATTTGATATTAAGATTGAGACAACAATATGGAGGAGACAAATACCCCTCCCCATATTGTTGTCTCAAAAAAAAACACCTGAGATATTAGATATTACATGTCAAATGCTATAAAAATTATTCTAATTGTTTTTGTTAGCTTTATATTTGTATCACATATATACATAACAAGTCGTCAATCTGCCCAGATTAATGCCCTAACAGAAGAAATACAAAAAACAAATCTATATATCGGCAAACTACTACCAAAAGATGTCAAAACGACGAATGCTAAAAATTTAAACCAAGATAATAACAATAATATAATTATAACCAAGCTTGAGAAAATCGAATGGGCCATAAAAAACATCTTATCGAACAACTTGCAGAGCCTCCACACTAAAAAACACTCGAACAACACGCTCCCTCAAGAGACCACACAATTCGACTCTTATTTACCAACGAATGCAGACATCGAGCAACAACGAGGGGCCTATGAGGACGCCGCAAACTATATTGATGAAGTAACTGAAAACTACTCTGCATGGACAACAGAAAATGCTATGGTTTTAAATGAAATTGTCAAAAACATAAGCGACGAAGACTACAAGCGTATTCAAAGAAAAATTGCCCTGGCCGTTACCCGTGACGGGCTGTTTTTAGAGGATCCGCACTTATTATTTCCATAAGGAGTGGCGTCCAATAGTCCTATCCGAATTAACCCAAAAATATCATGCCAAATTGTGACTAGTAAGAAAGGAGATTTTAGCTCAGGTGAACTTTTCTCCTAAAATGAGATCTTCAGTCCCGTCCGAAATAAACTGGCACCAAAAGGACTTATTTTATTGGACCCATAACTCTGCCCAAAAAAAATCCACCACCTTCTGACCACCCCCCTGACCATTTTCTGGCCACTCGCTTTTTTTATTATTTAGAGTCAATACCCTATAAATTCGGCGATCTCCCTTTATCATCAACATAAAACCTAGCAAGCCCCTTACCTTTCTTTTTTTTATAAATTTGGCGCAGAAATTGCTATAATAAGAATGTGTGACAATACGCCACGTGTACTGAATTATTATTGGAAGGGAAAAATGATCAAAACTGCTACCGCCGAAGTGGTTCAACTTAAGCTTGCTAAGATAAATAAACTTTTATTTTTTTGTTTCGCGCTTACCTTTTTTTGTTTTTACAGTGGCTTAGTACAAGCCCAAGTCCAAGGTGTCTGTTCTGACTGTCATACCATGCATAATAGTCAGGATGGCTCGTCCATGGTGGTTACCGGCACTGGCACCAATCTCCTTACAGAGGACTGTGTTGGCTGCCACTCAAGCGCCACCAACCAGACCATCGTCAACAACACCCCCATTGTCTATAACACTGTGCTCCCGAGCAACCCCTT
>SWCD01016186.1_pt2 | contig 11401 bp, 4 predicted proteins | sample 4693011 | NCBI WGS metagenome assembly SWCD01 (sample SAMN10267278, study PRJNA491770) | bioreactor metagenome | isolation source: DHS bioreactor inoculated with marine | place: Japan: Omine Ridge, Nankai Trough | reverse complement strand
CCCCCCATTGGGTGGACAACCGTTTGATTGGATTGAATGCCGGTTTTCCTACAAAAAATTATGAAATTTGGCCCGACCAGCTCATTAATACAGTAGAACAACCCGGTCCGAAATTATTCCTCTATAAATTAGAGGATACAGAGGCATTCACGACACTAAGGGAACTTTATCCGAATGGGGCAAATTCTTTATTTGAATCTGCACAGGCGAATAAAAGTTTTTATATTTTCTTTGTACCAGAAAGTGTTGAAACACCCTAACTTCCCCTAAGCCCGTTTATTAATTATGAACATAAAGTAATTTTGCTGATAAGATAATTTTAATGAGATGATAAATTCTTATGAATGAAAAAACTACTGAACAAATAGTGATCCTTGAGACTGAGCCAAACAAGAAAAATCTGAAACGATTTATTCCGGATCTATTAATAATTATTTTATTGCTTGTAGCCGCATCTTATCGTTTGGTGGGGCTGGGGTGGGATGCTGACCAGCATGTCCATCCGGACGAATTATTCCTTACCAATGTAGAATCGGCCATCTCCCCCGTTCAAGATTTTCAGGAATATTGGGATACCGAAGTTTCTACACTCAACCCACATAATGTCGGTCATGGGTTTTTTGTATATGGCACTCTGCCGATCTTTCTCGTCCGATATTTGGCCGAAGCGGTTGGTCAAACCTCCTATGGCGAAATTGTATTAGTCGGTCGCCAAGTTTCTGCCCTCTTTGACTTGGGCGTCGTATTATTGGTCTATTTGGCGGCTTCGCGTCTATACGATAAGCGTGTGGGCTTAATTGCCGCGATTTTTTCTGCGTTTACAGTGTTGCAAATTCAAGCTTCCCATTTCTTCACTGTTGACACTGCCATGAATTTCTTCACCTTCTTATGTATTTACCTAGCTATCTTAATAATTAAAGGGGGGGATGAGGAAAAACCATTTAAGCTCACCACCTTCATCTGGTTTGGCATTGCCTTGGGCTTAGCCGTCTCCTCGAAAGTTCAAACTGGCGTGGTGGCAGCGATGTTACCCCTCGCGGTTTTCATACGAATTTATAAAATAAAGAATTCTGAACGAATGAATCAGGCAATGATTGCCTTAAGTTATATGATCTATGCCGCTTTTGTGAGCCTATTGGTCTTTCGTATCTTCCAACCATACGCCTTTAGTGGTCCAGGATTTTTCGGCATTAAACCCAATGAAAAATGGGTCGCCAATATTAAATATTTGATCTCCCAGGCTTCTGGGGATGTCGATTGGCCGCCTTCTACCCAATGGGCTAGACGCCCGATTTGGTTCTCTGGTCAAAATTTGGTGCTTTGGGGGCTTGGACTTCCGATGGGGATTGCTGCCTGGGCGGGTTTCATTTGGGCCGCATGGCGCATGCTCCAAAAAGAATGGCAGCAGCATTTATTATTATGGGCTTGGGTTGCCTTCTATTTCACTTGGCAGTCTACGGCCTTCAACCCCACCATGCGCTATCAAATGCCGATCTATCCCGCCTTAGCCGTTTTTGCAGGCTGGTTTGTGATCCGTTTTTGGGATTCAGCAAAATGGAATCAAAGTTGGAAACCTTGGTTTAAAAAGTCTATCAAAGTCTTAGCTGGGCTAGTCGGCATCATTGCCGTAGGGGGTACGATCTTCTATGCCACAGCTTTCATTGAGATCTATAAGCAGCCCCACAGCCGCGTCGCGATCTCCGAATGGATCTATGAAAATATCCCCGGTCCGCTAACGTTTACTTATGAAAATGAACAAGGCGGTTTTACCCAGCCGATCCCCTTTGCCTACGATTATCTGATCAGCCCAGCGAGACCCTATCAAAGTAGTTTTGTTGCCAAAACGACTGGTTTAGTAGATCAGGTTTCGATTCATTCTGTTTCCATTCCTGAGTCGCGAAGCTCGCTTTCCATAACTATTTTCGATGCCGAAATTCCAGATATTCCAATAGGTGTATTGATCGCTGATTTTGTTCCTGGCAGTGAACCTAGCAACGAAAGTATATTGATCTTTTCCTCCGATCAGCCGATTACCTTTGAGCCGGAGAAACAATACCTCATCCGCTTTGAACCTTCGCCTGGCGAAGAGTCAGTCATGCTTGGGCATCTGAATCTCTTTATGTTTTCCGAGGATGAAATGATTTCTCAAGAACTGAATATTAGTTCGATTCTGGTTTCCTCGGAAGCTCCTTTCCAGGCATCTTTTTCCCCAGATAATCCGGCGGTAATGACCGAGATCTCCGCAAATGTCAGATCAGTGGAGACCCAACAGCCAAATGATCTTCAGCTCTCCTTATCGATGAGTGCAACACCAGATTTCCTTGTCCCACTGGTCACCTCAAACTTGGATGTTAAGTTGCTCTCTGGCTCTGCATTAGACCAAACATTTTTATTTGATCATCCGATCTTGTTTGAAGAAGGGCATACTTATTATTTCAAGGTGGAATCAAATACCGAAGGGGCTAATTTCACAATCAAAGGATCTGCGCTTGCCGGGGAAACCAATTGGGATCTCGGTTTACCTTTACGGGTGGGCTACGATGGCTATGGGGGGATCTATCAACGTGGCTTAGATTTCGATATGTATGCAGACGATACGCCGCAAAAGCTGGAGCGATTCTTAAATATTCTCGATCAGGCAGAATATATCCCGATTTCTTCCAGCCGCCAATATGCCAGTACCACTCGCATCCCCGAACGGTACCCCTTGGTCACAGAATACTACCGTCAATTAATCGGTTGCCCTGCATTTGAAACCGTTGAATATTGTTATACTGTCGCCAATCTCGATACTTATTCGGGAAATCTTGGTTTTGAATTGATCAAGATCGAAGTGACCAACCCCAATCTTTTTGGTGTTGAGATCAATGACCAATTTTCAGAAGAAGCCTTCACCGTTTACGACCACACCAAAACCTTTATCTTCAAGAAAACTGCGGACTATGATCACCAAGCTGTTACGGATATCCTTACTGCGGTGGATCTCAGCAATGTCATCCGCTTAACCCCCAAACAGGCCTCTAATTATGACGGGCCGCCCTCCGACCTCTTATTGCCTGGAGATGTCTTTCAGCAGCAGCAGGAAGAGGGCACCTGGGCTGAATTATTTGATATTGATTCTTTGGTCAATCGTTCCCAGGTAGTCACCGTAATTATTTGGTATCTCGCAGTGATGGTGCTGGGGCTGGCGACTTATCCCATTCTTCGATATTTGATGCCCGCTCTTGCGGATCGTGGTTATCCCCTCGTCCGAATTGCGGGATTACTATTATTGGCTTATTTCAGTTGGCTGGGCGGTTCGATCGGTCTCGGTTTCAGCCGCTTCCTCATTGGGATTGTCTATTTATTGATCCTTATCGTCGGTGCTTGGCTGGCATTCCTCCAAAGAATGGAACTTCGCCAAGAGATCAAAGATCGCTGGGCTTATTTTCTGACAATCGAAATTGTCTTCCTCGCCTTTTTCCTCTTCTCCTTATTCGTTCGGTGGGGAAATGCCGATCTTTGGCATCCGTTTAAGGGTGGCGAAAAGCCGATGGATTTCGCCTATTTTAATGCAGTACTAAAAAGCAATTCCTTCCCACCTTATGATCCATGGTTTGCAGGTGGATCGATCAATTATTATTATTTCGGTTTTGTCTATGTCGGCTCCTTAGTTAAATTATTGGGTATCGTTCCTGCGGTTGCATACAACCTCATCATCCCGACGCTCTTTGCCATGCTTGCCATGGGGGCATTCTCCATTAGCTGGAATCTATACTTAGCAAAAAGAGAAGAGATCAAAGATTTTCTATATAGCGGCCGAGCCTTGATGGTCGGTCTTGCCGGTGCATTCGGCACAGCGCTGATCGGCAATCTCGGCACTCTCAAGATGATCTTCCGTGGCTATCAGCGGGTGGGTGCCGAAGGACTCTATGACTCCGCAGCGATCTTATTAACCAAATGGGGCTGGGCGATAAAAGGATTCTTCCAGGTGGTCGGTGGTCAGTCACTCCCTTATGGCATTGGCAACTGGTATTGGGATCCGAGCAGGGCTATAGAAGTACCCACAAGTGTCCCCATCACTGAATTCCCCTGGTTTACCTTTATATATGGGGATTTACATGCGCATATGATCGCATTGCCCATCACTATATTGGCGCTAGCTTGGGTGCTATCTGTATTCTTTGGTAGCTTGAATGACAAAAAAGTTTCTATTTGGAAAGTATTGGGGAGCCTTTTCCTTGGCGGTCTAGCCATCGGCGCATTACGCCCTACCAATACTTGGGATCTGCCCACTTACTTGGTATTGGGCATAATCGCGCTGATCTATGCCGGATGGAAATATGTCGATCCTACCAATTGGAACTTAAAAATAGCAGGTTCAAAGGATCTCCTCAAAGGGGCTTGGATTGCCCTTTCGATCTTGATACTTATTGCCTTCACATTTGTCTTTTATTTACCCTTCTCAGAATCCTATGTGCAGGCTTATGGTGAGATTAATGAGTGGACTGGCACACACACACCCTCCAACTCTTATTGGGTGCATTGGGGAATTTTCTTATTCATCTTGATCACATTTTTGGTCTGGGAAACGCGTCAATGGATGGCAAAAACGCCCCTTTCCTCCCTTCGAAAATTGAAGCCATTTACTTGGATAATTCTTTCAGTGTTCTTGGCCTTATTGACCGCCATGGCGGTCTTGCATATAAAATATGAAGTCAGAGTCTACTGGATCGCTTTGCCCTTGGCATTATGGTCCGCGGTAATGCTCTTACGCCCCAACTTAATCGAAAATAAAAAAGCAGTTTATTTCTTGATCGGCACCAGTTTCTTCCTCACGCTGATGGTTGAGATCATCGTCTTGGTGGGGGATGTTGGCCGCATGAACACCGTATTTAAGTTCTATTTACAAGTTTGGGTAATCTTTGGTGTCATCTCCGCCGCTGCCCTTGGCTGGATTATCGACGAGCTCAAAGAATGGAATCCCCTCCCCAGAGTCTTTTGGAAAATCGCACTCGCATTCATAGTATTTTTAGGATTTTTATATCCCCTTACTGCAACTGCGGCAAAGATAAAAGATAGATTTACACCAGAAGTCCCCCGCTCATTAGATGGTATGGCATATATGGAATATTCCAGCTATCCAGATCAGGGAGCTGTGTTTGATCTGTCGCAGGATTATAGAGCCATTCAATGGCTGCAACAAAACATCCCAGGCACGCCAGTGATTGTTGAAGGGGTCGCCCCGATCTACCGTTGGGGATCTAGAATTTCAATTTATACCGGATTGCCCACAGTCTTAGGTTGGGAATGGCATCAGATTCAACAACGAGCTGCGGGTACTCCTTTTGCTGTTCAAGATCGTCTTCAGGATGTGGCGGAATTCTATACCACTGAAGATTCAGCCAGCGCTTTGGCATTCCTTGATCAATATGATGTCAGTTATATTATTCTGGGCCAGCTTGAAACCGCTTATTATCCAGGTGTGGGCCTCAATAAATTTGAAGATTTCAATGGCATCTATTGGGACGAGGTCTACCAAGATGGGGATACTGTGATCTATAAAGTGAGAGATTAAATGTTTGCACCCACTTTTCTTTGGTATTTACTTCTAACTGCTTTGGGGTGGATCAGTTTTCCGCTGGTTTACTATTTATTGCCCGCCATTAAAGACCGCGGCTATGCATTTAGCAGAGCCTTTGGCCTCATGCTCTGGGCATTTCTATTTTGGATATTAGGCTCAATGGGAATCTTGCAAAATGATCTCGGTGGAATCCTGTTTGCCTTCCTCCTTCTGCTTACGCTGGTCTACTTCGTTTGGCGAAAACTTCCCAATGGCGAACTCATCCAGTGGGTCAAAGAAAATTGGCGCATGATCCTCATTGTAGAGCTCTTGTTCGCCCTGGCCTTTTTTGGCTTCGCTTGGTTCCGCGCCCTCAACCCAGAAATCCATGCTACCGAAAAACCGATGGAGTTGGCATTTATCAATTCCTTATTGCGCTCTCCAAGCATGCCGCCCAACGACCCTTGGCTTTCTGGGTATGCCATCTCCTATTATTATTTTGGTTATGTGATGGTCGCCATGCTCACCCAGGTCACTGGGGTAGTATCCGGTGTTGCTTTTAATCTGGGTATATCGATGGTCTTTGCGATGGTTGCAGTGGGCTCTTATGGCATCGTCTACAATTTATTGTCCATATCAAATGAATTAAAAAAATCTAGAGCCCGTATTTTCCTGGCATTATTAGCCCCTCTTTTTGTGTTGATCATCAGTAATGCGGAAGGCTTTCTAGAGCGTATTCACCAAAAGGGATTTCTTTGGGAATCTGACGAGAATGGTGTATTGGTCTCCGAATTTTGGCAGGATACCTTGGATATCCATGATCTGGAAATCCCACCCATTCTTAGTGAAGATGATTCCCCGCGCCATTGGTGGTGGTGGCGGGCTTCGCGTGTGATCAGAGACTACAGTTATCCCGTTATTTTTGACGTCAATCCAGATGAGATACCAGCGGGTATGATTTTATATGAAGGAAATGCGGTCAGAGATGAGGAGAATATTGATGAATTCCCCTTCTTCTCATTTTGGCTAGCAGATATGCACCCCCATCTCTTGATCATGCCCTTCACCTTCTTAGCAATGGGCTTGGCTCTAAATTTATATTTATTGGTCCCCCAAAATAAAGTCAATATCTTTTCGATAGAATACGAGTTTGACCGGAAAACCTTCTGGATTGCCGCCTTCGTTTTTGGCGGTTTAGCCTTCCTCAATATGTGGGATTTCCCAATCTATGTCGGCTTATTTGCGATGGCCTATTTGCTGAAACAAGGCCATCTCAAAGGCTGGAAATGGGCGCGCCTCTCAGAATTTTTACTCCTCGGGGTTTCGCTGGCCATTTCTGCGGTGGTCATTTATCTCCCATTTTTCCTTAGTTTTTCTTCCCAGGCCGGGGGCATCTTGCCCAACTTGGTTAACCCCACGCGCGGCTGGCAGCTCTGGACAATGTTTGGCACACTTTTTGTCCCCATTTTTGTATTTTTAATCTATGCCCTTTTTGATCGCAAAACGTCCTCTTGGTGGAAAGGGATAATTGCCGCAATTGCCATTACTTTCGCATTTTTATTAATCTCCCTGCTTTTGGTGTTTGGCGTCACTGCAATTTTGCCTAATCTGGGATTCCTAAACCCGCTTGCCTCAGATGCTGGAAATCTTTTCCTATCTAAATTTGGTGCAGGGACCACCCTGAACGATCTGCTATCCGAAGGTTTTGCCCGAAGAATAAATACCCCTGGGGGTTGGATCACTCTCACTGCCCTGATCGGTCTTGCACTCGGTGCAATTTGGCCGTCAAAGCAATCAGCGCAAGGCTCGGATAGGAAAAAATCTCAATTTGGATTTGTAGCACTCCTTATTCTTCTGGGTGGCTTACTGGTACTCGTCCCAGAGTTTATCTACTTACGAGATAATTTTGGCCGCAGAATGAACACCATCTTCAAATTTTATTTCCAAGCCTGGTTACTGTTGGCAGTTGTCGCATCCTATGGCAGTGCAATTCTCCTTACCAAATTCAAAAAACCTCTCTGGCCAATTCTTTATCTCCCGCTTTTCGTCGTTGTGCTCTTCATCGGTTTGACCTACCCCAGTATTGGCTGGGAAATTCGGCTTAAAGCTTATAATCAGCGGGAAGAACCTCAGCTGGAATTAGACGGCACTCTCCATCCTTGGTACCTCAGCGCTGATGATCGTTCGGCAGTGAATTGGCTAAATTCCGTCCCGCTAGGCACATTGATCGAAGCGGTCGGCGGGCAATATTCAAACTTTGCGCGTATCTCGGTCCACACCGGCATTCCCACCGTATTAGGGTGGGCGGGTCACGAAGGTCAGTGGCGCGGGGGGTATACCGAAGTAGGGAATAGGGAAACAGATGTTAAAAACATCTATATATCTCCTAACTGGAGCGAAACAGAAAACTTGTTAAAAACATATAATGTGCGCTATATCTATATCGGACAGTTGGAACGAACCAGCTACGACATCAACGAGGGAAAATTTCATCAATATTTAACCCTTGTTTTCCAAGAAGGAAATGTGTCGATCTATGAAGTTCCCTTCTGGAATTCACCCCAATAATACCTCTGTAAATTATAGAAATTCCTGAGATTTAGGAAGAATATTTATGACCATGAATAAAATGAACAACGAAAAATTCTTATATCTGACAGCTATATTCTTTGCCCTCGTATTTAGGTTGTTTGATCTAGGAGCCATCCCCTTAACTGAATTTGAAGCAAATTGGGCTATGCAAGCTTTTCAAGTCGCAGAAAACCACGCATCCACGATTGGGCCTCAACCCGCTTACATATTTTTGACGGGTTTCCTATTCAACATTTTTTCCAGTAATGTGTTCCTTGCCCGGCTCCTGCCCGCCTTGATCGGCAGTGCCATCCTTTATTTTCCCTATGCCATTCGCAACAAGATGGGCCGATCCGCTGCCCTGATTTTTGCCTTTGCCCTTGCCCTTGACCCCGGTTTGGTTTCCCTCTCGCGCATTGCCGGAGGCCCCATCCTTGCTTTAGGCTTTTCTGTATTAGCAATTACCTTTTTATTTCAAAATAAATTTGAATTGGCGGGTGTATTTTTGGGTCTTACCTTCCTCTCTGGGCCAGTTGCATTCATCGGTCTCGTCATCGCCGCCGCCACCTGGTTTATAAGCAATCGGATCCAGAAAAAAGAAATCGTGATCTCAAAAAGCGATCTTCAACGTATGGGACTGTTAGCTGGGATTGTTTTTATCCTCGTTGTGACGAACCTATTTCGTACTCCATCTGGAATCTCCGCTTTTGGCTCATCCATTACCGCATTCCTTTCAGGATTTACTAATGCCAGCCAGATCGGTTTCGGGAGACTGATCCTCGCATTGATCACCTACCAGCCGATTGCCATTCTTTTTACAATTTTTGCCTATTTTTCTTATAAGAAATCCAATAATGTAATAATTAGGTTCAATCTGATCCTCCTCCTCCTTGGTTTCCTTTGGATGCTTATCTATCCTGCAAGGCAAGTCGGAGATTTGGTCTGGTTGATCCTTCCTTTATGGTTGATTGCATCTATTGGAATTTCAGAATTTATTAAACGAAAACCGATCTTAAACTGGACTTTGGTCCTTACGAATGCCCTTATTATTTTCATCTTGTTTGTATTTTTCTGGTTACTTTTTATCAGTGTAAGCACCCTCAGCCAACCACCGATGTTAGGAGAATTCCTTACTACACTGAGCAAAGGTCAATTCAATTTGCTAGCCCAATTTGATTTCACCACCAAATCCTATGTCGCCAGAGTAGGTACGCTCTTCTTATTGCCGTTACTGACATTGTTAATTACCACCCTGGGCGGCTTATGGTGGAACTCGGAAGATGTATGGACAGGGTTTGCTTGGGGGTTCTTCTTGTTCCTGATCATATTTACGGCCGGTTCAACCTGGAATGCAAATTATATGCGCGGCAGGCAGGTCAACGAATTATGGGCTCCTGGGTCCGCTGCGGGTTACCCAGATTTGATCGTAGAAACAGTGGAAACCCTTTCCGAAGCAAGTTTTGGCACACAAAAGGATATCGATATTTATTCACAAGTAGATTCAGATGTGCTGGCTTGGGCATTTCGGAATTTCCCCAATTACCAGTATGCCAAAGAAATTTCCTATAACGAATTTCCCTCGATCGTGATCACTGGCAATCAATCTGGCGATCCAAACTTGAACAGTTCCTACCGTGGACAAAGTTTTATGCTTGCTCAAAATAGATCTTGGGAGCAGAATCTTCTTCCGCCAAATTTCCCCAATTGGCTCGCGTTTAAAAACACCCCTTCAGTGCCAGAGATCGTCATCGTTTGGGCGAGCACTGAATTATTCCCAGACTCAGGCGGACTTGATGTCGAACTTCCCGAAATAGAGTCTAACCCCATCGAGGTCCAGCCCTAATTAGTTACATCAAAAATATTACTGAATAGACGTATTAAATATTTTGGGGAAGGATGATCTTCTATATTTTTATTGGTTTTAGTATTCAATTAGGATTTGATTTGATAAAATGAACCCATCAAATTAATTTTTATAGTTTTGAGATAGCGACTATTTCTTGGAGCAAAAATAAATGTTAGATACCATCGCCATGGATGGACCAGCAGCCTCGGGAAAATCGACGATTGCCAAATTGTTAGCAGATCATTTCGATTTGTTATTTTTTGATACGGGGATCATGTACCGTGCTGTCACCCTCGGGGCATTGCTCAAAAATATTTCAATTCAAGATGAAGAAGCCGTAAGCCAATTAGCAGAGAAAATGGAAATAGATGTGGCTCCCGCATCAATCGATGATGGACGCACAAATGATATTCTCATGGACGGAGTGGATCATACTTGGGCGGTGAGACAGCCAGATGTGGATAATAATGTTTCCACTGTGGCGGCCTACCCAGGCGTGCGGGCAGCCCTCACAAAACAGCAACGCCGGATCGGGCAACGCGGAAAGATCATCATGGTGGGGCGTGATATTGGCACGGTGGTCATGCCCGATGCCGCCCTTAAAATATATTTAGATGCCTCAGCTGAAGAACGTGCTCGTCGAAGATATGAAGAATGTCTTGCGCGTGGGGAAGAGCTTAGTTTTGAAAGTGTTTTGTCTGTCGTTCAGAAACGAGACCAAATAGATTCCGAGAGAGATGTTGCTCCCCTACGGCAAGCGGAGGATGCCATTTTAGTAAATTCAGATGGAAAAGATATTGCCGAAGTGTATCTAGAGATCAAAGCCCTCATCGAGGAAAAACTTTTTGGAAGTAAGGGTTAATATGCTCGTTGACGGAAAATATAAATTATCCTTCAGATTGAAAGTGCAAAGAGCCCTTATGCGCGGTTTCTTTGGACAAATTTTACGAATGCTTTTAAAATTAGAGTTCAAAGGTTTTGAAAATATCCCCCAATCTGGTCCCTATATTATTGCCTATAACCACACCTCCTTATTAGAGCCGCCTTTGGTCTTGGCCTTCTGGCCCACTGCACCCGAAGGACTTTCCGGTCAGGATGTTTGGAATCGTCCCGGACAAGGTCAAATGGTAAGGTGGTATGGAGCCACGCCTGTGAAACGAGGAAGGTATGACCGGGAGGTTTTCGATGTGATGACCGCTCAACTTAAAGCCGGTCAGTCCATCGCCATCTCTCCCGAAGGGGGGCAGTCACCAATTGCCAAATTACGCCAAGCACATACCGGTGTGGCTTTCCTTATCGAAAGAATGGACGTGCCTATTATTCCCGTTGCAGTAAGCGGCTCATATAAAGGGATTGTCAGGGATGCGTTCAGGTTCAAACGACCTAGTATAAAAATTCAGGTGGGCAATTCTTTTCGTTTGACGCCTGTAAATGTCAAGGGG
>SWCD01020389.1_pt1 | contig 11418 bp, 9 predicted proteins | sample 4693011 | NCBI WGS metagenome assembly SWCD01 (sample SAMN10267278, study PRJNA491770) | bioreactor metagenome | isolation source: DHS bioreactor inoculated with marine | place: Japan: Omine Ridge, Nankai Trough | reverse complement strand
AGCGACAATGACCGGGTGCAGGGGCTGCTCAAGGGCGGGATCGATCTCTTTGTGGCAGCAGGCCTGCTGGCGTTCCAGCGCAAGCGTCCGACCCTGGGCGAGATCTACCGCATCGCCGCCTCGGGCGGGAACAAGCAGAAGGAGTATTTCGCGCGGGGCCATGAGGTCGACAACAGGGCGGCCAAGCTGATTTTCACAAGGCTCGCTTCGACCAACAACGACACGCTGACCTCTTACGTCTCGCTCCTGATGACCTCGGGGCTGGACCAGTGGCAGAACCCGGCGATTGATGAGGCGACTGCGGTCTCGGATTTTGATTTCCGGACGATCCGCAAGAAGCCTTTTTCGGTCTATCTCGTGGTCCAGCCGCTGATGGTCAAACCCCTCGCGCCGCTGATCCGGCTCTTCTTCTCCGATCTCCTTTCCGCCATGCAGGAAAAGGACCCCGGGCCCGACGAGCCCTGGCCAGTGATGATCATGCTCGACGAGTTCAACCGTCTCGGCAAGATGCCCATCGTGGTCGAGAGCATCGAGACCCTGCGCACCTATCGCGGTCACCTGGCCGTGGTCACGCAAACCATTCCCGCCCTCGATGAAATCTACGGCGAGAACACCCGCCGCGCCCTGCAAGGCAATGCCGGCGTGAAGCTCTATCTGACGCCTTCGGATGAAAAAACCGTCGAGGAGCTGAGCAAGGCGGTCGGCAAGACCACGAAGACCGTCATCACGCGCTCCCAGTCTATCGGCAAGAACCCCTTTGAAGGGCGCAGCCAGTCGACCCGGACCGAAGAAAGCTCCTTGCTCCCTGAAGACGAGGCGCGCCGCCTGCCGCTCGATGAGATCGTCATGGTGATCGATGCGCAGATGCCGGTCCGTGCAAAGCGGATTCAGTATTTTGACGACCGGCTGTTCAAGGCGGTCCACGCGGCGCAGACGGGTGAATTGCCGTTTCCAGAGCCGGGGGGAGGGGGATCGCAAGGCACGCTGCCGCTGAGTGTGCGCGCCATGCCGATGACGCCGCCGTCGGATGGGCCAGGGGGAACAGAAGCCGATGTGGAGAGGGCGAGCCAGGCTGGCGATGGTCAACCGTCAGGCCAAGCCGACGCCGCTCCAAAGAAGACCGCGCCTGTCGTTCAAGCCGTCATCGCCGAGGAACAGCGCCAGATGGAGATGGATTTTGGCAGCGGCGTCGCGGATTCTGAAGCTGCGAGCGTAGCTGATGAGGCGCAGATGCGCTCTGCAGTCGATGGCTTGGACGAAATGGAAGCGATGCTGCGAGAGGAGGATGGTGAAAGGCTGGTTGCGCGATAGGGTGGCGGACATCGCCTGTTTGTCGGGGAGGACGGAAAGTGTGAGTTCGCTGCACATGCGAAGGCACACTGTCAAACACATGAAAGCGGCCATAAAGCGCTCAGGTTCAACGCCCCACCATGCTGCACCAAGCACCAAGGTCAGCAATGCGCAGGAAGTGAGCGTTGCAAATCCCGACAGATTTCCGACAGCCGACCTTCGGGCCGAGCGCGGCGAGGGGCAAGTCCGAGCCCATTTTACCGAATGCCGCGACGTGAACCAATGGCGGAAGTATGCAGAGAGCGCCCGTCGCCAAAAAATGCTCGCTTCAATAGCGACATTTGTCTCAGCGTTCGCGTTAACGAAGGTCCAAAATCCTTGAAAGATTAAAAATCAAGGTATCACGAGCATCGTTACGAAGACACCAGACAGTAGTACCAGGTACACCCCCGCATGAATGCGATCCGGAATGCGCCCGATCCAACGGGACGCAATACCGATACCAAGCCAGGATCCACCCGCGAGTACAATCAACGCCTTCAGGTCCACGAAACCGGCGAACCAGGGCCCGAGAGCAGCCTGGTTAGCCGACAAGATGACATATGTCAGAGTTCCCGTGATCGCCATTGGCAGGGACAGCGGATTGGCCATTGCCGTGGCTGTGGTCATACTTGCCCCTCTCCGACGCATGAGCGGCACAGTCATAACACTTCCGCCTACGCCCAGCAGTGTTGCGATACTACCGATAACGGTGCCAGCGAACGCCGTCACGCCGCGACCCATGGGGCGCACGTGGCCACCTGCGTGATGCAGGAATCCTGGCCGCAGGATCGCATCCGCGATCGTGAGGCCCAGATAGACGATGAAGGCCAGGCGCACCCAGTCGCCGTCCAACGACATTGCCATCGCGGCCCCCAGCACGGCGCCGAGGGCAATGTAGCCGACCAACGGGCGTACCAGCCCCCAGTCAATGGTGCGCCTTTGATGGTGGCGCCAGCTCGACAAGGACGCGGCGAAGATCATCAACGCGGTCGAGGTGGCAACCGCGATATGCATGGCGGCCGCGCCCGCGATGCTGGCTGGTCCGTGCGTGGTCATCAGCGTGATGTACATCAGGGGGACCACGACAAAGCCGCCGCCGAAGCCGAACAGGACCGTGGTAACGCCGGCCAAGCCGCCGCAGATAAGCAAGACGCCGTACACTGGAATTCTCCCGAGGTTGCGCGATCTCGGAACGGATATCTCTGCGCGCACTTGCAGTCTTTCGACAATCAGACAACAATCTACTTGTTTCGGCCACGCGGGAGGAAATGTGCGGAATATTGCTCTTGCGGACGTCGACCAGGTCCCCAGACCCGTTCTGGCCATCGGCACAGATTACAGGCCCGGCGCGTTGCTCGATTTCCACACCCACCGCCGTGCCCAGTTCCTGTACGGGATGACGGGGTTGATGGAAGTCGAGACCGGCGACGGCACCTGGATGGTGCCGCCCTATAGCGGCGTCTGGTTGCCTGCCGGAAAGTGCCATCGGGTCCGCATGAACGGCGTTAGCACTCGCAGCCTGTATATCGAGCCCGAAGCTGCCCCGCGGACCTTCCGGACCTGCGAAGTTCTGATCGTGACGCCGCTCCTGCATCACCTGCTCATGGCGTCCGCGGATCTGCCCGCGGTCTATGACGAAAACGGGCGTGACGGGGCGCTCGCCGAGTTACTGCTGCATGAACTACAGCGTGCGTCTTCGCTGCCACTGTTTGCGCCCATGCCTCGGGATACTCGATTGGCCAACTTGTGCCGGGACTTCCTCGGTAAACCCGACATCCACAGCCTGCCCGCGGACTGGGCCAAGCGGCTGAATTGCAGCGAGCGCACCTTCACGCGCCTGTTCCGGCAGCAGACCGGTTTATCCTTTGGAGTCTGGCGTAAACATGCCTGCCTGATGGCGGCGCTCCCACTGCTCCTGTCCGGCCGCTCCGTTACCTGGACGGCATTGGAACTGGGATACGAGAGCCCCGGGGCATTCTCCAATATGTTCGCGAAGATGCTCGGCCGATCTCCCACTGCGTTCGTCCAGGCCGCGGCCCGACAAAGCAAGGAGAGTTCTTAAATCCGGCTCTCAATTAATGTCCGCCACGGTGACACTAAGCGGCCTCTCACAACAGCAAGGCAAACGACCGCTCCGTCCGCATAGTACCAGTTCACCAACTGCGCGGTGAAGGGCAGCTATCGCAAATTCGAACCAAGGACTGTCGGTCTGCTCTGGGCTGACAGCGGTCATCGGTTCAACCTCTCAGGGGCGATGATGGCCCAGAACCCAATGCTGCACCGCCGCAAGTCGGCTTGGAGCCCATACTTCTCTTTTATCAATGGCGCAGCATCGGTCTCGAAGGGTGGGAAGCCGACCTTCGCTACGACGGGAACTGAGGCATATTACTCGCAGTACAAGGCGCAGTTTTTAGAATTTGAGCGGCCACTAACGCGAAGGAGGCCACCGACTTTACAGGCTGTGGTTTTTGTTATTCCATCATCATCGCTTTATTAATCCTGATGCTCATTCTAAAGTGTCATGGAAATTCACATTATTTGAGGGAGAACGGCCATGTCAGATGATGTCTTAAACAAGGGTAAATGTCCGGTGTCCCACCTGACAACGGCTTTCGGTGCTCCGGTGGTCGACAACCAGAACTCAATGACCGCAGGGAAACGTGGGCCCGTGTTGGTGCAAGATATCTGGCTCAACGAAAAGCTTGCGAATTTCGTGCGCGAAGTCATCCCGGAGCGCCGCATGCACGCCAAAGGGTCCGGTGCGTTCGGCACGTTCACCGTGACCAACGATATCACCCACTACACACGCGCCAAAATTTTCAGTGAAGTTGGCAAGAAGACCGAGATGTTCGCCCGCTTCAGCACTGTGGCGGGTGAACGCGGCGCGGCAGATGCCGAGCGGGATATTCGCGGCTTTGCGCTCAAATTCTACACCGAAGAAGGTAACTGGGACATGGTGGGTAACAACACCCCTGTGTTCTTCTTGCGGGATGCCAAGAAATTCCCGGATCTCAACAAGGCCGTCAAACGCGATCCACGGACCAACATGCGTTCCCCGACAAACAACTGGGACTTCTGGACGCTTCTGCCCGAAGCCCTGCATCAGGTCACGGTGGTGATGTCTGATCGCGGCATTCCCAAAAGTTTCCGGAACATGCACGGGTTCAGCAGCCATACCTATAGCTTCTGGAACGACGCCGGTGAGCGTTTCTGGGTGAAGTTGCATTTCAGGACCCAACAGGGCATTGAAAACCTGACTGACGCAGAGGCAGCTTCGGTTGTGGCCGATGACCGCGAAAGCAATCAGCGCGATCTCTTTGATGCGATCGAACGCGGTGATTTTCCGCGCTGGAAGATGTATGTACAAGTGATGCCCGAAGCCGAGGCAGAAACCTATCACGTTCATCCGTTCGACCTGACCAAGGTTTGGTACAAGGAAGATTACCCACTTATCGAAGTCGGCGAATTCGAACTGAACCGCAATCCGGAAAACTATCACGCAGATGTCGAGCAGGCCGCTTTCTCGCCATCGAACCTCGTGCCGGGAATCAGCGTTTCGCCCGACAAGATGCTTCAGACGCGGTTGATCAATTATCCGGACTCACAGCGCTACCGACTGGGTGTGAATTACCAGCAGGTGCCAGTCAATGCCGCCAAATGTCCGGTCATGAGCAACCACCGAGATGGCCTTGGGCGGGCGGATGACAACTACGGCAGGCTGCCGCACTATCAGCCGAACAGCTTTGGCCAATGGGTCGATCAGCCCGAATACGCGGAGCCGCCACTCAAGATTGACGGAAACGCCGCAATGTTCGATTTCCGCGAGGATGACGACGATTATTACACGCAGCCCCGCAAGCTTTTCCAACTGATGACACCGGCACAACAACAGGTTCTGTTTGAAAACACCGGGCGAAACATGGGCGATGCTCCTGATTTCATAAAGCAGCGTCACATCGACAACTGTACGCGCTGCGACCGAAACTATGGCGAAGGTGTTGCCAAGGCTTTGGGCATGTCGGCCAAATCGCCAGAGGAACTGTCCCCAAAGCCTGAATTGGCAGAGTAACGCTTCACTGTAATTCTGGCGGGGCGAGTCGCGCGCCCCGGCCGGGACACACCGATAGAAAGCCGGAACATTACCATCGAAGGCATCGACAGGCGCCTTCGATGCGCGCCTGACAATGCGCCGCAACAGCGGTACACCGGCGAAAGAGATGGCGCTACGCGCTTAACCCCATATATCGATTTCATCCGCTTCGCCAAACGTTGCGCGCGGCTGGTAAGCCGCGTTTCCTGATCCTCGGGCAGGCCCTCAAACCAGACATGATGTGCTTTGGGAATGACAAGCACATGGCCTGCGCGGATCGGATGTAGGTCGAGGAAGGCCAGGATGCGGTCGCCCAGATAGACCCGATGAGCGAGCAATTCGCCGGAATCGATCCGGCAAAACAGGCAACTAACCTTGAAAGTTTAATTCTTTCATTTGACCCCATCGGGTTCCTGTTTCGTTCACAGTTACTGTCGAAAGGCATAAGTGCCAATACTTGGGTGACGTGCCGTGCAGCAACAGATTCTCGGACTCCCCATTAGCTGGGAGCAGCCGTAGATCCCAGCTCATTTCGTCAGGCTGATTGACGTCTCAGCCGAGGCGTGCTGCGCTATCTTGAAGGTCCGCAGTGGGCCGATAGCATCGGCAAGGCGGAGATAAGCGACCGGCATCTATGTCCCGCATCGCCGCCACTTGGATCCCAAAAATGCTGCACGTCGCACGAATGGCCGGTCTAGAGAAGCTGCGGCGCAGCATCAGTCCTACTGATGGACGGCAGCTGTGGGCCGTCACCGTCGCCCAAGCCGTCCCAGTCTCGCCAGCTGCGCCAGCATTTTTGATCCCGAGTCTGCGGATCCTGTGCCGCCTCCGGAACCCGTCTGTCCCATGCCTTGCCGCACTGGCATTTGCTGCACGCCAAAGAACTGCCGCGCCCTGAGGGCTGCGTATTCTGCGCCACTGGCCCCGCCGATGAGGTAGCGATTGTAGGCCTGCTGGCTTCCCATGGCGGCGCGGGCAAAGCTGTAGCCGCCGCCGAGGCCACCGGAGAGGGCGGGCATCATGATGTTGCCGGAGATCGCGCGGACGATGAAGGGCGTGGCGATAATGAAGCCCTTGGCCATGAGCACCATCATGAAGAAGGGGATGAGCGCGCCGATGTTTGAGGCCCCTTCGGGATCGCCTAGTTCACCGATGAGCGCGGAGGAAACGCCTGTGATCGTTGCGAACACGCCTGCGACGACGATGGGGTATAGCGCAAAGGAGATCAGCGCGGACAGCCAGCGCGCGAAATAATCCTTGGTGACCTCGAAGAGGGTCAGGAAAATCATCACCGGGGCGATCCCGATTAGGAGCGCGATCATCAGGCGGGAGGCCACGAGGATGAAGGCGGCCATTCCGCCGAGGATTGAGAGCAGAAGAACACCGACGATGTCGAGCATGGCGCCGGCCATCCAGTTCAGTTCGGACCCGGCAGCGTTCAAATAGTTGCCCAGTTCCGCGATCAGCCGGTCGAATTCTTCGGCGAAAGTTCCAGAGGGCCCCGGACTGCCGCCGCCGACGGAGGCTACCAGCGCACCCGCGATACTGTCGATCCCATAGAGAATGGCTGACGAGAACGCGTTGAACTGCATCCAATTGGTCGCGAATATCCCGATGAGCCCGATCTTGACCGCGAGCCAGAAGGCTGTGTGCCCATCCATGGCCCGGTATTGATAGATCATGTTGATTCCGACGAGGATCACCACCAGCGTTGTCCCCAAAACCAGGAGCGTGCCGACCGTTCCCGCAACCGCACCAAACTGGGTCTCAGCGGCGGTGTCGAGATAGGCTTGGGAGGTTTCAACGAAATAGGTGACGACACTCATCGCGGCGCTGCCTTACCAATTACCTGCGGCGTCGCAGATGGCCTTGGCGGCAGTTCGGGCGGCGTTGGCGCGGCGGTTGTAGGCGTCGGAGGCTTCGAGCATTTCCCATCGTTCGTCGTTCGCGTACCTCTCCCGAAAGACAGCCTCGGCCGCGTCCCAGGACGGGAACCGGGTCGCGCAGTCGCAGTTGCCGATCTCGACGACCCGCTCGAGATTCTGGGCGCGATAGATGTCCTGAACCAGAACCCGCTGATAGGCTTGGCGCAGGGGGATCTCCTGCATCCAGACGGGCTCGGCGGGCCGGTCCGGGCAGACGGTGAACCTGCGCTCGAGGGTCGGCACCAAGTTGCGCTCGGCGAAAGTGGGGGCGGCCGTCAGTCCCAGGACCAGCGCCGCCAGCACAAGGGTACAGCGCGCTTGCCTCATGCCGTGGCTCCGGTGGCTATGGTTTCACGCTTCAGGAAGACCGTGTGTCCTACATTGGCGAATTCCGAGGAGCTGATCGACACCACCTCCCAGCCGTCTGCGCCCTTCTCGTTCAGGCAGATCTGCATGTCGGCAAGGCTGGTTTTGCGGGTCATGGGAAAGGACAGGATATTGTATTCAAAGGTCTTCATGGAGAAGTTCCAATCTCAGTTGCGCCGGGGAGGTAGAATTCGGTGATGCCGCGTTTGCCGTCATGGCGGCCGGCCTGAATGATCACATCGATGGAGTTCTCGATGTACTGGATCATGTCGGCATAGGTCATCGGGATCTCGGTCTTCAGTGCTGCGATCGCAAGCCGCTGCACGGCCAATTGCGGGGTTTCGGCATGCAGCGTGGTCATCGAGCCGCCATGGCCGGTGTTGATGGCTTCCAGAAAGGTCATGGCCTCCTTGCCGCGCACCTCGCCCAAGATGATCCGGTCGGGGCGCATGCGCAGCGTGGCGGTGAGAAGCACATCGGCGGTCTGGAATTCTGCGTCGCGATTGGCGATGAGGGTCACGGCATTTGGTTGGGTCGGCAAAAGCTCGGCGGCTTCTTCGATGGTGACGATGCGTTCCTCGGCCCTTACGTGAGAGAGGATCTTGCGTGCGGCGACGGTCTTGCCGGTGGAGGTGCCACCTGAGACGATCATGTTGAGTTTGTTCTCGACGCAGAAGACCAGCGCATCATCGATCACGCCCGCAGCCACCACCGAACGCAAGGCGCGTTTCTTTTCGACGCGCAGGTCTTCGAGCTTGCGCTCTTTTCCGTAGAGGAAATCGAGCGCAATGCCCTCGAGCGGCAGGCTCGAGAAGAACCGCAAGCTGATCGACATGGCCGAGAGCACGGCGGGCGGGGTGATGACCTGTGCGCGGATCGGGCGACCCTTGTAGGTGATCGAGACCGAGACGATGGGGCGGTCCTTGCTCATCGTTGTATTGGCCGAGGAGGCGATCTGGTTGCCGAGGTCCCTGACCTGAACGCCCGTCAGCCTTTGATCCAGCGCGCGCATGAAGTGATCGCCCTGGAATTCGCCCCAGCAGGTGCCATCAGGGTTGATGCAGATCTCGATGACATCGTCGCGGGCGGCGGCGTCGATCCGGTCGAGCGAGGTTTCGAGATAGCTCAGCGACATGGGCTCAGAATATCTCCAGATCGCGGTCGACCATGACCGTGACGCGGGCGCCCTGGTCGACATAGATGACGGGGCCGATAGAGAGGTAATCGCCGATGACGCTGTCCGTGGCATCTGCCAGATCATCGCCTACGTCTTCGAGAACGTCGGCGGCAGTCTCATCCTGGACCTCGGAGGCGGCGGCACTTGGTGCGGCCGAAATCAGCGAGATCAGGGCTGCCGACCCGAAACGCTCGGCAAAGCGTGTGTCCACAAAGCCGGTGACACCGGAGCGGCCCAATTCATCGCCCCCGAAGGAGCTGATCTGGACGGTCTGATTGTCAGGCAGGATGATCCGGTCCCAGGCGATGGTGACGCGGCGCTGCGCGATATCGACGCCGGAGCGATAGCGTCCGATAAGGCGAGAGCCACGGGGGATCAAAAGGCGCGCGCCATCGACGCTGTAGACATCTTCGGAGACAACGGCACGGGTCTGGCCAGGCAGTGAGCTGTCGAGGGCGGTTTCCATGACGGCCTGGATCATGGTGCCCTGCACGATGGTGTTGGAGGGATTGGCGATCACCTCGGCCTGCGTCACCGTCGAGGGCAACGCACCGTTCAGCACGAAATCCGTCACCTCGCCAAAAGTGCGTTCGGTCAGAGCCGTTTCATTCGCTCCGGAGGCACCGCCAAAAGCGATGGTGGGAGAGGCGATGCGCCGCTCCTGGAAGGCGCGTTCCTCCGCGGCGCGGCGCTCCAGCTCGGCCATGCGTCGGGCTTCTTCCTCGCGGCGCAGTCGCTCTTGCTCGCGTGCGCGCAGCTCATCTTCCGTGGGGCCCGCTGGGGCGGGTTGGGGCCGGCTGGCCTCGAGTTGGGCCAGTTCCAGATCCATGCGGAGTTGCTCAAGGCTGCGATCCCGCGCCGTCAGTTCGTCCTGAAATCGTTGCTGTGCGGCTTCCGAGGCGGCTTGTAGCGCCGCGATCTGAGCAGTCAGCGCGTCAATTGCCTCTGCGGCGGCGGTGTCTTCCTCGACAACTGGTTCAGGGGCGTTGCGCAATTCCTCGATCTGGGCCTGCAGGGCGGTGATCTGCGCCAGAAGCTCCGCGTTGGGCTCGACGGGGTCTGGTCCGACGAACACAACCTCGGGCTCGGGCGGGGGCAAGGTCTCGATGGCGCCAAAGCCGTCCCCCTCGTTTTGGAAGACGTCCGGGGTGGCCGTCGGCAAGGCTTCCTCTTCGTCGGGCTGTGAGAGGAGATAAAGCAGGGCACCACCCGCGCCGATGACGAGGATCACGATTAGCGCGAGAAGGGGCGACCGGCGCTGCGCCGCTATGGGGGCGCGGGCACTGCCTTTCTCAAGGGCGGCGAGGCGCTTTTCCAGCTCGGTGTTCTCGGTATCGCTCATGAGGTGGCCTCCGCGGGCGGGATCGCCTCGATGCAGACCACCTCTTCGCCAAGTCGCAGGACCCATTGGCGGTTCACGCCGCTGACGCGGATCACGCCGTCTTCAGGAGTTTGCGTGTTGACCGTGCGCTCGCGGCCGCCCGCGTAGCGGAAGATCGCGGGCACAGGCGCGTTTCTTGGAAACGCGAAATACGTGAACGTCCCGTCATCCCAGATGCGCGTTGGCGTGAACTCGGTCCGCGCGCTGGCGCCGTAATTGTAGTTCGGCGCTTGGGCCGCGATGGCCCGGGTCGGGCGCGCAGCGTCGTCCGGATAGCGGAACTGCACGACGTAGAAGGTCGGGCTGCGGACCTCCTGGACGTTGAAATAGTAGCTGCGCCTGTTCGTGTAGACGGTCACATTGGTATGGACACCGCGCGCAACGGGCTTGATTGCAAATGCCTGGCCTCCGGGCACGCCATCGATCTCGAAGCCTTCCGTGTCGCCCGCGATGATCGAGCGGATGCTCTCGCCTTCCCCGAACTCGATGGTGGTGACATGGGTAAGCGAGACGCTGAGGCGGTAGACCTGACCTTCTTGATATGTTGCCAGCCGCACCCGATTGTCATTGGGCCCGCCACGCGGGATGGCTTCGGCGAAAGCAAGGCCGGGCAACAGGGCAATCAGCAATATGAAAAGTCGAACTGGGTACAAATTCAATTCTCCAATCTGTCGGAGCGGACGGAATATTCGAGGACCGTGAAGCCGAAGGGGTTGGTCCAGACCTCATCGATGGAGCGGCGGGTCTCCGGGCGGAACTCGAAGAGAAGCGTGGCGGTGAAGAGGCCGGTCTGGGTGCCGTTAATGGACGTCAGGCGCTTGCGCAGGCGGACCGTCGCGCGGTTGGTTCCGATCCGGTTGATGCTGAGGATTTCCACGTCGAGCCGAGCATTGGGGCCATAGATCGTCGGCGGGTAATTCTCGTTGGCGCTGTTCCAGATCTGGCGCAGCCCGCTCTCGGCAGCTCCGTCCGAGCGGCGCAGGACGCTGCGGATGCGCAGATCGTTGTCGAGCTGGTTATAGACCTCCCGGTCGGTCACATAGCGGAACACCTCCGCCTCGATGATCGCCTGGTTGGCGGTCACCGAGGAGGCGCCCACCGAGGCTTCGGGGAGTGCAAAGCCGGTGGCGGGATCATAGGGGACAAC
>SWCD01009489.1_pt1 | contig 11419 bp, 7 predicted proteins | sample 4693011 | NCBI WGS metagenome assembly SWCD01 (sample SAMN10267278, study PRJNA491770) | bioreactor metagenome | isolation source: DHS bioreactor inoculated with marine | place: Japan: Omine Ridge, Nankai Trough | reverse complement strand
GGGGCAGGGTGAGCAAGAAATTCCACATGATGTCCTCCTGGTTGGTAGCTTTTGGAGCCAATCTTTCCGCTTTATGGATTTTGGTAGCCAACGCCTGGATGCAAAACCCGGTGGGTACAAAATTCAATATGGACACGGCCCGTAATGAAATGGTGAATTTTTTCGATGTAGCCTTGTCATCCACGGCCATTTTCAAGTTTTTACATACCATTTCGCAGGCATATGTAATCGGCGCCTTATTTGTTATTGCTGTAAGTGCCTGGTATTTGTTAAAGAAACGCCACCTGCTTTTTGCTAAAAAGAGCATCCTGATCGCATCAGTTTTCGGACTGGTCGCATCTGTATTTGTGGCATTTACAGGTGATAGTTCTGCCTATGATGTGGCTCAAAAACAACCCATGAAACTGGCTGCTATGGAAGGGCTGTATGATGGTGAGCAAAACGCCGACCTGTACGCTTTTGGTTTTTTAAATGATAAAAAGGACAATTCCAATTTCAAAGGCATCAGGTTGCCCAGTATGTTATCAATTATGGCATACAGGGACCCGAATGCTTTTGTTGCCGGGGTAAACGACATTTTAAACGGCAACGAAGAACAGGGGATTTTACCTACCGAAACACGCATGGAAAAAGGACGTGTCGCCATCCAGGCGCTGGCGGATTATACACTGGCAAAGAAAGCAGGAGATATAGAACTGGCCCAACACAAATTCAATGAGTTTGAAGAAAATTATACACATTTTGGGTATGGTTTTTTTAAGGACAAAGAAGAAGTGGTTCCGCCTGTGAAAATCACCTTTTATTCATTTCATATCATGGTGGGATTCGGTTTGTTTTTTATCGCATTGTTCGCCTGGCTGCTGTATGCCGGTATGAAAAACAAATTGGAGAAACACCGTTGGGTGCTGCACCTTTCGATATGGTCATTGCTGTTCGGTTATATTGCTTCCGAATTGGGGTGGCTGGTAGCCGAAGTTGGGCGGCAGCCATGGACCATACAGGATATATTGCCGGTGGGGGCGGCCACATCGCATTTAAGTGTTGGCACGGTGCAAACCACATTTTTCCTGTTCCTGGCATTATTTACCGTTTTATTAATTGCTGAAATAAAAATTATGGTCTACCAGATAAAAAAAGGACCCGAGAAAGGAGGCAGCCATGTTTAATAATTTATCATACCCGATGTTACAAGGCTACTGGTGGATCATCGTTTCGTTACTGGCCGCCTTACTTGTATTCCTAATGTTCGTTCAGGGCGGACAAACCCTGTTGAAACAACTGGCTAAAACCGATAAAGAAAGGTCGATCCTGATCAATTCAATCGGTAGAAAATGGGACCTTACCTTTACCACGCTGGTAACTTTCGGCGGTGCATTTTTCGCATCCTTCCCGTTGTTTTATTCCACCAGTTTTGGGGGTGCTTACTGGGTTTGGATGCTGATTCTATTCAGTTTCATCATACAGGCGGTTTCGTACGAATTCCGCACCAAGGCGAATAATTTCCTGGGCACGAAAACCTACGATACTTTTTTGTTGATCAATGGTATTGTTGGAACCATATTGATAGGTGCTGCTGTGGGAACATTTTTCACGGGCTCTGAATTTTCAGTTGACCGGATGAATATCACCGTGGCTTCTGACCCGGTTATTTCCCGATGGGAAACAGCTACACATGGACTGGAAGCTGCTTTAAATATTACGAACCTGGCACTGGGGCTGGCCGTATTTTTCCTGGCAAGGGTGCTGGCGATGTTATATTTTATCAATAACATAGATAATGAAAAGATTGTTCATCGGTCTGTGAAAATAGTCAGGCTGTGCAGCGGTATGTTCCTCGTATTCTTCCTGTTGTTTGTGGGGCTCCTTTTAACAAAAGATGGTTTTGCAGTAGATCCGGCAACAGGAGAGGTATTTATGGAGCCATACAAATACTTCCATAATTTAATAGAGATGCCGGTTGTATTGGTGTTGTTCCTGCTGGGAGTTGTGGGTGTGTTGTTTGGTATTTTCCTGGGTGCTTTTAAAACTTCAGGCAAAGGGATTTGGTTTGCAGGTGCGGGTACTATTCTCACTGTATTTGCCTTGCTGATGCTGGCCGGATTTAACAATACAGCTTTCTATCCTTCTACTTACGATCTGCAAAGTTCACTTACCATTTACAATGCTTCATCGAGCCAATATACGCTCACAGCTATGAGTTGGGTTTCGTTGCTGGTGCCTTTTGTAATCGCCTACATTTGGTACACCTGGAAATCGATGAGCAAGAAGAAGGTGAGCGAAAGTGATCTGGAGAATGATACGATGGCTTATTAACAATAAAAAAGACAGAAAAATGAGTTATTTAGAATCGATTATATGGTTAATTAGCTGGCCGGTACTGATTTTTGCCACCTACCAACTGATCAAATATATTTTGAAAAAGGTGAACTATTTATAGGACTCCAAAATGCAACCGGAGTTTAGAATAAGCAAATTTATCGGCTGGTAAAATTGTCAGTTTCGACAATTGTAATCATTCAAAATGCTGGTGCAGTAATAATAGTATTTACTGTATCGGCATTTATTCCGCCGGCTCTACATCAACTACTTCATACATATTTTCGCCATCCTGAACAATTGGCTGATAATAGACTTCCCCAACCTTCACATAGGTTACATCACCTATTCTCACTTCTTCGCCACCTTCCTGTAGTTTTTCAACAATGGTTCCCGCTGTAGGAGGGACTACCGTGTATGCATCCCCGTCTTTTTCATAGAAAGTACCACCATAGTAGTAGTTGTTAGTAGTCTCGTTAACAATCACAGTTTCAGTTTTAGGCGGTAATTCAGAAACAGTAGCACCGACAGGTGCCTGAACTACAGTATATCCATTGTCAGATGGTGCATAATATACACCCTGGTCATAATAATAATTCTGATTATTGACCGACACAATAATGGCAGTCACAGCCACAGTTGTTACAAAAAATCCCCAAGGATGCCATGTTGGTCCCCAGTAATAGGGCCTGTAAGGGTGATAATGATACGGGTGATAGCAATTATAGTGAAACCCGCCATAGGCGTAAGGTGGTCTTGGATAAGGTCTTGGTGCTGGTCTGACGTAAATATTACGGTTGTTCACATTGACGTTTCGGCTGTTATCTATATTGATGTTGGTATTCCTGTCGCGATTACTTACATTTGCTTTATTGCCGCTATTATTAATGTTTCCCCTGTTTTGATCCCTCGTACTTACCTGATCTCTTGTTCCGGCTTTATTTGCGGGTTTCTTATTGCCATTCGACACCCTATCATTTGTTGATGGCTTATTAGCCGGTCTTTGTTTTGGTGTTGCATCGGGCGTCTGCGATGGCCTGGTCGCTTTCTGCGGTGGTCTCTGACGGTTTGTGTTATAATTTGCAGGCCGTTGACTTCCGCCGTTGATGGATCTGTTTGGTGTTCCCGCAGGCCTTGCTGTAGCACGGTTATGTCCGCCACCAGAGGGAGATCTATGTTGCATCCGCTGTGCATCAACTTCCATCGGAAGCAAGAAAATAGCTATCGCAATAAAGAATCCGGTTTTAATGTGTGTGATCGTAAATATTGATTTCATGTTCTTTGTTTATCAGTTCTTATTTGCTTCAATCATTTTGCCAGTATGGATATTCGTCTTGCTTTCGGTGGTGTTGAAAAATTAAAGACAGAAGTTGGAATCTCAGGATTTAACTCCCAATTACTGAAAGTCGCTTCATATTGCATATGGCCTTTGTCCTTACGTATAAGTATATACTTCACAGGTAAGGTGAAGGCGTCATTGGAAATCCAAAATTGTACAATTAATTCCGAATTGGTCGCCATCACATGAAAACAATCCTTGCCTTCTATTATTTTTTGCCCAAGGTAGATCACATTATCAAAATTGTCTAGAATATCTATTGTGAAAGTAGGATAGAAAAAGTCGGCTGCAGGAAAACGAATACCATACATTTTATGAATGGTATCGATGGTTTCAATGATCGTGGCCGGAGCTTCAATATCTGCATAATTGTTTTCGTCGAATGAGTAGTAGGTAAATATTTCACCATTATACCAAAATCCCCGATGACCTTTTGGCCCCCAATTATGTATCAGCATTTTATCAGGACCAACCATATACACTTCATCATATCCAAATTGTGTTTCCACTCCATATGTATAGTTATCCACATCAATAGAAGTATTCAACTCAAAGCTGACTGAATTCAGTTCGCCGATTACGTCGCTCATCTTTTGCAGGATCATAACAGCAATGGTATCCTTTTGCGTTTCTTGTGCAGCCATTTGAAGCATCACTAAAGAGAATAGCAAAGCCATAATTGTTTTTTTCATAGAATCTATTTTAATGATCAGAGATTGATCGTAATTTATGAATGCTAAAGTACTTATAGTTTTATCACGATGATAGTTCAATTTCTTACAGATGAAAGGTATTTTAGCTATCTTAATATATCATTGATTGCAAGTTGCCAATTGTTGTATTATGGATATATCACTTTCCAGTCGTTTTTCATATCCACGACGGTCCACCCTTTTTCATGGGCTTCATCCAACCCTTTGTCGAGTTTGCCGATATGTGATTCTCGATCGTAGGCCCATTCGCGTTCTGTGTCTGTATGATGGATATACACCATGAGCTGTTTTCCTTCGCCTCCTGCTGTCCATTGGAGCATGGCTAGATCGCCATCGGAATTGCCAAATGCAGCTATAGGTTTTTTACCAATAAACTGGTGAATGCCCACTGGCTTGCCTTCTTTATCGTCAATGAAGTTAATCTCCGGCAACTTTAACAATACGGGTTGACCATCTATAAACTCAAATTTTACTTTGCCTGAACTACCTACTAACTGATCAGGAGGGATACCGTAAACTTCCTCGGTCCAGGGTCGCATAAAATCAATTCCTCCTCCCGAAACTATAAAAGTCTTAAACCCATTTTCTCTTAAGTAATTTAAAACCTCCAGCATAGGTTGATAAACCATTTCCTTGTACAGCTTACCCGTTTTGGGGTGACGTGCTGAATTGATCCAGTCTTTTACAGTTTGTTCAAACTCTTTAGTCGTCATTCCTGAGTGAGATGACATAATAATTTCTAATAGCGCTTCTTCACCACCTGCAAGTGCTGTTTTTACATCACCTTCAAGTAGTGCTTTAAAGGGTTGTTCTGTTTGCCATTCGGGATGATCATCAGACATTTCCTTTACACGATCCATAGCAAAAGCCACTTGAAAGTATATAGGTTGTTCTGACCACAATGTTCCATCATTATCAAAAACAGCAATACTGATTGAACAAGGAGGTCAGAACAACCTACCTAAGTCAGTCGTTGCTTTAACAAAGTCAATAATGGCGTTTTTTATAGGGGATTCATTCCAGGATGGCAATGGGTCGGTGTCTTTTTGTTCTTTTTGGATACAAGCTGTAAACAGGAAAACAGCGATGATAATAAATGAAATGTGTTTCATTGTATTAAGATAGTCTTAAATGGTTAAAGCGTGTATATTTTTATCTCATCAAAATTAGAACTATCGCAAAAAGAGAAGTCTTTAGCACATAAATTAAAAATGATACGTTAAAATAAAGAAAGACCGGTTTATGAATAAACCAGTCTTTCTAACTAAAATGTTTTAATGATTTGCGGGTGTTGATAACTGCTCCATCACTTTATCCAAACTAAAGCTTGCAGCTTTCATACGTGGTGGGTATTCCTTGAATGACATCATGAATTCGGCAACTACATCCTGAACAGGAACCAATAAAAAGGCATGATCCAGCATCCAGTCGTAGTAAGTGTTGGATGTAACCGAAGCAAACTCATAAGGGTCGCGTCGGAGATTATAGATCATGGGCAAACGTAATGGTGTGAAGGGATTCGCCCAAACCAATAAAGTACCGGCTGCACGTTGTTCCATAAAAACAAATTTCCAGTCTTTATATCGTAAAGCAGTTAAATCGCCATCGTCAGAAAAGTAGAATATTTCTTTTCGTGGGCTTTTTGCTTCTTTGCCTGTGATATGCGGAAGTATATTATAACCATCAAGATGTACCTTGTAGGTTTTGCCATCAACGGTATAACCATCCAGCAGTTTGTCTTTCACATTATTATCACCTGCTGCTGCAAGGAAAGTTGGCATCCAGTCCATGCCTGAAACGATTTCGTTTGAGATGGAACCCGGCTCAATTTGTCCCGGCCATTTAATCATGGCAGGCACCCGCCAGCCACCTTCCCAGTTGGTGTTTTTCTCTCCTCTGTATGGGTTTACGCCAGCATCGGGCCAGGTATTTTTGTGTGGGCCATTATCTGTTGAATAAAATACAATAGTATTATCTGCAATGTCCAACTCATCAAGCAGTTTTAAGAATTTGCCGATATGCATGTCATGTTCTACCATGCCATCTCCATATTCATTCTGGCCTGAAATACCTCTTAATTCAGGTTTTACGTGGGTTCTGAAATGCATTCTTGTGCCATTCCACCAAACGAAGAAGGGTTTATCTTCCTTAACTGACTTACGAATAAATTCGATTGCAGCGTCGCTGGATTCATCATCAATGGTTTCCATGCGTTTTTTTGTGAGTGGACCCGTATCTTCAATATCTCCTCCTGCATAGGAATGGATCACACCTCTGGGGCCGTATTTCTCCCTGAAGTTTGGGTACTCCTCAGCACTTGGATAGTCGGGCAATTCCGGCTCTTCTTCAGCATTGAGGTGATAAAGATTTCCTAAAAACTCATCAAATCCATGATTGGTAGGTAGGTGTTCGTCACGGTCTCCCAGGTGGTTTTTACCAAATTGCCCGGTTGCGTAACCCAGTGGTTTTAATAATTCAGCAATTGTAGGGTCTTCTTCCGAAATACCCTCTTTGGCACCTGGCATACCAACCTTACTAAGGCCTGTGCGGAACACACTCTGCCCGAGAATAAAAGAAGATCGGCCAGCTGTGCAACTTTGTTCAGCATAATAATCTGTAAAAATCATCCCTTCGTTAGCGATGCGGTCAATATTGGGTGTTTGATAGCCCACCATGCCCATGGTATATGCACTGATATTGGATTGGCCGATATCATCACCCCAAAGGACGAGGATGTTTGGTTTTTCTTGCTTCTGTGCATTAAGCTGTAATGGTAATACAAAAACTGCTGTAAGCAATAGAATAATTAAACTCGTGAGTACCAGTTTAATACTCGGTAATTTTAAAAAATTCATTTGATTTAAATTAGTGAAAATTCTATTAAAATAGGGGTCAAAAGTAAACAAAAAACAATTTAAGAATAGAATTGTTTATAAACAATCTAAATAAAGTAAGAGCGTATACTCCCCAACTTAAGACTTTTGCTAAAATCTGCTTTTTGAATAAGGCGTTAGATCCTGTGTGGCAAAATCATTATCCATATATTTGAAATAACCTGCAATGGCGATCATAGCTGCATTATCAGTACTGTATTGCAGTTTGGGAATATATATATTCCAGCCCAATTCATTTGCAGTGTGCTGCATCGCCTTTCGTAATCCTGAATTGGCGGAAACACCCCCCGCGATGGCAATTTCATTTATGCCCGTTTCTTTAGCGGCTTTTTTTAGTTTTTTAAGTAGTATTCTGATAATCGTTTGTTGAAGGGACGCGGAAAGATCGGCTTTATTTTTATCAATAAACTGTTCATCCTCTTTTAAATGATCGCGTAAAAAATACAAGAAGGATGTTTTCAATCCGCTGAAACTATAATCGAGCCCTTTCATATTGGGTTCGGGAAAAGAAAAAGCATCAGGATTGCCAATTTTTGCCAGTTTATCAATTTCTGGCCCGCCAGGATAGGGGAGTCCCATTATTTTTGCTGCTTTATCGAATGCCTCACCTGCGGCATCATCAATGGTGGAGCCAATAACTTTCATCTCGTCTGGCGAATCAATTTTAACGATCTGTGTATGACCTCCTGAAACCGTCAAGCATAGGAATGGGAATGATGGATGCCCGTTTTGGTCTTCGTCATCAATAAAATGCGATAGAATATGGGCTTTAAGGTGGTCAACCTCTATGATCGGAATGCCTAAACCCATAGCAAAAGATTTGGCAAATGAAGTGCCTACAAGCAATGATCCAAGGAGTCCCGGACCACGCGTAAAAGCAATGGCGCTCAACTGATTTTTGGTTATCTTTGCTTTGCGCAAGGCTACTTCAACAACCGGAATAATATTTTGTTGATGTGCTCGTGATGCGAGTTCTGGAACAACACCTCCGTAAGTTTTATGAATGTCTTGATTGGCAATGGCATTCGAAAGAATATAGGTTTCTTTTAAAACCGCTGCCGAGGTGTCGTCACAAGAAGATTCAATGCCTAAGATATACGTACTCATTTGAAAAATAAATCGGTCAGCAAAAATAACATAAAAAAGCTATTTCGGTGGCTGCTGAACATCCTTATGGTTTTGATCATAATTCCATTGGTGTTAACAGCCATGTTCCGCGACCCGATGGTGCAATCGCTTTCAGCGAGGATGCTCACCAAGTGGTTGACAGAAAATACCGGTTACGATATTGCATTGGAACGGGTTCGGATCACTGCTTTCAACGGCATCGAATTTCATGGTTTTAAAGTTGATGATCATCGTGGTGAAATCATGTTGCATATCGATCATTTGAAAGCCCAGCCCATTTTTGCCGAGTGGAGTTTAATGCTGTTAAAATTCCGCAGCATTTCCATTGATGGTGCGCATTTCCGTTTTGCCAGGTATGCGGAGGATGATTACTACAACCTCATCATGCTATTGGATAAATATTCTGGTATCGGTGAAAAAAGTGTAGGAACTGGCTCTGGTGATTTCAAAATAAAATCATCCAATTTGAAATTAACCAACTCCATTTTTCACCTTTACGATGAACAAATGGAGTTTGATAATGGCGTTGCTATGGATTATAGTGATATGTTAATTGATAGTATTTATTTGTATAGCAAACATTTTAGTTTGATCAATGATTCATTAAGTATTGGTATTGATAGCTTATTTGCACATGAAAAGTCGGGCTTCCGAATAGATCGCATGAGTGCTGACTTCGGTATAAGCAATACGAATTTAAAAGGCCATAATGTACTTTTAGAAAGCAATAATTCATTCTTAGATATTGATCTTGATTTCGATTATACATCTTATCAGAGCTATGGCTATTTTCTTGATTCGGTGATGATGACTGGAATTATAAGACCATCAACAATTGACATGAGTACGATTGGGTATTTTGCTGAAATCATGTTTCAAATGCCCAATACGTTAGGTGTCAGTGGAGATATTGCAGGTACAGTGTCCGATCTCAAAGGAAATGATCTGCGTATCAAATACGCCGCTGATACACGTTTTCACGGGAATGCACAAATAGAAGGCCTGCCCGATTTCTTCTCATCTTATATGGAGGCTGAAATTTTTGAACTAAGCACGACAGCATGCGATCTCCGGTCGTTTCACCTACCAACCGAGGAAAAAAATGTGGATATGACGAATCTTGTCGAGTGTGATGAAGTGTTTTCAGCTAAAGGTAATTTCAAAGGGTATTATAAAGATTTCAATACAGACCTCAGGCTTTCATCACATGAAGGTGTTGTGGATGCTGACATTGCATTTGCTCGGATTGAGAATGACACCATTTATTTTAATGCCAAACTAAAAGGCGATACAGTGGATATAGGGCGGTTGCTGGATGTGCCACTTTTTGGAAGAGTAAGCATGAATATAGATGTGAGCGGAAATGGTCATAGTCTGGATGATATTATGATCGCAGGTGATGGCTTTTTTAAATCCATTGATTTCATGGGTTATCGGTATAATCTCGTGGGCGTAAAAGGTTGGTATCAGAACGATTCATTGAATGCCCATATACGTACCGGTGATAAAAACCTAATGATGAATGCCGATGTAGCCCTGAAATTAAACGAAACACCGCTGTTAAATGTTCAAGCGGGTGTGAAATATGCAAACCTAGAAAACCTGCAATTAGTCAAAGCTTTTAACCTGAGCTTTATTAGTGACCTGAATCTGCAAATGAAAGGGTTTGATCCGAATTCAATGACGGGACAAATAAACCTTGATAGTACGATCATGTATTTTAATGGAAAAAAGTACTGGATGCATCATGCTATTCTTTTAAAAAATAGGGATGAAAATGGCTTGGATTTCATGGAACTATATACCGATTATGCCGATGCTAAAATGACCGGGAATTATCAACTGACAGAGTTTAGTAATAACCTGGTTCGCTTATTCGACCACTATTATAACGTACAGGATCTTGATAATGGCAACGATTCGATAGCAGCTCAATATGCTTCGATTGAGATAGAGCTGAAAAAGAGCAACTTAATTGAAGAACAAATCATTCCCGGTTTATATATTGAACCGGGAACTACGCTGAAAACAGATTTTAATTTCGGTAGTAATAATATGTCTGCCATGCTGAAATCTGAAAAGATTGAATACCGGGATGTCAAATTGGATCAGAATATATTTAAAGTGGAGACAAAACTGAACAGGCTCACTTTCAATTATCATCTCGATAATTTAATTTTCAAAGACAGCACACCGGATGACCCGACCGTTTTTGGTGTGGATGATTTTAACCTAAGCGGATCAGCGGGTAGTGATAGTATTGACTACAGAATTACATGGAATAATCAGGATATAACACTGAAAAACAGCGCATTTGTTGATGGTTACATGACCTACAATAATGAAATGTCAAAATTTATTATTAATGAATCGAAAGTGTATGTGAATGATACTCTATGGCAGGTGGAGCGGGGCAATTCGATTGTAATAGATGAGGCAGGAACGCATTTTAATAATGTAAACATCAGGGGTGGTCAGTCGCGGATGAAAATAATGGGGGAATTTCCGGATCAGGATAAAGATACTTTACTCATCGAATTTAAGGATTGGAAACTATCTCATTTCGATATTTTAACAAACGCTTTCCGATTCGATTTAAATGGAAAAATAAATGGCATTCTAAATATTTCAAGAGTTTACGAAAACCTCACTTTTATGTCTGATCTGACCATAAATGATTTCTATTTTAACAAAGAGTATCTGGGTACTGCATCACTTATAAATACATGGAACAATGCCAATAAGTCAGTCTATTTCGATTCTGAAATATTAAGAAGAGGAGATTCTGGCGAGGGCAGGGTGTTTTCGGCAAAGGGATATTATTATCCTTTCAGAGATGAGGATGCATTCGACCTGAAAATAGATTTTAATCGCTTAAAATTAAAAGCTGTAGAACCATTTTTAAATGAATTCATTTCCAATATCGAAGGTGTTGCTTCCGGTAACTTGAATCTTAAAGGTACCCCGGATCGTCCGCTGCTGACTGGAATGGTCGATATGAAAAGGGCCGCCCTGGTAGTGAACTATTT
>SWCD01005662.1_pt1 | contig 11421 bp, 9 predicted proteins | sample 4693011 | NCBI WGS metagenome assembly SWCD01 (sample SAMN10267278, study PRJNA491770) | bioreactor metagenome | isolation source: DHS bioreactor inoculated with marine | place: Japan: Omine Ridge, Nankai Trough | reverse complement strand
TTTGACGGTATCGTCCTGCATCCCTTGCTGAAGGGGATCGATGTGGTTGGCCACGACCGCCGGCACCTCCGGGTCAGGGCCATGGCCGGTGAAAACTGGGATGACCTGGTGGCCGTTGCCGTGGCCAATGGCTGGGGCGGTATCGAAAACCTCTCGCTTATTCCGGGCAATGTCGGCGCCAGCGCCGTACAAAATATCGGCGCCTACGGGGTGGAGGTCAAGGACGTCATCGAGCGCGTCGAGGCCATTTCAATGCAAAGCCTCGAAAAAGTGACATTCTCGCCAGTGGCGTGCGGTTTCGGCTATCGCACCAGCCACTTCAAAGGCCTTTGGGGCGGGCAGTTCATCATCACGGCGGTGATTTTTAAACTCAGCCGCCAACCCGAATTTGTTCTCGATTACCCCGGTCTCCGAACGGCAGTGGACGATCTGGGATCGATAGACCTCAAGACGCTTCGCCAGGCCGTCATCACCATCAGGCAGCGAAAACTGCCCGATCCTTCAGTGCTCGGCAATGCAGGCAGCTTCTTCAAGAACCCGGTGGTTGACCGCCGCATCCTGGCCGGGTTGCTGAGCGTCTATCCCGACCTCCCTCACTATCCCCATGGTGCGGATCAGTTCAAGCTGGCCGCCGGCTGGCTGATCGAGCGATGCGGGTGGAAAGGCCGGCATGTGGGCAGGGCCGCTGTCCATGACCGGCAGGCCCTGGTTCTGGTGAATCGGGGTGGTGCAACCGGCCGGGAGATATTCGACCTTGGTGAACAGGTGAGACGGTCGGTTCATGCATCTTGCGGTATCGATCTGGAGCGGGAGGTTCTGGTTGTCCCCTGAACGGGCCGGGTGCTGAAACCGGCCTGGCCACGGCACCCTATCGTTTAACTCGAAAAGAGGTGTTTCAATGCAAATCACATTGATGGCCTGCAGCGGCGATCCTGAAATTTTGTGGAACGCTTTCCGGCAGGCAAACATCATGCTTGAGAAAATGGATGATGTAACCATCTTCCTGAATGGGCCTTCTGTCAACTATGCCGCCCTGGATTCAGCGGATTTCCCCTTGAGGGAATTGGCCAAGATTTTCGCCCTCTCCGAAGGGGTGCTGATGGCCTGAGGCAAGCTTCTTGACCTCCACGGGGTGGGGGACGGGCATCATCAGCGGGCCAAGCAGACCGACCTTTACCGGCTGATCACACAGAGCGACCGCTTTGTTTCTTTTTAAACGGAGGAGGGGGATGAGAAGATGATTCCCATGGAAACACTGGCAACTTTTTTTATGGCCTCCGTGCTGCTGGGGCTCGCTCCCGGACCGGACAACCTTTTCGTCCTGACCCAGTCGGCCCTGCGCGGCAGAACCGCCGGTTTCCTGGTAACCCTGGGGTTGTGCACGGGGCTTGTCGTTCATACCACCGCCGTGGCTTTCGGTGTGGCGGTCATTTTTCAAACCTCCGCAGCAGCGTTTACGGCGCTCAAGCTGTTCGGCGCAGGATACCTGCTCTACCTGGCCTGGCACGCTTTCCGTGCGGCCGGCGAAACCATCACCGCCGGACAACCGAACGGCCTGAGTTACGGCAGGCTCTACCGGCGGGGGATTGTCATGAATGTCACCAACCCCAAAGTATCCATCTTTTTTCTGGCCTTCCTGCCCCAGTTCGCCGATCCGGCTCGCGGCTCCCTGACCCTGCAGATGCTGCTTTTAGGGGGCGTGTTCATCGTCTCCACCATCCTGGTGTTCGGCAGCATCGCCCTGCTGGCCGGCTCCATCGGCCAGTGGCTCAATCGTTCACCCCGGACCCAGGTGGTCATGAACCGGCTGGCCGGCGTTGTCTTCGTGGGGTTGGCCGTGAAGCTGGCCACGGTCAATCAATGACGACTTTGCATAAAACGCAATGCCTGGGTTGTGCTGCTTTCGGAAAACAGGCCGATGTGCTATCAATGAGAAAACTGCGGGTGAAAGGATCTATGAGCGCTGTTTCACAGGAATCAACCATAACATGCTTGAAAATGGTCTTTACCCCACACGACCTTGGTTCGCGCATCGGACAGAAAGCATGAACGGCAAACGGACTTTCGGCCTTCTTTTGATCGCATCAATTCTCCTGGTATTTCCACTCCTGCCGGCTGACGTCCGGGCGGAAGGGTTCCAGGTGGGATACTTCCAGGTCAGCCCCCATGCAATGCCTGACGTCCAAGGGAACGCCCAAGGGGTCGCCGTCGCTTATTTTAAACGCATCGCTGAAAAGATGGGGCTTTCCGACGTCCATTTCCGGTTGTTTCCCCTGCAGCGATTGTTGATGGCCCTGGAGCACAACCAGGTGGACATGTCCCTTCTTTTCGCCAGGAACCCGGGGCGGGAAGCCGCATTTGTCTATCCCGAGCGTCCGTTCTGCTATACCCAACCCAGCATTGCCGTCCCTGCCGCCCATTGGCTGAGGACCGTCGAATCGGTTGCGCCGCTGCTGGCATTGTCCATTCAAGAATCCGCCGGGGCTTACCGATCTGCCTTTATCCAGGACCCGCGCATCCAGTTGGAACCGATGCACGGGGATGACTATACGCCGCGATGCTTTTCGAAATTGCTATTAAACCGGATTGATGCCTGCTATCAGCCGGATCACTACCCGCTTGTGTTTGAAGCCAACAAGAATCAATACGATTCCCGCATCCGGGTCATCACGCTTCCCGAACCGCCCATCGGGCTCTACTCTGTTTTTTCTAAGCAAAGTGCCGGCATTTATCTGCAATCCTACGAAACCGCACTCGATGAAGTTGCCCGGGAGATCACCTACGAAGACCTGTTCAAGGCATTTATCGACAAAAACGCCCCAGAATAATGCGATCGCTGTTCCGGCCGGATGCGGCGTGCTCCGGTGCCGGCCGATTTTCGGGCTCCAGGGGTTATACGGTGAGTTTTTCCGACCGCAACAGATAGGCCAATAGAATGCCGGCCATGAATCCGGCCGCCAGGTTGGATGCCAGCGTGATGCCCAGGATCAGCACCACCACAAACATGTCCTTGCGCTCCCTGATGTCCAGTATGGTAAGCGCCAGCTGGCTGCCGGCAAAGAGCAGCAGCACGCCCAGAATGGCCATGGGGATCAGGTTGAAAAGGGCCAGGATCCGGTTGCCCAGAAGAAGGGTGAAAAGGATGAAAACGGCGCCGATCATCAGGTTGGAGCCGGCCGAACGGGCGCCGAAGCGGTAGTGGGCGGCCAGGCCGCCGGCTCCATGGCAGAGGGGCATGCCGCCAAGCAGGGCGCTGAGAAAATTACCCAGGGCCATGCTGATGCACAGGGCCCGGCCGGTCACCCGGCGGGCAGCCTTGCCGAAATAGTTGATGGACAGGTCCATGTCGGCGATCACGGCGTTGCCCAATGTCATGGGCATTTGGGGCACGACTAAAGCCAGCAGGGCAAAGGTGAAATCCGCACCCTGGGGAAAACCCAGGGGCAGGATGGCGGGCAGATAAATGCCCGGCCGGATGTCGCCGAGACCTTCACGGGTTCCCGCCACCAGGCCGATGAGGACGCCCACACCCACGATCACGAGGCCCGCCGGCGTTTTTTTGTTTTCCAGGAGCATCAGGGTTAGCAGGGCACCCGCAACGCCGATGGCAAGGCCGATAGGAATGGGACCGATCTGCTGGACCGAAAGGTAGGGCTCGGCCATCTGGTGCAGCATCTGAATCCTGGCTTTGCCGACCATGAACTTGACCCCTTCGGCCATGAGCAGGGTTCCCGTGGACAGCTGCACCCCCCGGACGGCGGCTTTGGGGATATATTTGCCGATGAGCGTGATGGCACCGGTGGCGCCGATGAAAAGCAGGCAGGCGCCCATGAGAATGCCCGACGCCATGATCTGGTGCGGGGTCATGGCGGTGGCGATGGCATAGGCGCCGATTACCTTCATGGGCTGCACCGGTGTCGTGATGCCGAAATAGATGCCGGTAAAGATATAGAACAGGCCCACCGAGAAAAAGAGGCCCGACGGATCCAGGCCGTTGACCATGATCATGCCGATGGCCAGTGGCAGCAGGGTGCCCAGGTCGCCCAGGGACCCGGCAAACTCCATCCGATTAAAGGCATAAGGTAGCGGCATGATTTACCCCTAACGTTTCATAAAAACATGACAAAAAGAGTTTAACAGTTTGAAATAAAGATATAAAATTATCCATTTGCGTCTTGGTCAGAATTTTACCATCGGTTAAGTCAGGTATCTATACCTTTTTCTCACTGTTTTTACCCTGCGGGAATGCAGGAGTGCTTCAGAGCCCTTGTTGTCAAGGATTTTCAGTAGAATTGTTACGGATTCACCCTTTCCGCCGCAGCTCTGAATCGCTCCTGCTTTTGAAGCGATAGGGTTACTCCTTCGGCCGGCTTTCAACGAACCGGTGGTCGGATTTCATGGATCGGGAGCCCTTCTGTTTTTCGTCCAGCCACCCCGCCCGTGCGTTTTCCCGAAGGTCGAACAGGGGAACCCATGGCTTGATATCCAGCAGCGGGGTGCCGTCGAGCACATCGATGTCTTGAACATAAAGGACCAGGCCGTCGATGCGCTCCAGCCTGACGATGGACAGCCCGATGGGGTTGGGCCGGCGAGGGGCGCGAGTGGAAAACAGGCCCCGTTCCACCGTGTCCAGGAAGGGGGTCACCGTCAACCGGTACCCTTTGGACCGATGAAGGTGATAGAGCAGGGTGATGTGGGAAAATCCGTCCAGGTCCCGGAGCCCCTCCTCGTATTGTGGGTCAATGATGATCGTTCCTTTTACATCCCTGGCCCCTGACGGTTGGATGGGCATCCCTTCAAGGCTGGTATACGGGGTATGAATGGTGCCGATGGAAGAAAACGTAATTTGCATGTCAACCCTCCGGTATAGGCGGTGGCGTGGCGGCAACCGTCCCTCGACTCAGGTCGGCGCGCCAGGTGAAGGCAACGAACAAAATCGTCCCGGCGGCCATGACCAGTGCGCCGAGAACAAAGGCCTGCCTGAGCTGGAACCAGTCCATCATGATTCCGGCCAGGACCGAACCGAGCAGCATGCCCAGGCTGTGGCCCACGGTGAGCAGCGCCATTACCGATCCCATGGCATCGATGCGGCTGCCCCGCAGGACGGCAGCCGCCATCAGTGCCGGCATGGCGATTCCGCCGCCTATTCCGAAGACCACGCTGGCCCAGAACATGTCCTGAAACCCCTTGGCGTGGGTAAATGCGTATACGGCACCGGTGACCACCAGGCCGCCTGAAACGACCATGGCCTTGCGGTTGATTTGATCCGCCAGCCATCCCATGGGCACCTGCACCACACCGCTGACAAAGACCCCCAGCATTACCAGGATGCCGATGGCCGACGCCGAGACCGAAAATTCAATGTCGGCAAACACCGGTAAAAATCCCCAGATGATGCCGATGCAGGCGGTATAGGCCAGGCGGAAAAAAAAAAGACCGGTGATGGTCCGGTCGGTGAGAAGTGTCGACCATCCCACCGGGGGCCGGCCATTTCGTACCACCTGCTCTTCGGTTCGGGGGGGGAGAAAGATCAGACTCAGTGCAAACCCGACGATGGACAGGACCCCCATGCAGATGAAGGCGCCATCGAGGCTGAAGCGGTCCTTGATCACACCGCCGATCAAGGGGCCGGCGCTCAGGCCGATGAACAGGGACATGTTGAACAGCCCCATGACCCAGCCTTCCTTGCCCTCTGGGGTGATGTCTCCCACATAGGCCTGCACCACCGGCATGATCATGGCCGATGTGATCCCCTGGACAAAACGGATGACAATCAGGGACTCCACGCCGGTGGACAGAATGAAGGCCACTGAAATGACGGCATAGGAGAACAGCCCCGTGACGATAAATGGTTTGCGCCCCCTTTTATCGGACTGGCGCCCGAAGAAGGGCAGAAAGAACGTCCGGGACAGGGAGAAGGCGCCGAAGATCAGGCCGATGTAAAGGCCGCTGGCCCCCAGGTCGTGGGCATAGACCGGCAGCAGGGGCACCACGATGCCCACGCCGGTGACGGCCGCAAAAATGGAGAAGAACAGGGTGCCGAAGATTTTGCGGTTGATGGCGTTCATAAATGACTGTGGTTTCCCTTGTCAATGCCTGGAAAAAATGAAATGATTACCGGTATTCATCGTTTGAAGAAGTTGTTCCAACCCCTGTCTGCCTGACGAACTCCACACTATTCGCAGTTCCGAGGGTTTCGTAAAAAGGTCGCGATCAAGGCTTGCGAATCCCGAGGAATGAGGCGTACTAGAAGTACGCTGCAGTGACGAGGGATGAAGCGTAACGCAGATTTCGGGCTTTTTTCGAAACCCTCTATACATAACGAGGATAACGGCATGGACAATTACCAGACCCTGATTAAAAAAGCAAAAAAAGGATTCGAGACCCTCGATCTTCCCGACAACTTTAAAAGCGATGCCCTGGATCGTCTGCAGGCCTGGCTGACGGATCAGATGTTTGCCGCCTACGTGCCCCAGATCGACCATCTGATTGCGTCCGGTCAGTGGGAATTCCTGCTGGATTCCTTTTACCAGGTGATCCCCTTCGGCACCGGCGGCCGGCGGGGGTTGGTGGGGGTTGGTCCCAACCGCATCAACCCGTGGACCATCCAGGCCTCGGCGCAGGGGCACAGTCAATACCTGATCAAGGCCCACGGCGCGTCGGCCAAGGATCGGGGGCTGGTATTGGCCTACGATGTGCGCCGATTCACTGACACCGGGCGCTACGATCCCGACCGGCCCAATCCGGTTAAAGACCTGGACTGCCGGCAATTGGCCGAAGCGGCGGCCCGGGTGTACACGGCCAACGGCATCAGGGTGTATCTGTTCGACAGCACCCGCAGTACCCCGGAACTCTCTTTTGCCATCCGCCATTTAGATGCCGTTTCCGGGTGCATGTTTTCCGCCAGCCATAACCTGCCCACGGACAATGGCAAAAAAGTCTATGATCAATACGGCGGTCAGCTCATCCCACCCCATGACCAGGACCTGGTGGACGAGGTGACCGGTAATGTCGCCGCCATCCGGGCCATGGACCTGGATACCGCGGTCGAGAAAAAACTGCTGAGGACGATCGGCCGTGAAGTGGACGAGGCCTACCACGCGGCGGTGGCCGACCTTCAGCTCAGTGATGCCAGGGGCGTAAGGATTCTTTACAGCCCCCTGCACGGCACCGGCCTGACTTCGGTCTATCCGGTGCTCAAGGACATGGGTTTCGACATTCACCTGGACCCGGCCACCGCCAACCTGAGCGGCGCTTTTGAAAACGTCACCTTCAACATCCCCAATCCGGAGGTGATCCAGTCCTTCGATACGGCCCTGCCCAATGCGGACGCCATCGGCGCGGATGTGATCATGAGTACCGACCCGGATGCCGACCGCATCGGCATCATGGTAAGGCACGATGGCGCGTGGAAATTTCTAAACGGCAACGAGATTGGCATCGTACTGACCGAATATGCCATCGACCAGTACCGCAAGACGGGGCGTTTGACCCAAAACAATGTGATCATCAAGACCGAAGTGACCGCTTCGCTGATCGATACCATCGCTGTGGAAAACGGCATCCAGTGTATCGGCGATCTGCTGGTGGGCTTCAAATACATCGGCGAATGCATGAACCGGCTGGAGGCGGAGGGCCGGCAGGATGATTTTATCCTGGGCACCGAGGAGAGCCACGGTTTTCTCATGGGCAACTATGCCCGGGACAAGGACGCCGCCGGTGCCGCCGTGTGGCTGGCCGAACTGGCCTCCCAACTCAAGGCCGACGGGCGCACGTTGGTGGATTATCTCGACGGCATCTATGCCAAGTACGGCTATTGCCACAATTTCCTCACTGAAATCCGCCTGCTGGGGGCCAAGGGCATCGGCCGGATCAAGAAGATCATGGATCATTTGAGGGAAAATGAGATTTCGGTGGTGGGTGATTTCACGGTGGCCGAGAAGATCGACCGCTGGAAAGGAGACCCCCAGCCCCATCTGTCCCGCACCGACACCTCATCGCGCAACGTGCTGATCCTGAAACTGGCCGACCTGCCCGACACCCGCAGCATTCGTATCACCGTCCGGCCGTCGGGCACCGAGCCCAAATTCAAGATTTACATCGAAGTGCTTGGCCGGCCATTCGAATTGTCCGCCATTCAAGGGGCCAAGGCGCAGATCGTGAGCATACAGGAACAGCTCGAGCGCGCTTTCATGGCCTACTGCTACGGCATCCTGGGGGTGGATTTTCCTGAACGGGGATTCCTGCTCTTCTGGCAGCTGCCCCTGGACGACAAGATGACGTATTTCGAGATCGAGGAGCAGGTTGCTGCATTGAAGGCAGTTACCGACGCCGGTGAACGCAAACGGCAACTGGATCAATTGCTGGCATTTCTCGGCGCCAACCCCGTGCAGAAAGTGGACCGGGCCTTTGCCGCCCGATACGACAGCGGAATGCTGGCTTACCTGGGCCTCGAATAACAGCCGTGTCTAACCCCGATCAGCATTTTCCAATGGAAATAAAAAAACGGTTGTTGAATTTGAAACCGGAGTTGACCGCCCTGAGGCGCGATTTTCACGCCCACCCTGAATTGGGATTCCGTGAGTTCCGAACCCGGGCGGCAGTTAAACGCTACCTTGGCGATATGGGGATGCCCTTGGAAGACGTGGCCGGTACCGGTGTGCTCGGATGCCTTCAAGGGGGATCTGCGGGTAAAACCATCCTGCTGCGGGCCGATATGGATGCCCTGCCCATCCAGGAGGAGACCGACCTGCCCTACCGGTCCCGAACCGCCGGGATCATGCATGCCTGCGGGCATGACGGTCACACGGCCATGCTCATGGTGGCCGCCAAGGTGCTGTGGGAAATTAAGCGCCAAATCGCCGGCACCATCAAATTTGTCTTCCAACCCAACGAGGAAGTCGCCGGCGCGCAGCAGATGATCAACGCCGGCGTCATGGACAATCCCACGGTAGACGCCGCTTTCGGATGCCATCTGTGGAACCGGGCGGCCACCGGGACCATCGATATACGCCCCGGCCCGGTCATGGCGGCCAGCCATTACTTCACCTTGACCATCAGGGGCAGGGGCGGCCATGCGGGATTCGCCCATCACTCCATCGACCCCATATTCGTGGCCACCCAGATCGTGCAGGCCGTGCAGGCCATTCAGACCCGGGAGATTGATGCGCTCTGTCCGCTGGTGATCATGTTCACCTCCATGCGGGCGGGAACGAACACCACCACGGTGCCTGAGACCGCCACCCTGGGCGGCTCCATCCGCCTTCTCCATGCAGGGGGCAACGATATCCGCAACCGCTTTGAGCGGGTCATCAAAAGGTCCTGTGAGGCCCACCGGGCCGACTATGCCCTGGAATTTGAAACCGGCAACGACCTGCTGTCCAACGATGAAAACATGACCCGCCTTGCCCGGGCCGCGGCAGCAGACGTCCTGGGCGACGACAGGCGGGTCACCGGCGACATCCGCACCATGGCAGGCGAGGATTTTGCCGCTTTTGCCGCCGTCGCACCGGCCGCTTTTGCCTTTGTCGGCGCCCGCGATGGGAAGGCCGGCACCGTTTATCCCCACCATCATCCCCGCTTCACCATTGATGAAGATGCCCTGATCATCGGGGCGGAGTTGTATGTCCGCGCGGCCTTGCGTTTTCTTGGCCCCATATCCTAATTTCTGGACGGGCACTATCTGAAAATTGCCAGCGCCTGTTCCAGGTCGTCAATCAGGTCGGTTGTCTCTTCAATGCCGGTGGAGTAACGCACCAGGCTTTCGGGAATGCCCATGCGGGCCCTTTCCTCACGGGTGCATTCGACATGGCTGGTCGTGGCCGGCGGGCCGACGATGGTCTCCACGGCACCTAAATTGGCGGCGGCATGGGCATAGCGCAGACGCGGCAGAAAGCGGCGAACCGCGTTAAAATCATTTTTTTTGAGCATGAAGCTGAGCATGCCGCCGAAACCGCGCATCTGCCGGCAGGCAATGTCATGGCCCGGGTGTGAGGCCAGTCCCGGATAAAAAACGGTTCCGATCGCCGGGTGGGCCTCCAGATAACGGGCGATGGCCAGGGCGCTTTCGTTTTGCTGGCGAATCCGCAGGTGCAGGGTCTTCATGCCCCGCAGCAGCAGGTAGGCGGCCATGGGGTCCAACGTGGCTCCGTTGATTTCGCGATAGTGGTAGATTTTTTCAATCCACTCTTTTTTTCCGCAGACAACGCCGCCCAGCGCATCCGCATGGCCCCCAAGGTATTTGGTGGCGCTGTGCAGCACCAGGTCGGCGCCCAACTGCAGGGGGTTCTGGTTGATGGGGGTGGCGAAGGTGTTGTCTACCACGACGATCGCCCCGGCTTGCTTGCCGGCGGCGGCCAGGCGGGCAATGTCCACGACCTTGACGGTGGGGTTGGTGGGGCTTTCCAGGTACAATAACCGGCACCCCCTGGCCGTCTCCGCCTCGATGGCTTCATGGTCGGTGGTATCGCACAAGGCCACCTCCACCTTGAAGCGCGGCAGGAATTCCGTGAACAGTTTATTGGTGCCGCCATAGGTGTCTTTGACCGAAACCACCCGATCGCCGGGCTGCAGAAGGGCGAAAAGGGTGCTGCTGATCGTTCCCATGCCGGTGGCGGCGCTGGTGGCGGCCTGGGCGTCTTCCAGCAGGCGCACCTTGTCTTCAAACACCTGTACCGTCGGGTTGGTGTTGCGGCTGTAGATATGCCCCGGCGCTTGCCCTTTCGCGACCCGCAGCCATTCGTCCATATCCGTGTAGCCGTAGGCCACGCTATGGACAACCGGCACCTGGGTTGCCCCCTGCATCAACGACGCCGCTTCGCCACCCCATACGCACCGGGTTCCTGCGGACATTTCATGATCGGCCATTTAATATTCTCCTTGTTGATTCGCATGTTGGCATAAGCAGGGCCTTTGAACAGTTCCATCCAAGCCACCCGCTATACCGCCGGACGGCGGGAATGTCAAAAAAGGGGAGGCCGCATCAACAAAAATGGACCCGGCCGGGGCATGATCGGAAAAAAGGGAGGGGTGCATATGCGGACCGTGCGCTTCGTTGGCATCCGGCATGATGAACAAAGGGTCGGCTATCGACGAAAGCGATTAATGCGGCGTCGGGCAGTCCCTGTGTTCAGTGCCCTTCTGCCGCCGGGGAAGCCTTCAGGGCTATAATACGGGTGACGGAAAGCGATCGGATGCCCCGACCCAGCGGCGGCGTCTCAGGGGCATGGGGGAGTTCGGACACCTGGGCGAAGATGTTGGGAATCAGCCGGTCGTCGCGATAGATGCCGAAGGTGATCTGTTTGATCTGCTGCGGCGTGAGATGGCCGAATGCGGATTTGGTAATCCAGATGGCCCCCCCATGGGCGATGGCGGAAAGATGAAAGGCCTGGTCCGCCGACCCGCCGGGGAGCATGAACGCCA
>SWCD01021079.1_pt1 | contig 11423 bp, 11 predicted proteins | sample 4693011 | NCBI WGS metagenome assembly SWCD01 (sample SAMN10267278, study PRJNA491770) | bioreactor metagenome | isolation source: DHS bioreactor inoculated with marine | place: Japan: Omine Ridge, Nankai Trough | reverse complement strand
GCCGATTGCCCCAGGTGATCTTACAAAAAAGGGCGCGGTGAACTTGGCCGTTATAGGCTGCTGTGAGTTCACGAAACTTGTCAATTTCTTGGGCAACATCAACCTTTGGCGCTGCTGTTCCAGTACCATCAAGAACAAACTCAAATTTATAATCCTGCGGCTTGATTGACCTGAATATCTGGGTCTGGCTTGATGTACCCATGGGCTGGCTTGCGAAATACTGCACAGCCCATTTTTCATCAAAGCTTTTCGGGTTGAACATCACCTCGAACGTCCCCACCTGGGACTCGAACTTCTCGTCCGAATATCCTTCGATGGTCACCTTTTCCATCTATCAGCGCTCCTCTCTGTCTTTTAGAATTTCGAGGACCTGTTCAACGCAGCCCTGGATGATTTCCTCCTGCTCCTGTTGCAAATTTCTTTCAACTCCACCAAGCCCCGAACTCAACTCCTGATACTCCGAGGAGCCAATCGTTGCCCTGATAATCAACTCGCGTATCTCAACCGGCATAGCGTTTCTCTCCTAGTCCCGGGTAAAATATTGGTAAACAAGCTCAAGAGACTCTATAACAACACTTCCCTCGGTTGCTTTAAAATCAGACAGCGACCACTTCACCGGCCAGGCATTCATGAAGTTCCAGGTCATCAAGGCCTCATGCTCGGCATTTAAAAGGGACACCTCAACAATGCAGGGCGAAAAAGTATAATTTTCCACCGCATCCTGAATCCATTCCACCAGCCGGGTATCTTTAAGCAACCCCCTTTTCAGCACCAAATTGTTGTACTTGGGCCGTTTGGGTAGCTTATGGACAAAACGGTTTTCACCGCCCTCTTCTAATGTTTCTGTGTCAATCTCGACGTTGATGCCCGAAACCTCTTGAAAACGCGCATCTCCGTCTTTGACTCCTGAGAGAAGAAAGTCCACCTTAAAGTGAAACCCGACCAGTGGGTATTCTTGGTCAGCCATTGTTATTCGATCTCAAATCCCTCATGGGCGAGTTCGATTGACTCAAAAGCCACCTCGTTACCATCTGCTTTTAAGCTTGGCCCTTCTACCTTAATCGGCCAGGCATTGGTAACTTTCCAAGTGACGACCGGGGAATGCTCCTCGTTTAAAAGACTCACTGTTATGGATCTGCGATCAGGCTTATTGAGGGCCGTGGCATTAATCCAGGTGTAGAACTCTTTATCCTTTGAGACTACCCCCCGTTTCAGAGTGATATTGTTGAATTTCGGCAGTCCGGACATTTTCTTGGAAACATACGACGGACTCAATCCGTCCCGGTAAGTGATCTCTTGGACCTCCATGGTTAACCCCGAGACTTCACTAAAGCCAAGGTCATCACCGCCCAAAGAAACGGAAAAATGGAACGCCGGTAAGGGATATTCATATTCTTCAGCCATTGTATTGTCCTTTTTTTATATTTTAGAGTGATATCTTCGCGACTGCCCTTACGATTCCTGCATCTTGTGCATGAATCTTAGGATGATGAACTCAGCCGGCCTCACTGCAGCCATGCCGATTTCTATAATCAGGCGTCCCTCAAGAATATCCTGAGCGCTCATGGTTGCTCCGAGACCGCAGTTGACAAAGAAAGCATCTGCCGGTTTTGCACCTGCAAGTGCGCCTTCTTTCCACTTTTCGATGAGATAGTTTTCAATCATGGCTTTGACCTTGACCCACAAATTAGCATCGTTAGGCTCAAAGACTGCCCAGTAGGTAGACTTTTTCACAGCCTCTTCAACCATGATGAAAAAGCGACGGACCGATACATAGCGCCATTCGTTGTCGTTTCCAGCCAAAGTTCGTGCTCCCCAAACGAGCATTCCCTTGCCGGTAAAAGGCCGGATGGCATTGATCGATTTGCCTGCCGTCACATCGACATTCAAGTTTTCCTGCTCTTTGTTGTCGATGCGACGGGTCAGGCCCAGTACACTACTTAGGCTGACATTTGCCGGTGCTTTCCATACCCCTCTGTCGTTATCCACAGCGGCATAGATTCCGGCAACGGCTCCGGAAGGCGGTACAGTGCGCAGGGACTCTTTCAGTTTGTCGACGATATCTTTGTACAAGGGGAAATTCTCAAGCAGGATGGCTTCGAGATTTTTCTTATTATTGCGGGCCGCTTTTTGGATGTTTTCGAGATATTGGACGAGTCTTTTCACGAAATCGCCGATCAAGGTGGATTGCTTGTCCAGGGTGGCAGCAGGTACATCAGCCAGTTTAACTCCCTTGCAATCCTTGAAGATGTTTTGGACAAACTCTTCAAAGGAAGACTTCTCTTTGATCTCATACTTCTTCATGATCTCTTGCAGGTCCTTTGTTTATTGGGCGCTGCTCCAATTGATGAAAAACTCGTCAATTTTCGCCTGATCAAGCTCGGCTAGAAACTCTGTCATTTTATCGCGCACATACTGGTACATGATCGGGCTAAGGATACTGTTGTCCTTCTCGCCCCAAGGAGCGACCACCATCATCAGAATTTCAAGGAGATACTTAACCAGCTGTTCTTCATGATCCTTAGGTTTTGCACCATCCTGATTGTCTATTTGCTGCTGCAACTCGGTCTTTTGTTTATTGAAATCATCAATTTTCTTTTGATCTGCGGGCTTGGAGTCGTCAAGCTTGGCTATCTTGGCATCAATCTCAGCAATCTTTGCTTGTAAGTCAGCCGAGAGCGCATTTGCCGCTTCTTCCTGCATGAAGTCGAAACCCGCTTCAAGGGAGGGAATGCTTTTGCCTGGGAAACGGGCCTTCAGGAACTTCTCGATGGTTGACTGATCGCCACTATTTGCAATTTTCGCTAAATCGCCGCTTGCCTGCTTTAGGTCGTTAAGAATCTTTGTAACCTTGGGATCATGGGGCAGGTTGTGAAGTCCTACTTGGTTACCAGCGCTGTCTTTTAGCATGCCGGAGACATGATCATAGCCAACCTGCCGTTCAATATTGGCAACCAAATGAGGGGTGTAGGCAGCGCCATATTTCAGATAATTGATGCCGACTCTATCGCGGAACTCATCAACTCCTTGCTGCCAGCCGAACTGCTCATCACCCGCCTTGTTCTCATAGAGATCCATGATCACGAAGCGATCCTGAAGTTCATTACACTGCTTCAGGGCTGCCTGCTGTAAGGCATAAAGGCCTTTTTCACCAAGATTGACCGCATCCGGCATAACGATCAGGGTGACCTCATCGACTTTTTTAACCTTGTCGAGTCCGGCCATCATTTTACCCATTTCGATTTTACCCTTATCATCATCGGCATCAAAATTACCTACCGACACAATGTAACAGGTGCTGCCGCCATTCTGGAAAAACAGCCTGATACTGTCGTACAGATAATAGCTGCACTCTCTGTCGATGGTGTGGACGTTATAATTTTCATCCAGATTGATCTCTTTGATAAGGTATGGAGCATACATGCCAAAACGCTGGTGATACTCCATCAACGAGGTGATCCGAATCGGTTTATTGGTTGAATCCTGCCCATTTAAAACAGCCCGTTGCGTATGGCCGATAAATGCAGGGATTGCCGTTTCGACTTCGGCTACCGAAGGAGGGAATACCGGAATTTCCTCAACGTATACATCCGGAGTTTTATAAATCGCCATGGGGTTCTTCCTCTCTGTTAAGGTTATATGTATACAAAGACATCCGAATACACCGTTCCGGAGGCCGGATCGATCTGAATTGACGTAACTTTAGGGGCAGGAAGATGTTCAATGAGTGGTTGAAATTCCGAGCCGCTTCGCTTGAACTGCAGGGTGAGATTCTTTACAGGAGTTTGCTCAAGGGGGATGGGGTCGTCTGACTGAAAAACCACAGCATTCTCCCCGCCACTTATGCATGCCTCCCCCATTTTGTGAAAGCCGAACAATCCCTTTTCGTGAAACACCCGCAACTTTTCTACATCTGAAGGCTCTAGGGCGCGTGGTATCACATAATAGCGCCAAAACGTGGCGCGTTTTTCATAATGAATGCTATATGTTTTCGGGGTTACTATTTCTGGCTGACGTATGTCGACAAACTGATTTTCTTCTGCTACGGCTTTGCTTGCAAATAAATCAACAACCCCAAATACCTTTTGCTGATACAGACCGTCATCGACATAGTAAATAGATGTTTCGCCCTCCGAGAAATGCAAAGTGTAGAGCCCACTTTTATGGGCGCGTAAATCAATCTGGTAATTTTCTTTCTCCCCTGCAAGAGGAGTTACAACGCTATCAACCAAACGGTCTTGCCGATCTAAAACTGTTATTTTTTCTGGTCCGGCAGGTGCTGAAATGGCAAAAAATTTGGGCCGCAGCAAAACACTATCAAAAGCAGTGACCAGTCCCTGATTTCCGAGCTGCAATGAGAAGTCATCCACCATTGCCGAATCATGTAAATTGCTGAAGTAATAACAAGAATCGCCGGGGGTAGTGAAAGGCAGATTCGTATAGTTGAGAAAATGTAAGTCATCGGCAATAAGGGCAAAAGTAAAGCGGGTTTCTTCGTCAATCGGCAGGATTGGTTGGCTGTTTTCACCAGAATCAGGAGTAGCAGGAAAGTATACTGCGCCACCTCCGTTCAAGGGCCGAAACCTCAGCCCATATAGCCGCAAGAAGGATTGGCATTCACAGGAGGGAAGCAGTTGCAGTGGTCTGCAAACCCCATCGGGAAAATATTCATGCACCTGCTGAATTTCAAACAGCTTTTCAAATGCAATATTCATCTATTGCCCATTGCCCCTATTTTACTGGTTTGTAATTTGGTTACAGCAGATGTTTCAGCAGTAACCTGCTCTTCCTGAATGGAGACGAATCGTATCTTGTAGAAAACCGATGGAAGATAGTGGCAGCCAATCATTCCCCACAAATAATTCAACTGTTCCCAGTTTGGGGCCTGGAGTTCAAGAATCAGTTTTTCAATTCCTGGATCAAGTTCAGGGTTTTCGCGAGGAGTGAAAAGCGATTTTGCCTGAAAACAGGCAATTATCGATGAGATTATTTTTAAGGACTCTGTGTAATCTGAGAAGTTTGCCGCAAACAAGATATGGAGATTCATACGGATAGACGGGTTAACATAACCAACCGTATTACCCTTTTTAATTGTTGCTGATGTCTGTGATTTGTTGACTCGATCCTCCTGAATATTCAATAGGCTTAACCCGATTGAATCTGGAGGAATGGCAATTTTACCTTGTTCGTCTACCACAGGGGTCAAATGAACTATTTCTTCGGTGGGAGAGGCATTAATTTGCGTAACGATAAAGCGTTGAGCTTCTTTCTTGATAGCAAGTATTGCTTTATCGATCATTTTCTCCCCTACTTCACAGGCATCTTCACATTTTTCTTATAAAATGCTAGCAAGTTCAGTACCACAGCAGTCAGCACGGGGAGAAACACATAGCCTACTGATTTAATGAGGTATTAAAAGAGAACCATTGTGCAGGACTGAATCAAGAGGAAGGAGCAATGTTACACTCCTTGTTACACTTGAGTCCGGAACACGTGAGTCAAAAATCAATTTTCTATGTGCAGGAAGACCAATTTTACGATGTAACATTGCCACTCGAAACCATGTTACAAATGTTACATCTTGCACCACCAGGAAGTCAGGCGCACTTTGTTGTATGTCATTCAACGATATACCCCTTAAGCGCGAGCTTCTGCTCTGGACAATGATGATTACGGAAACAGTGCTTCGTTCTTTAAACGTATAGAGAAAAAACGAAATAATATTGAGTCGATACAGGGAAAGATAAAGAATAAAAAACCGGGCCTACTGACGGGCCTACCAAAAGAAAAAAGGGTTTAACGCGTGTGCGCTAAACCCTTGAATATTCATGGTGACCCCTAGGGGAATCGAACCCCTGTTCCCGGCGTGAGAGGCCGGTGTCCTGACCGCTAGACGAAGGGGCCATGATATGAGGGGTTCTAATTACTCTGCTGTCCCTGCTTTGTCAAGTATCTTCCCCTTGGGTTTTTGCAAAAAAACGACGGCCATAAAATTCGTTTTCCTGGCGTAGAAAATTGGCCACACCATCATTAAAATTGCTGGGTGCACAGCGCCATAGCCAGTTACCTTCCACCGAACCTGGCTTGTTCATCCGGCAATCTGTTCCAAAGCCCAAGACATCCTGCATGGGTAGCACTGCCATTCGTGCTGTGGATGATAGTGCCAAGCGAATAAAATCAAGGTGAACATTCTGGCCATCGCTATTTGCATAACGTTTCAACCTTTCTTTTGATCGTTCTGGAACTGCTGGATCAAAATACCAGCCCACAGATGTATCATTATCATGGGTGCCGGTATAGATGAGACAATTGGGATCATGTAGGCTATGAGGCAAATAAGTATTGTCGGCATCTGAATCAAAGGCGAATTGAAGGATTTTCATCCCAGGAAAACCAAGCTCTTCCCGCAGTTGCTCAACCGCAGGGGTTATAATGCCCAAATCCTCAGCAACTATTTCAATATTCGCTACAGCATCACCCATCTTCTTGAAAAAACCTTTACCCGGGCCTTTAAGCCAAGTGCCCTTTACGGCCGTTTCCTCAGAAGCAGGAATTTGCCAGTATGACTCAAAACCGCGAAAATGATCAATCCTTACTATATCGAGCATACCGGCAAGAACCTGGAAGCGTTTACGCCACCACCTATAAAGTGGTGAGCTTGCTTTGCTGGCCTTGTTCCAAAGGTATAAAGGATTGCCCCAGCGTTGCCCAGTAGCACTAAAATAATCAGGGGGAACACCTGCTATATTTTTTGGTTCACCGCTGGTTTTATCCAGATCAAAACAACCTTGATTTGCCCAGACATCGCTTGAGTCGTGACTGACATAAATGGGCATGTCACCAAAAAGGGAAACCCCTTTCTGACGGGCATAACTGCGCAGTTGGTGCCATTGCTCGAAAAAAAGAAACTGGCAAAACTTGTGATACGCAATGGCTTCTTTATTTTTTTCAGTAAAAGAAGCGAGTTCTTTTTTATCTCGTTTGGCGATGGCCTTAGGCCAATTATTCCAGGCAGACTGCTCGAATACATTTTTTAGAGTCATGAATAGAGCAAAATCATCAAGCCATTCTTGCTCAGATTTACAAAAATCAACAAACTGATCTTGCTTTTCACCCTGAAGATGGCGATGAGCCTTAGCAAATAATGGTCTACGAACCCCATCAGCATAGGAGAAATCCGCAGTGTACTCGGATGACGATTGCAAGGCGCTTAGATCAGCCTCTTCCAGATAACCAGAAGTTACCATCATATCAAGACTGACAAAGAGCGGGTTGCCGGCACAGGCAGAAAAACCCATGTAAGGCGAGTAGCCAAAAGCTCCTGAGGTGGGGCAGGTTGGCAGAAATTGCCAGTAGCGCACCCCTGCCTTGACAAGGAAATCAATAAACTGGAAACCAGAGCCTATATCACCGGTTCCATATGGACCGGGCAGTGAGGAGATATGGAGAAGAATGGCGGTACTTCGATCCTGCATATGAATGATAGCCTCGATTTTTAAAGATAAAAGTTACCGCAAAACACCACGAAACATAGGTTTAGAAAAATGATTCTGGATGATTATGCGGCCCACTTTCTGGAATGTCAAGAAGCGTTAAAAAACCTTAAAAAACAGTTGCTATTAATAGAACAATTATGTAGGTTATGGAGTTTTCGTGTCACCGCCAAGCTACTGCTGGAGACACGTATTTTTTTTGCCCTGAGATCTTCAAAAGAGCTCGTAATCATGGGCATATAAAGCAAGGAACTTTTTTAATATTTAGGTCTCTATTCCCTTATACTCGAGGCCTTTTACATATTTTCCATGGAGTGTGCCTGTGCCAGCAGACATTCAAGCTAGATTAAAGAAAATTGGTAAGCAATGCGGCTGTGTCAGTATTGGAATTCTCAACGATCTCATTCCAGAAGAAAAAGACGCCTCCTTTATCGATCAGATTTTTGATTTCCTTGAAAAAAGCAAAATCAAGATCGTCGAAACCCTTCCCGCTGACAAAAAAGCCAATCTGGAAGATGGTGATGATACCGATGGCGACAGCTCCTCTGATCGAGGCCAAAAACTTGAACCCGCCCAGGAAGTAGAAGAGACCACCACCACCTATCTCCGCGAGATGGGGCGCTTTGACCTGCTCACCCCTGCTGAAGAAGAAAAATATTCTAAGACAATCCGCGAAGGTTTTGATTCTATCATCAAAACAATCCGCACCAATCAATCCGCACTTACTGAAGTAAGCTCCCTGGTTGAGCGTATTGATCTCTGGGAAAAACGCGACCCCACCCTCAAGCCAAAGAAACAGCACCTTAACCATATGCGCCGCACTGTTCTTGCCATTGCCAAAGAGCATGATGACAACGAAAATATTTGTGCTGCTAATTTTCGTATTGGCCTCTACACCCGCTCCATCGAGTGCGCCAAAGATGCCATGATTAAGGCAAACCTTCGCCTGGTTGTTTCCATTGCCAAGCGCTACATGCATCAGGGTTTGAGCCTTGCCGACCTTATCCAAGAGGGTAACCTCGGCTTGATGCGCGCTGTTTTTCGTTTTGACTATACGAAGGGTAACAAATTTTCCACCTATGCAAGCTGGTGGATTCGCCAGGCAATTACTCGAGCCATCCTCGATAAGACCCGAACCATTCGTTTGCCGGTTCATTTCTTAGAGCTACGCAGCCAGTTTTTCAAAGCCTTCTACTCACTTCTTAAAGAACTTGGCCGTGAGCCAACTCCTGTTGAGATTTCCGAGAAAACCGGCTTGCCCATGGACAAAATCCTGGCAATTCTTGAAGCCTCACGAGAGCCCATCTCTCTGGAAACTCCAGTTGGCGACGATGACTCCACCCTTGGCGATTTCCTTGAGAACCAGGAAGCAATTTCACCTTTTGAGTCAGTGAAGAACAGCGAGCTTGCTGACAGGGTTACAGGAATCCTTTCCACCCTCAGCCCCAGGGAGGAGAAAATTATTCGTCTTCGTTTTGGAATAGGTGAGGACGCTGAATACACCTTGGAGGAAATCGGCAAACGCTTTAATGTATCTAGAGAGCGTATCCGCCAGATTGAAAAAAAGGCCTTAAACAGGCTGCGGCATTCAAGCCGCCGGGAAAAACTAAAGTTCTTCCTCGATTAAATTGATTCCACAAAGACCCGCTCCTAAAAAGAGCGGGTCTTTTTATATGACCAGCAGGCCCCCAAAGAACCTGTTTTCTCCGTCTTTTCTTGTCATCCATCTCACCCTCGCTTTTGGCGCGGGTGTTACCCTTTCTTTCCTTGCCCCACCCCCTTACTCCAGCCCCACCCTTGCTGTTATTATCGTTGGCCTGGCGTGTTTTCTTGCTCTTTTCCTCTCGACCAAACTAGCCCACTTCCTGACAATTGTTTTCTTTGTTTTAGTAGGATTTTGCCATGGCAATGCAGCCTTGGAACCACCCCAAGCACCTCATCATATTGCCAACCTCATCCCGTCCCAGAAAGAGGTTGCTCTAATTGGCGTGGTCGCTAAAGCTCCAGAATATGGCCAGAGACGAACCACATTAATCATAGAAAGTAACGGTATTTATATTCCAGACATAGGCAGCTCCCTTGATCTACCACTCCCAGCCTTTCAAAAGGCTCAGGGCCTTATAAAGCTGAGTATGCGAAAAAGGCCTGCCGACACCTTGCACCCCGGAGATCAAATTCTCGTTCGAGCCAAAGTATCACCACCCCAAGGTTTTCATAACCCTGGTGGCTTTAATCATGCTCGTTTCCTGGCGATCAAGGGTATTTTCATAAGCGGCTGGCTTGGCTCTCAGCAAGATATCATAAAAATGACAGAGCAACCAAGCAGGATAAAAAACATCCGCTATTTCCCTGAACGCCTGCGCTCACAGCTCATTAGTTTTCTCGCAAACAACCTCCCTGAAAAACACAGCTCTCTTTATCGCGCTCTCATAGCCGGTGACAGAGCAGGCCTGCCGCCCAGTCTTGTAGAACAATTCAGAGCCCTTGGCATTGTTCATCTTCTGGCCATTTCCGGCCTACACATGGCATTTTTAGCAGCTGGGGTCATGGGTGCTTCTTACTGGCTCCTTCAGCGCTCCGAAAAAATTCTCCTTTATTACCCTGCCAAAAAGATAGCTGCCTGTGCTGCTATCCTGCCTCTCATCCTTTACTGCTTGGTGGCCGGCTTCCAGACCCCGGCCTTACGTGCGTTGCTGATGATCATGGTTTTCATTAGTGCTTTACTGAGTGACCGCCAGTGGCATGGTTTGACCAATGTCAGCCTTGCTGCCCTGCTCATCTTGATCATCAACCCCCTGGCCATCAGCACAGTATCTTTTCAACTTTCCTTTGCAGCAGTGACAGGAATTATCCTCATCTTGCCCCAAGCTCGCGTTTTTTTCGATCATCAAAAACATGACAACTTCAAACACAAGATCTATCGCTACGCGGTTGGGAGCTTTCTTGTTTCTCTGGCGGCAAGCCTTTCGACATTCCCCCTCCTCCTCTACCATTTCAACCGTTTTTCCTTAAGCGGCCCCCTGGCAACTATTATCATTGAGCCCTTTCTCTGCATGTGGGCTTTGGGATGGGGATTACCGGCCAGTGCACTAGCCCCTCTCTCACCAAATCTCTCCCTGTTCTTTTTCAAGATCGGTGGCTTAGGGCTGGAGACTGCTCTTTTCCTGGCTACAAAGCTGCAACTAGTCGCTAAATCTATCTGGCTGCCCACCCCTTCCATTTTGCAAATTGCCCTCTTTTACGGCGGCGTTTTCTTGTTTAGCCAGGCTAAAATGATTCAACTGCGGATTACCGCAGCCGCCTGTTGCTTAATGATTTTTGCGGTAAGCCATTCATCTCCGCCAACAGACCAGGCAACTATTCTTGATGTCGGCCAGGGCAATTGCACACTTATTGAAACGCAGGCAGGCGAAGTTATTGTGGTTGACGCCGGCGGACCACGCTCTCCCTCCTTTGACGTAGGCAGGCAGGTAATTGCCCCGGCACTTTGGGCCAAAGGGATTCGCGAAGTTGACCTGCTCGTCTTAAGCCACCCAGACCAAGATCATTATAGCGGCGCTCCTTTTCTTTTAGAGGCATTCTCACTAGGAACATTATGGATACCCACCAGAGATGCGCAGGATTCTGGCTGGCGGAAAATGCTAGAAACCGCCCAAAAGACAAAAAATAACATCCATATTCCCCAAGCAGGCGATATCTATCCCTTGGCAAACGGTAGTCATCTTAGCTGCCTAAGCGACCTTCACCAAACTGACCAAGGCAACCAGAACAACCAGAGTCTGGTGGTCAAATTCACCTCAGCTGGGCATTCCCTTCTCATGCCTGGCGATATCGAGAAAGAAGCCGAGAGCTACCTGCTCGACCAGAAGGTAGATATAGACAGTGACATCATCATTGCTCCCCACCATGGCAGCGCAAGTTCAAGCAGCC
>SWCD01004696.1_pt1 | contig 11432 bp, 10 predicted proteins | sample 4693011 | NCBI WGS metagenome assembly SWCD01 (sample SAMN10267278, study PRJNA491770) | bioreactor metagenome | isolation source: DHS bioreactor inoculated with marine | place: Japan: Omine Ridge, Nankai Trough | reverse complement strand
GTTGCGCAGAGGCATGACCACGGCGACACGGGCCGTGATCGGCTCGTCGCCGCGGATGCGGGTGAGGGCAGGTGTGACATGGGCGGCGGCGTGCGCGCCATGGCGCAGGTCGAGCGCGAGGCCAAGGATGCTGTTCCAGAGGCCGATGGAGAGCCAAGGAAGCGTGAGAAGGAAGGCGGTCAGCATCGCGCCTTCGGCCCATGTGATGCCAAGCGGCAGAAAGAGCGCGAGCATGGCGGTAAAGAGTGTCGCGACCGTCACCACGTTGAGCGCAAGTACGACACGGCGGCGGTTGGCCAGCGTGGGCGCGCGGCGCAAATGCGGCGCAATCGGCGTCACGGCGGGCGCATTTGGTCGGTTTGGGGTCAAATCTGTCACGATGGCTCTCTGTGTTCGATGCGCAACCTACAGTTATGGCGGCGCGGCGGCAGGTCCAATGAAATTCTCGTGCACGCGCGGGGTTTTGCCGATGTGATCCCGAGGCTTGACGCAATCGGAGCGCGTGTTACGTCACGCCTGCCATTCAAGGAAGGAAAGCCCCATGTTTGCCGTCGAAGTCCGTGATCACATCATGATCGCCCATTCCCTGCCTGATCCCGTCTTTGGCCCCGCGCAGGGGGTGCATGGGGCGACATTCGTGGTCGATGCCGCGTTTTATACAGAGGATATTGATGCGCATGGGCTGGTGGTGGACATCGGCCTTGCGTCCGAGGCGCTGGGGCGGGTGCTGGCCCCGCTGCGCTATGGCAATCTGGACGACAAGCCCGAATTCAAGGGCAAGTTCACCACCACGGAATTCCTGTGCCATCACATCTGGACGGGCCTGCGCGACATTGCCCGCGCCGAGGGTCTGGGCGATGCGGGGCGATTGGCCCGTATCCGTGTGATGCTGCACGAAAGCCATGTGGCGCGCGGCTGGTACGAGGCGGACATCTGAGATGGGGTTTGACCCCGGATGGCTGGCGTTGCGGGAACCGGCGGATAGGGCGGCACGGGATGCGTCGCTGTTGCGTCGGGCGGTGGCGCTGGCCGGGCCGGGGGGTATCGTGCTCGACCTTGGCTGTGGCACAGGATCGACGGTGCGCGCCTTTGAGGGGGCCGGAGCTACAGGTGCGCACTGGCGGCTTTTCGACAATGACGCGGGCCTGCTCGCGCGGGCGGCGGTGCTGCATCCGGAGGCGGCGATTTGTCAGGGGGATCTGGCGGAGATCGACGCCCTGCCGCTTGGGGGCGTGCGGCTGGTGACGGCCTCGGCGCTCTTTGACCTCGTGTCGCGGGACTGGGTTGAGCGGTTGGCCGCGCGGCTGGTGGCGCAGGGCACAGCGCTCTATGCTGCGCTCAGCTATGACGGCGTGATGCGCTGGTCGCCCGAGGATGCGGAAGATGCGGCGATCACCGCGCAGTTCAACGCGCATCAGCGGGGCGACAAGGGCTTTGGCGCGGCCCTTGGCCCAAGGGCGGCGGAGACAGCCGCCGGGATATTCGCGTCGTTGGGATATGAGGTGCAGTGCGCGCCAAGTTCATGGCGGTTGGGGCCGCAAGAGGCAGAGATGCAGCGCCTGCTGCTGGCGGGCATTGCGCAGGCGGCGGCCGAGGCGGGATACGCCGGAGCAGAAGGCTGGCAGACGCGGCGCGCGCGGGTTCTTGCCGAGGGGTGGGCCGAAATCGGCCATATCGACCTATTGGCGGTGCCGCCGGGGGATGGCCGACGGGCATGACATTTTTGAAAACCCGTCTATCTCTGCTATGCACAACACAAGGCGAGCCATAGCGGCCCGCGTTCAACCATGGCGAAGCGCCGAGACGCAACGCGAAACGGAGACCCGGATGCAGAGTGCTGATGTCACCCCCAAGGTCTGGGAGCATATTCTTGCGGCGCGCGCGGGGCGCGCATGCCTGTGTTGCGGGGACTGGGCCACGGGCGAGCGGGCGGCGATGGCGCTCTATGGGTCGATGCTGGCCGCGCCCGGCACGCCGCAGGTCGTGGCGCAGATCGGGCAATCGCTGGACGGGCGGGTGGCCACGGTCACGGGCGATGCGGCGGATGTGTCGGGCCCGGACGGGCTGGCGCATCTGCACCGGATGCGCGCACTGGTCGATGCGGTGATCGTGGGGGTCAAAACTGCGCTCCATGACGACCCGCGCCTGACCGTGCGGCTTGTGCCGGGGCAAAATCCGGCACGTGTGGTGATTGATCCCTCGGGGCGGTTGCCGAATGAGGCGCGTTTGTTCGCAGAGGACGGCACGCGGCGGATCGTCATTCAGGAGGTGGACAAGCCGCGCCCCGAGGGTGTCGAGGTCATCCGACTGCCGCGCAAGGACTGGATTTCGCCGCCCGCCATCGTGAGCGCCCTGCGCAAGGTGGGGCTGCATCACCTGATGGTCGAAGGCGGCGCCATCACCATCGCGCGGTTTATCGAGGCGGATTTGCTGGCGCGGCTGCATGTGGCGGTGGCACCGCTCTTGATCGGGGCGGGGCCGCAGGGTCTGACCACGCGGCCTGTGGCGCGGTTGGCGCAGGCGCGGCGGCCCGAGACGCAGGTTTATGGGCTTGGGTCGGACGTGCTCTTTGATTGCGTGATGGGCGCGCGGGTGGCGGCGGAGGTCTGGCCGCATGCACGCCAACCGGCCGCGCGGCTGGGGTGAGGGGCATGGCGCAAGCGGCGCGCGCGCTTTGGATTGTGGCCCCGGAGCAGGTGGATTTGCGCCCCGTGGCGGTAGAGCCGGGACCGGGCGATGTTGTGATCGAGACGCTCTATACTGGCATCAGCAGGGGCACCGAGCGGCTGGTGTTTCAGGGCCGGGTGCCCGAGAGCGAGCACGCCACGATGCGGGCGCCGTTGCAGGAAGGCGCGTTTCCCGCTCCGGTCAAATACGGCTATTGCGCCGTTGGGCGCGTGAGCACGGGGGATCGGGCGGGGCAGGTGGTTTTTGTGCTGCACCCGCATCAGACACGGTTTGCCTGCCCCGCGCAGATGGCGGTGCCGGTGCCCGAGGGCGTGCCGCCTGCGCGGGCGGTGCTGGCGGCTAATATGGAAACCGCGCTCAATATCCTGTGGGATGCGCAGGTGGCCCCCGGCGACCGGGTTGCGGTGGTGGGCGCGGGCACGGTTGGGGCGCTTGTGGGCTATCTTGCGGCGCGGGTGCCGGGGACGGACGTCACCTTGATCGACCGGGACGGGGCGCGGGCTGCGCTGGCCGAAGCGTTTGGGTGTCGGTTTGCGCAGCCGGAGGTGGCCGAGAGCGGCGCGGATGTGGTGATCCATGCCTCGGCCAGTGCCGCCGGGCTTGGCACGGCGATCGGGATTGCGGGGGTCGAGGCGCGGGTGGTCGAGGCCAGTTGGTATGGCAGCGGTGAGACACCCGTGGCTCTTGGCGGCGCGTTTCATCAGCGGCGGTTGCAGATCATCTCGTCCCAGGTGGGGCGTATCCCGGCCAGCCATGCGGCGCGCTGGGATTATTGGCGGCGGATGGAGGTGGCGCTGCGGCTCTTGGCCGATCCGGTGCTGGATCGGTTGATTTCGGGCGAGACCCGGTTTGACGATCTGCCGCGCGACTACCCGGCGATCCTGGCTGCGGCGGACACCCTCTGCCATCGGGTGCGCTATGGCGCGTGAGGCGGGGCGCGAGTTGGCCTTTGCCGTGCCGGGTGATCCGGAGCTGACGACGGGGGGATACCTTTACGACCGGCGGTTGGCGGAGGCATTGGTGGCGCGGGGTATCAGGCTGCGGCATCTGCGGTTGGGGGACAGTTTTCCGCATCCCGATGCGCGCGACATGGCGGATGCGCTGACGCAACTGGGGGCGTTGCCGCGCGATTGCCCGGCCTTGGTGGATGGGCTGGCTTACGGTGCGCTCGACCCGGACGGGGTGGCGCGTCTGGCGGCCCCGATGGTGGCACTGGTGCATCATCCGCTGGCGCTGGAGCCGGGGTTGAGCGCGGCGCAGGCGCAGGCCATGGCGGCGCGCGAGCGGGCCAATCTGAGCCGGGCGCGGCATATCGTGGTGACGAGCGGGCATATCGCGGGCCTCTTGCGCGAGGCCTATGGGGTGGCACCGGAGCGGATCAGCGTGGCGCGGCCGGGGTTTGTGGCGCCGCGCGTCACCGCCGTGCCAGAGGTGCCGCCGCTCATCCTGTCGGTGGGGTTGCTCGCGCGGCGCAAGGGGCATGACGTGCTCTTGCGGGCCTTGGGGCGTATCACTGATTTGCAGTGGCGGGCGGTGATTGTCGGGCGATTGCATGAGCCCGAGACGGTGGCGGCATTGCACGCGTTGCGGACCGATCTTGGGCTGGCGGAGCGGGTCGAGATAGCGGGGGAGATTACGCAACCGGCGCTGGAGGCGCTGTATGGGCGGGCCACGCTCTTTGCGCTGGCGACGCGCTATGAGGGCTATGGCATCGTGTTTGACGAGGCGATGGGCCATGGTTTGCCGATTGTGAGCACACAGGCGGGGGCGGTGCCGGAGACGGTGGCCCCCGGCGCGGGCATTCTGGTGCCGCCCGAGGATGACGCGGCCTTTGGCGACGCGCTGCGGCGGATGCTGAGTGAGCCTGCGTTGCGGGCAGGCTGCGCCTCGGCGGCGCGGCAGGCGGCGGCGGGCTTGGGCGATTGGGCGGCGGCGGCGCAGGTGGTGGCCGACGCGGTGCGGGTTCACACCTCGGCGGAGTAGTCGAGCACACGCTCGCGGTGTTTGCCGCGCAGGTCAGAGGGCGTCACGCCGTAGAATTTCTTGAACGCGGTCGAGAGCGTGCCGGTCGAGCCAAAGCCGGTGGCGGTGGCGATGTCGATCAGCGGCAGTTTCGTGCTCTGGATCAGGTGATGGGCGCGGCGCACACGTATCAGTTTGTAATAGTGCCCCGGCGAGGTTTCGAACACGGCGCGGAAACGACGTTCAAGGCAGCGCTGCGAGGTGTCGACCTCATCGGCGATTTCCGCGATGGAGAGCGGATCGCTCAGATTGTCTTCCATGATGGCGAGGGCATCCGACACGGCCTTGTCGTAGAATTTGTGAAAGGCCTCGGGGGCGAAAGGCTGTGTGCTGGAACTGGTGCGGATTTCCGGCAAGAGCAGGTGGCGGCCAATTTCGGTGATCTCGGATACGGCCAAGTCGCGGGCCAGAAGGCCGATCACAAGCTCGGCCGTCGCGGCGCGCCCGGCGGCGGTGATGATGCCGTTGGAAAACTCTGACAAATTCTCGGTCAGGCGCGGTTGATCCTGGGTCTCGCGCAGGATCACGGCATCGGCCCAATGGGTCGTGACAGCGCCGGTTTCGATCTGGGTGCGCGAAATGAAGGTGGTCGCGGCATCTGCGAGCAGGATCACCGACCGCCCGAGCCGCCGCATGCTGCGGACGCGGGCCATCCAGACGGCGGGATCGGCCGACTTTGAGGCGATCACGATCAGGAAGTCGGCCATGCAGTGATCTGGAATCACGGGCTCGGCGCGCACCAGCCCGGCACCGCTGCTCTGGACGAGGCCGGGACGGTCCGAGATGATGCGCCAGCCGAAATGCGCTGTGCCATGCACCTTGTTGGCGATTTGCAGGGTATGGATGATCGAGGCCAGTTCCAGATCGCAGTATTTGCGCTGCACGAAGATTTCAAAGAGAACCTTTGGGTCCTCTGGTGCGACGATGGGGCGTGGGTTCTGGCTGGTCATGGCGATTCTATAGACTGGAAGCTGTGGGATAAAAACCTTGATTGATTGTGCGGCAGGATCAAGCGCTTGTTGTGCGGGACATCGGGGCTGTTGCGTTGAGCGGTGCTCGTGTATCCTGTGGGCGAACACGAACCGGGAAACGGCGGATGAGCAGGATCATTGGCATGGGGCTGGCGCTTGCGCTGGCGATTGGGGGCGCAGGTGTGCGCGCGCAAGAGGCTGCGTTCAGCGGTCTGGCGCGGCTCGAGGCGGGCGCAAGCACCATTGCGGACACCACACGCGGGGTCGAGATGACCCTGAGCCTGTCGCAGGGCGTGCCCTACCGTGTCTATACGCTCGATGCGCCGCCGCGCCTGGTGCTTGATTTTCAAGAGGTGGATTGGCAGGGCATCGGAGCGGGCGATCTGATTGCGGGGGAGCGCGTCAAGGGTTTGCGGCTGGGCCAGATTCGGCCGGGTTGGTCGCGCATGGTGGCGGATCTGGATGCGCCCTATCCGCTGGAACGGGCGGGGTTGGAGATCGACCGCGCAAGCGGGCGGGCGGCTCTGCGGGTCGTCCTTGGGGCATCAGATGCCGAGCGGTTTGCCGCAACGGCGGGCACACCCGCCTTGCCCGGCTGGGATCTGCCCGATCCCAAGGATGCGCTGGTGGCGGCCCCGGTGAAGACACCGGGCGAGGGGCCGCTGGTGGTAGTGCTTGATCCGGGCCATGGCGGGATTGATCCGGGCGCCCAGGAGGGCGCGTTGACCGAAAAGGCGCTGATGCTGCAATTCGCGCAGGAATTGCGCGATGAATTGCTGCGGGCAGGGGGATTCGAAGTGGTTCTGACACGCGAGCGCGACGAATTCGTGAGCCTTGAGCGGCGCGTGGCGCTGGCGCATTGGGCCGGTGCGGATGTATTCATGTCGTTGCATGCCGATGCCCTGTCGGGGGCGCAGGCACGCGGGCTGTCGGTTTATACGCTGTCCGAGAGTGCCTCGGACAAGGCCAGTGCCGCGCTCGCGGAGCGGCACAATCGTGCCGATATGCTGGCCGGTGTGGACCTGAGCGGCAAGGATGACGTGGTGGCCGATGTGCTGATGGATCTGGCGCGGGTCGAGACACAGCCGCGCACCGCGCATCTGGCACAGGCCTTGATCGAGAGCTTTGCCGCGCATGAGGTGCCGCTTTTGACGCGGCCCCAGCGGCGGGCGGGGTTTTCGGTGTTGAAAGCCCCTGATATTCCGTCGGTCCTGATCGAATTGGGGTTTCTGTCCAGCCCGCGCGATCTGGCAAGGTTGCGCGATGAAGAGGGGCGGGCCCGGATTGCTGCGGCCCTGCGTGCGGCGCTGACCGCGTGGCGGGATGCGGATGCCGCGCGCGCGGGATTGGTGCGGCAATGAGGGTGGCGGATGCCTTGACCCGGCGGAATGTGGCGCGTGGGCGCGCCCATTCCCTTTTGACCCTGAGGCCCGCTATGCCTATATCGGGGCCAGCAAGCATGCGGGGGCCCTTGTGATACGTGCGATTCTCAGCCTTTTCGGCACCGTCTTTAGTCTGATCACGCTGGTCGTGGTGGTGATCGGGCTGAGCATTGGTGCCGTGCTGCATATCTATGGCCAGGATTTGCCCAGCCATGAGAGCCTTGCCAATTACACGCCGCCGACCATCAGCCGGATTTATTCGGGCGAGGGGCGGATCATCGACGAATTCGCGCGCGAGCGGCGGTTGTTCACGCCCGCTGAGGATATTCCTGATCTGGTAAAGCAGGCGTTCATCAGCGCAGAGGACAAGAATTTCTACACCCATGGCGGTTACGACGCGGTCGGCATCGCCTCGGCCATTGTGGATGCGGTCAAGTCGCGGGGGCGCAATGTGCGCGGGGCCTCGACCATCACGCAGCAGGTGATGAAGAATTTCCTCTTGTCCGGCGACCGGCAGATGGAGCGCAAGATCAAGGAGATCATTCTGGCCACGCGCATCGAAGAGACGCTCAGCAAGGATGACATTCTCGAACTCTATCTCAACGAGATTTTTCTGGGGCAGAACAGCTATGGTGTAACCGCTGCCGCGCAGACCTATTTCAACAAGACCCTGACCGAGTTGGCCCCGCATGAGGCCGCGACCATCGCCGCGATGCCGAAAGCGCCGAGTGATTACCATCCGGTGCGCGAGAAAGAGCGGCTCTTGGAGCGGCGCAATTTCGTGCTGCGCGAAATGTGGGAGAATGGCTATCTGACGCAGGCGGCCTATGAGCAGGAGCGCGAAGCGCCGCTGCGCTCGGTGCAGAATGGCGATTTCCCGCCCTTCAGCGCCGATTTGCCGCCGCGCGATTATTTCACGGATGAGATCCGGCGTCAGTTGAGCGCCGATTTCGGAGAAGGCGAATTCTTTAGCGGCGGTCTATCTGTGCGGGCGACCATTGATCCCGAGATGCAGGTTTTCGCCGCGCGGGCACTGCGGCGCCAGTTGGAGAATTACGACCGGGGCCAGGGACGCTGGCGCGGCACGGGCGAGAGCCTGCCTGCCGAGGTGTTGGACGATGAGGCCGCGTGGCGCGCGGCGCTGTCCGGGCTGAGCGTGGCGCGGGACATTGATCTCGACGGTGTCTGGCATCCGGCGGTGGTGCTGGGGATCGGCGATCAGGCCATGCAAGTGGGGATCGAGGGCGTCGAGGGTGTGCAGGAGGTGCCGCGCAGCGACATCAAATGGCTGCCCAAGGATTTCAAAGCGACCTTTGATCTGGGCGATGTGGTGCATGTGCGCGCCGTCACCAAGGATGGGGAATTCGTGAATTGGTCCTTGCGGCAGGTGCCCGAGGTGCAGGGCGGCTTTGTCGCGATGGATGTGAACACGGGCCGCGTGATTTCCATGCAGGGCGGATTTTCCTATCAGGCCTCGGTGTTCAACCGGACCACGCAGGCGTTGCGGCAGCCGGGCTCGTCCTTCAAGCCGTTCGTCTATGCCGCCGCGCTTGACAGCGGCTATTCGCCCGCGACCATCGTGATCGACGCCCCGATCGAGATCAACACGCCGCAGGGTCTGTGGCGGCCGCGCAATTCGTCGAACAAGTTTTACGGCCCCACGCCCCTGCGCACCGGCATCGAGCAATCGCGGAACCTGATGACCATCCGCCTCGCGCAGGAGGTGGGTATGGATGTGATCGCGGATTATGCCGAGCGCTTTGGTGTCTACGAGAACATGGGGCGGTTTCTGGCCAATTCGCTGGGGTCAGAGGAGACCACGCTCTATAACATGGTCGCGGCCTATGCGATGTTTGCCAATGGCGGCGAGCGGGTGCGCCCCACCTTGGTTGACCGCGTGCAGGACCGCTATGGCAAGACCGTCTATCGTCACGATCAGCGCGATTGCGTCGATTGCAATGATCCCGGCATTCCAGCCGATCGTGGCCCGCGTATCGTGTCGGATCGCGAGCGGGTGATGAATGCCGTCACGGCCTATCAGCTGACCTCGATGCTCAAGGGCGTTGTGGATCGTGGCACGGCGGCGGGGGCGATCAACCTGCCGGTGCCGGTGGCGGGCAAGACCGGCACCACCAATGACGCGCGCGATGTGTGGTTCGTGGGCTTTACCAGCAATATCGCTGCGGGTTGTTACATCGGCCATGACCAGCCGCGCGGCCTTGGCCGGTCGGCCTATGGCTCGTCGCTCTGTGGGCCGGTGTTTCAGGATTTCATGGAGGAAGCGATCAAGAAATATGGTGGCGGTCCGTTTGAAGTGCCGCCCGGCGGGCATTTCCTAAAGATCGACCGGTTCACCGGTGCGCGCCTTTCGGATGATGCGACCGGCGACAATGTGGTGGCCGAATATTTCCGTGATGGTGAAGAGCCAGTGTTTGGTGTGACCTATGATGGGGGTTTTGCCATGGGCAATGACCTTGATCTCTTTGCCGCGGGCGAGCGCGAGCAGGTGCAGGAGGTCACGACCTCGACCGGTGAAAAAGCGCGGGTGGGTGGCAAGGCCAGCTTTGGGTCGATGAGTTCGGGTGGCTTGTACTAGGGCTCTCTTGCCCGGCCCGGCGCGCTGCGCTATCACCCGCACCTGACCAGACAAGGACATTCCGATGCGCGCAGAAACCCAGAACCTCGTGGCCGAGATCCAAAAGTCGTTGGAGCTGTTGCGGCAGCGGCTGGGGTGGGAGACCGCCCGGCACCGGCTGGAGGAATTCAATGCCCGGGTCGAAGATCCGACGCTCTGGGATGATCCAGCGCGGGCACAGGCGCTGATGCGTGAGCGGCAGGCGCTTGTCGATGCGCTTGAGACCCATGACAGCCTCAAGCAGGAGTTGGAGGATCATCTGGGTCTGATCGAGTTGGGCGAAGCCGAAGGCGACACCGAGGTGGTGGCCGAGGCTGAGGCCGCGATCAAGGCGCTGGCCAAGGTGGCCGCCGCCAAGGAATTGGAGGCGCTGCTCGATGGCGAGGCGGATTCCAACGATACCTTTCTGGAGATCAACGCAGGGGCCGGGGGCACGGAAAGCTGTGACTGGGCGTCGATGCTGGCGCGGATGTATGTGCGTTGGGCGGAAAAGCGCGGCTACACTGTCGAACTGCAATCGGAATCGGCGGGCGATGAGGCGGGGATCAAATCCGCCGCCTACAAGATCAGCGGGCACAATGCCTATGGTTGGCTGAAGTCCGAATCGGGTGTGCACCGGCTGGTGCGGATTTCGCCCTTTGATTCGGCAGCGAAGCGGCACACGTCGTTCTCGTCGGTTTGGGTCTATCCGGTGGTGGATGACAATATCGAGATCGAGGTCAATCCGTCGGATATTCGCATCGATACCTATCGCAGCTCTGGTGCGGGCGGGCAGCACGTGAACACCACCGACTCGGCGGTGCGGATCACGCATATGCCGACGGGCATCGTGGTCACGAGCAGCCAGAAATCGCAGCACCAGAACCGCGACATCGCCATGAAAGCGCTGAAATCGCGGCTCTACCAGTTGGAACTGGACCGGCGCAACGCGGCGATCAACGAAGCGCATGACGCCAAGGGCGATGCCGGCTGGGGCAATCAGATCCGGTCGTATGTGTTGCAGCCCTATCAGATGGTCAAAGACCTGCGCACCGGGGTCGAGACATCGGATACCAAGGGGGTACTTGATGGCGATCTGGACGAATTCATGGCTGCCACGCTGGCGATGAATGTCAGCGGCAAGAGCCGCGCCGAGGCGCAGGGGAGTGATTGACCGGGGCGGGTCAGCCTGATTAGGGTGTGGTCCGTGGAAATTTATGGTGGAATCCGGGGCGCTCTGCCGCTTTGCCGCTTCCAACCGCCGGTGCGAGCGACTAGATAGTTAAATTGAAATTCCCGGGGACCCTGCAACCGACCCCCCGAGAAAGGGAGAGATTGAAATGCTGAACAATATTGGCCTTCCGGGGCTTCTTCTGATCGCGGTGGTGGTGCTGGTGCTTTTTGGGCGCGGCAAGATTTCGTCGCTCATGGGCGAGGTGGGCAAGGGCATAACCTCGTTCAAAAAGGGCGTGGCCGAGGGCACCAAGGAACTGGATGACGCGAGCAAGGAATCTGCAGAGACCGCGCGCGACGTGACCCCGACCGAAGACAAAGACAAGGTCTGATCCTTAAATGTTCGATCTTGGCTGGACGGAGCTATTGCTCATCGGCATCGTGGCCTTGATCGTTGTGGGGCCCAAGGACCTGCCTGGAATGTTCCGGGCCGTGGGCAATTTCGTGGGCAAGGCCAAGGGCATGGCCCGCGAATTCAGTCGCGCCATGAATGATGCCGCCGATCAGTCCGGCGTGGGTGAC
>SWCD01009431.1_pt1 | contig 11436 bp, 7 predicted proteins | sample 4693011 | NCBI WGS metagenome assembly SWCD01 (sample SAMN10267278, study PRJNA491770) | bioreactor metagenome | isolation source: DHS bioreactor inoculated with marine | place: Japan: Omine Ridge, Nankai Trough | reverse complement strand
GCAAATGTATCATGGATTTCTCCTGTTTCCTTATTCTGCCATGTGTCCCAAATACCTGCAAATGCAATCGGGTTCACATATTCCTTCAAATATACATTGTACGACTTTTTGAGTTCTTTTTTACCTGTACTTTCAATAAAACTATCTGCTATTACCAGGCATCGTTGCGAACGTATCGCTTTTCTGAAAAAAGGCTTATTGATGATCCCCTTACCTCCGGTATAATCCGGTGAATTTTCCTTATTATGATCGCCTTCTGCCCGCGCGTTAATGATGTATTTGAGTTTGTCGGCCCATGCCGGTGTAAATCCAAAAATAAAATCCTGTATGACTTTGGGATTCTCATTTGTGATCACCAATCCCCTGGCTCCGGGAACGATGATCTTATTCGTCTCGAACTCCAGTCCTTCCTTTAATTGTACATTAAATTGCTTTTCAATTTTCTCGATCTTACTTACGATGGCATATTGTCCGCACATGGATGTTAGTTATTTGTTATTGGTTAATTGTTTTTCGTAATCCGTAGCTACTATATCCTCATTTCCCTTTTGTCTATTACTTTGCAACCAAAACAGCCTTCTTTTCATTGACTCTCAACCTTGTTGACGGCTCTTCAATATTAATTGTTGGTATCCTGTATAGTTCTGTTGTTTCGATACTTACAAATCCAAATTCAGAAATCACTTCACCTTTTATTTTATAGCATCCGGGGCCACGAAACGGGTATCTTGCCGTGATCTCCGGGAACTGTACTGTATCTATCCAGTTACCCTCATAATCGATAAAAGTACCAAAAGTCATTTGTTTTCCATTGGTCGTTCGCGTTCTTTTTGCATGGATCAGGTAACCGATCACCTCTACCCTTCTGTTGACCAGTTCAGGAAGTCTCCTGGCGGGTACCTGTTTTTCCCCGTTCATTTCTACCAGTTTAAATGGTGAAATACCTACCGGAAAGCCCACCAATTCTATTTCATCATAAGCGCTTTCAAGCGCGTGCGCATACAAGGGTGGGATCACGAATTCCTTTGCAGCCTCATAAAACAGGGTACTAATGGGTTTTGTTTTCTTAGCTTTTGAAAGCAGGAAATGGGCATCCCACATGAGTTCCTTCTTTGGTTTGCCGGTAAACCGGAAAGCATCAATTCTGATCAGGATTGATAATTGCTCCAATGAGATAGGAATCCTTTTAAGGAAATCGCGTAAATTGTGAAAAGGTCCGTTTCGGTATCGCTCAGCCAATAAGGTTGCGGTCGTATTTGTCTCCAGACTTTTCAGTATGCTCAGGCCAAGATAGATCGTTTTTCCGCGGATAATGGTTTTTGCTTCGCTCGTATTCACACAGGGTGGCTCTACCTTGGCGCCATGCATGCGGGCTTCGTGAACATACAATTCCGTATGATAGAAACCACCTCCATTATTGATGGTAGCTACCATATATTCCAGCGGAAAATGTGCTTTCAGGTAGAGCGCCTGGTAGCTTTCAACGGCATATGAGGCTGAATGCCCTTTTGAAAACGCGTAATTGGCAAAGCTCTCAATCTGTGTCCAGACCCGTTCCACCAGGTATTTCGGGTATTTTTTTTCCTCACAATTGGAGAAGAATTTATCCCTGATCCTGCCAAATTCGTTACGTTGCTTGAATTTCCACGACATGCCCCTGCGCAGCACATCGGATTCTGCCAGCGTGAGTCCGGCAAAGTAGTGGGCCACCTTGATCACATCTTCCTGGTAAACCATTACGCCGTAAGTTTCTGCCAGCAGGTCGTAAAAGGCAGGCATTTCTTTGCGGGCGGCTTCCCTCCTCTCCTTTTCCCTGAAACGCAGGATGTATTCGCGCATCATGCCGCTTTTGGCTACCCCCGGACGAATGATGGAACTGGCTGCCACCAGGCGGATGTAGTCGTCAGCTTCCAGTTTCCTGAGCAGCATACGCATGGCAGGTGACTCCACATAGAAACATCCGATGGTTTTGCCTTTCATCAGCAGTTGCTTCACTTTTTCGTCTTTCTTAAATTTGAGGATGTCATGAATATCAATTTCCTGCCCGGCATTTTCTTTCACAATAGCTACGGCATCTTCTATTTTGCTTAAACCCCGTTGCCCCAAAATATCGAATTTGGTATAGCCGATGTCTTCGGCTTCGATCATGCTGAAATGCACGGTAGGAAAGCCTTTGGGAGGCAAAATAGTAGCTGAATAGGTGCTTAATGATTCTTCTGAAATGAGGATGCCGCTGGAATGAACACTCAAATGGCTGGGAAATCCATGAATGTAATGGCTGTAAGTAATGACGAGTTTGCTTATATCATCCAGTTTATTAAGGTCTTTGGTACGCTGTAGCTTTTCAATGTCGCTTGAAGGCAAACCAAATACCTTCCCAAGTTCACGGATCATGGATTTATACTGAAAGGTGATGTAGGTGCCCACAAGAGCTGTTTTGTTCCAACCATATCTGTCAAAAAGATATTTTGTCATCTTGTTGCGGTCGCGGGAAGAGAAATCAAGATCGAAATCGGGTGGCGATGTACGTGCCGGGTTGATGAAGCGTTCAAAATACAGGTCCAGTTCAATGGGGTCCACATCGGTGATGCGCAGCAGGTAGGCCACCATGCTGTTGGCACCGCTACCCCTTCCTACATAGTGTACACCCTGGCTTTGGGCATATTTCACCAGGTCCCAGTTGATGAGGAAATACGAACAGAAATTCATCTCCTGAATGATCTTCAGTTCTTTATTCATCCGGTCGATTACTATCTGTGAGGGATTTTTATACCGGTATGTGATTCCTTTTTCAGCTTCTTTTTTTAAAAGCTTAAAATCCTCTTCGGGCGATTCTGTATAACTTTTCTTGTTTTTAAAGCCTTTGAACTCGAAATGAATGGAGCAACTGTCGATGAGTTGTTTCGTGTTTTCAATAATTTGTGGATGGTTCTTAAAAATATCCATCAATTCACCTGCTGAACGCATCGTTTCATCAGGTTGCGCTTCTTCACTTTTGGGCAGTTTGCTTAACAAGGTATTGTTGTCAATAGCCCGCAATAGCCTGTGAATATTGAAATCACGCTTGCAGCGAAAACTTACCGGGTGCAGGATAAGCAATTTTTCCGGGTGATTTTTCCAATCAGAAAATTGTAGTTTATTCAGTTCAGATGGGCGAATACCCACGAATTCATTCTTTCGTAACCTGCAGTAATTAAAATCTTTAAAAGGATAAATCACATATGCATGTTGGAACACTGGAGGCCTGTTATCAAAGTCTTCCAAGGCATGCAGATGGCTTGTGAGGTGTTCGTTCAGTTCCCTGAACCCCTTGTTATTCTTGGCAATACCGATATATTTTTGTTGCGCCCCATTCCTGAAATCAATACCCAGTACAGGCTTTATTTGCCTGATCATGCATTGGCGTACAAAGTCGATGCTGGCAGAAGTACTGTTTATATCTGTCATTACCAGGTAATTATAAGCTTTTTCCTGCGCATCTTTTATAAGGTTTTCTATGGAGATGGTTCCATACTTATAGCTGTAGTATGTATGGCAGTTGAGCAACATAATTTAGGCTGAAAGGTTTCCCTGGAATGGACTTCCTCCGTTTCTGATACGGCTTCCGAGCGTAGAAACGCGTCTTATCGCTGTGTTGCCATAACGGTTGCGGATGCTGTCCATAGCCTGGTAAAGGTTGATCATTTCCGAAGTATCTTCAAAAAGATTCATCTGGTAGTTTCCTGATATCAGGCTGCTAAAGCGCACACCCACCAGCCGTACCAGCAGCCTTCTGTCGTAAAGCTGGTCGAAAAGGCTCATCACGGTTTTTATCAGCGTGTGATCCAGAGATGTGTAGGGTATGCGGTGTTGACGCGTACGTGTGTCGAAATCAGAATAGCGAATGGTTACGGTAACCACCGATGTAAGTTTTTGTTCGTTCCGTAGCTGGAAGGCCAGTTTTTCAGTCATGGCTGTTAAAATGTTCTTTAGCTGCCGTGTGTCGATAGTGTCTTTTTCGAGTGTGATGGAAGAAGAAATAGACTTGCTCACACAACAAGGCTCAACGGGTGTATTGTCGATACCCTGGGCTTTTTTCCATAATACAATGCCGTTTTTTCCCATGATGCTTTCCATGAGTTCTATGGGAATCTCTTGTACGGTTTTCACATATTTTACGCCCATGCTTAAAAGCATTTTATAGCTTTTATCGCCCACCATGGGGATTTTTTTTACGGCCAGAGGTGCCAGAAAGCCTTTTTCGAAACCTTTGGGAATGTTGATGTGGTTATTGGGCTTGGCCTCGCTGGTGCCTACTTTGGCTACGGTTTTATTGGTCGAAAGCCCGAATGAAATGGGCAGGCCTGTTTCTTTGATGATCTTCTCACGAAGCTCGCAGGCCCATTTATAGGTACCGAAAAATCGGTCCATGCCACTTACGTCAATATAAAATTCATCGATAGAGGATTTTTCGTAGAGGGGCGAATCTTCATTGATAATGTCGGTTACCATGTTGGAGAATTTGCTGTACATACCGCCATCGCCCCTGATCACAATGGCTTCGGGACACAGCTTTTGCGCCATTCCCATAGGCATGGCCGAGTGGATACCGTATCGGCGGGCTTCGTAGCTGCAGGCAGCCACCACTCCCCTCCCATTCGTGCCGCCTACCAGCACAGGTTTGTTGTTGAGGCGCGAGTCGAGCAGGCGCTCTACCGATACAAAAAAGGTATCCAGGTCGATATGTACAATGGATCTGTCCATTTCAGGCTTGACTACATAGGAATTACAGAAATAATCACACCCTGTACCACAAAATCTTTGGAAAGAATGATTGGCATATGTATTTTGTTGGAAGATCGTGGCAGCAATACCACATTGTCGTTGTTCACCCTCAGTTCTTTTACGGTTACCTCATCATCTATTAAGGCCACTACCGTATCCCCGTTATCGGCATTGTTCTGGTGTTTTACCAATACCAGATCGCCATCATTGATGCCTTTCTGGTTCATTGAATCCCCCTGGGTTCGTAATAAATAATATGTACCGGGTTGTTTGGCTACTTTGGTGGAAACGGCCAGCTCTGCTTCAATATTTTCTTCTGAAAGAATGGGCAGACCACAGGTAACAGTCCCGAGCAAAGGCACTTTTACCGTTTGCTCCTGTGGTGTATCTCCAAATTCATCTATTTCATACCGGATGAGTTGGGTGCTGCCGTCTTTCTTTTTCTTTAAAATGCCTTTATCAATCAGCCCTTGCATGACAACGGACGCAGAACGGGGTGATTTATAATGAAGCACTTTCATCAGTTCACGCACACTGGGCATCCTGCCGTGCTTCATCAGGTAGCTCCTGATAGCTTGCAGGGCTTCTATTTCCTTATTTGAAACTTGTTTTTGCATACACAAATATACACATAGTATACACCCGATGCAAGTGCAATTTCAATTATTTATCAACTTTCGGAATTTGGGGAAAGATATTCGTATTGTTCAGGATTGAAAATCCTAAATTCTTGAGTTCCGGATTGCAAATTCGGAACTGCACGATTAATCAAGGATGTCATTTACCCAACTCAGCCCGGCCATTACAGCAGGGAAGCCCAAGGTATTTGTTAGGATCAAAACGCAATGCCTGATCTCTTCTTTTGTAGCACCTGCCTTTAAGGCTCTTTTTGTGTGGCTGTGGGTGGCCCCCTCCGATTTACTGGCAATAGAGGCTGCCAATTGAATGAGTTGGGCGTTTTTATCGTCGATAGGACCGGCATCTTTAGCGGTTATACCCAGCTTTTCGACGGCTTCTAGATATTCAGGATGGTACTTTTTTACCATCTCGTAATGACTGGCTATTTTTTGGTTCATATTAAAAATATTTAGCGTTTTATAATTTTTTTAGTTTTTGAGAAGTTCCCATAGTTGAATTGTAAAAAGTAAACTCCGGGTGGTAAATGACTCATGTCAATTTCTGTATTGAATTCTTCTCCGTTCAGAAACCATTCTTTTTCCAATACTTTATTTGATAAGGTGTTGGTAAGATTCATTGATGCCTTCTTGTTTCCTATGCCTTTAATTGAAAGATGAACCTTATCAGTAGTAGGATTCGGGTAAACATTTAAAGTAAAAGGATTACTTACTTCATCTATTTTGGTGATATTTCCAATACCGAACTCAAATTCGGCAAAACCACCGAAATCAGGATCAAACGCATAAAGTGTGGCGCCATCTGCATCTTTTATTCTAAAATATCCTGTTCCCTGGCTGGGTTGATGCCAGAAATCAAGACCATTGTCACCTGAATCATCGATACGTAATTTATAACAGCCTGGAAACAGGTAAAACTCATCATTGTAAATTGTGTTATTATCACAATCATCTCTCTGATAGTGAAGATTTCCCTCACCATCATACAAGGTATAAGTTGTTTGGTAACCTACATTATTTGTTTTAAGCTGGATGGTAATAATTCCTCCTTCAGGATACACATGAATATCTTCAAAATAGCTATTGCATGAATTGTTGAAGCTGTATTCATCTTCCTGGCCATTGGGGTTGCTGATATTAACAACAAACCTGTCGGTAGTTCCAAGCCAAAATGTGAGTTCGGGAATAGGAAGGATCACGGTTTCCGTTTCTAAGAATTCAAGAGAACCGGCCCATGTGTAATTCTCAGTATCGCCACCTTCGACATAATATTCAATATCAAGGCTTGTTAATGTAGTTGAACCTGTATTTTGTATGACTATTTCAGGATACGTGCAGGCCGGATTGAATCGATCCTGGCTGGCATCATCTTTATTCGGTTTTAATACTCTTACGATAGAGGCATCCAGGTTAAAGTTGGGAGGGCCATATGTTACCAAATGCTGTCTGACAATATAATTAGAAGTACCGGTGGCATAAGTTACGTTATAATCAAAACTATGTGTCTGGCCCGGACTTACAAATGGTGTGATATCATATTCATGAATATCACTGGGATCTCCAGGGCACCATCCTGCCCTGTCATACACCCAGGTGCCGCCTTGAGGATAAATTGGGATGGTGGAACATTCTGTCCAGACAACCTGGTCAAATTCGATGTCTCCTCCATCTATATTCATGGTATGATGACGTGGTGTGAATTCGCCTTCCTGCCCATGGCCTGATATAACCGTCATCAATTTAAATGATTCTCCATCTGGATGCATTTCAATGTTTCTTGTTTCGAAAGCCCTTTCGTTTTGGATATCCGTATAAGATTTAGAGTCAGCACGCCAAATCTGCTTTATATCAAGAATATCATGAGGTGGTGTGCCGGTTATAAAAAAGAATTTGATATCCATATCTTCCTGCCATTCCCCGCCCCTTTCAATGGTCATTCTTTTACTGCCCTGAAGTATGGGAGCATAATCGGTTACGTCGAAGTACCATGTCTTGCCTTCCATACCCAGGTCAAGATATATGCCGTAGGGTGTTACAAATGACATGATCTCATATTTGGCCGGGTATCTTTTATAATAAGTCAATTCTGTAATGTCAATTGTCCCAGCAATATCAGCCATAACTGAGTCAATTTTAATGCCTTCATGATTAAAGGTGTATTGATATTGTGCCTCCCAATATTCGTTTACTGATGTTTCAGCGATGCTGTCATCCTGCATTGTACCATATTTTGGAATTACTTCATATGCCCGAACGATATTGGGATTGATGACAATAGAGTCAGTTACAATCTGATCATTGATTGTCAAGTTATATTCACCTTGTACAAACGAAATATTGGGTCTTTCAGTTGATTCTGTAAAACCCCGAGTGATATTATTGCCCCGTTCATAAACCCAGTACATATAGCCATCAATTGAGGTTGATAGTGCCTGGTCTGATGCATCGTTTATTATAATTCCATTTCCTTCATCCAGTTTATAATAAGCTAAAAGATTGGCATAATCAGGATGTGTCAAATCAATAGGCTTGTTCATCCAGTTTTCAATTGTAGGTTGTGAAAGTGCTTTATTCCAGATGCTCAATTTGTCGATTTTCCCAAAATATGTGCGATCAGCAGTACCGCTGGTGCCAAATACCAATTCCTGGATATCAATTGTTTTTACTTTATCTGTCCCTGAGTGCCAGAGTTCGCCATTGAGATAAATCTTCATACTGCCGCTATTGGTGTTTTTTGTAAAAGACCAATGACTCCAGTTACCTTCAAATTCTGCGGGTGTAGCCGCTTTTTCAATTCTGTCATAGCCACTTCCATCATTTCCACAATCATAATATATATTCGAGTTGCCCCAGGGTAAATGCACGTTCAATTGTCGGTTGTTGCTATTATCAATACCATGAATAACTGAATTATTGGTAGGTAACATATCTTCATTCCCGTAGCTCCAGAATGAAACTGTGATTTCATCAGAAATACCAGAAAAAGGAGCTGTGGGTATCTCAATTTGGCCATTTACACTGTTCAGGCAGAATTGGTTAACCGCAATTAAACCCATTACCTCAGTTGTAATCGAACCTTTAATATTTAACGGATTGTCTGGATCATTATTGGTTAATGAGAATTCAACAACTAAATTTGAACTGCCATCCCAGATAAAAGGTTGATAGAATTGAATGCGGTTGATCCCACTTGTCAAAGCATAATCATGAAAATATACTTCGGTAAATTCTGTAATGTCAGGTTCTGAGCTGTTCAAAACGGTTTTGCTGGTATGCTTGATTTTAATGCTCAGGTAATTTGCCGAGGCCGATCCGCCAACTACTTCGATTTCAATTCCATTTATTTCACCTGCAAGCACTCCGGCACTATTTAACTCAGCCTGGGTAAACAAGTATTGCGATTTTGAAGCATGGTTATTGGTACTCAGTACTTCCGCTAGTGATATATTACCATTTCCAATTGTATGAATATTCTCGGAAACGGTATTGTTAATGATAACTTCCTTCTGCAGAAACTGGTAGTAATTGAATAGTGCACCATCAGCATATTCGTAGGTTGTTCCTGTAAATCCTGAGATTGAATGAGTATTTGTAAAACTGATTACAGAATCTACCCTGGACGAATCATGGATATATGTATTGCATGAATAATCCCATTCACCACAACCCAGGTTCGTATTTCCCGGAACTGAAACAAACCCATCTTTACAACGCATATTATAAGCCATGATGATCTTTTCATAGGTAACGCCAGGATCATCTGGAAAATCAATCATGGTATCTCTGCTGAATCCGCACCAGGGCCAGCCATGGGTCTGGGTATAATTATAAGTCGGTATGACAATGGTATCGCCAGTAGATTGTGCGAAAATTGACAACGAAATAAACACTAATAAAAAGGTGAAAAGAGCTCTCATGGCTTGTGGGTATTTAAATGCTTTTAAGCATTGTAGAATAAGTACAAATATATTCAATTGTTAGAGGAATTCATAGCAGAGTCTGTTGAATATCAAAAAAATGTTCATTTAATGTAAGGTAAGTTGCATTATCCCGACTAAAAGAGAAAAATCTTCATGAAAAAAATATTCTTTACACTTACCATCTTGTTTGCCGGAACCCAATTGTGGGCGCAGGTGAATCAAACAGTTATTATTGAGCACTTTACCAATTCACGCTGTAGTGTGTGTGCGGCTCGGAATCCTGCATTTTACACCCTGATAAATGATTACCCGGAAGTGCTCCATATAGCGTATCACCCTAGTTCTCCTTATTCTAACTGTGTTTTCTCGCAGCATAATCCAACCGAAAATGATGCAAGAACTAATTATTATGGCATTTATGGTGGTACTCCGAGGGTTGTCGTACAAGGAAAAATAATAGGACCTCAAAACCCTTTGTTAATGGCGTCCCAAATTGAAGATAAACTTGAACAAGCTGCTGATTTTATCATTTCTGTTGAACAAATGCAAAACACTAATGAGGAAGCAGAGGTTACTATTGTAGTAAAAAGGATTGGTGACAACAACCCGGACAATTTAAATTTATATGCCATTGTAGCAGAGAAAGAAATTGAATATAATGCTCCAAATGGCGAATACGTGCATCATGATGTATTCAGGAAAGTCTTAACTGACACGCCTGTTTCAATTGCAAATGTGGGAGATTCAGTTCTATTCAATACAAGCTACACAATAGATGCTGAATGGTTAGCCAACCAGATGTATGTGGCTGTTATGTTGCAAGACGAATCATCAAAAAATGTTTTACAATCGGCTGCTTCTGAATTGCTGTCAAACCCGCAATCAGTTGCAGATTATAAAATCACAATCACTGATGACTTATTTGTGCCAAATCCTGCCTTGCATCAAATCCGTTTAAATAAAAATTATGAGAAACAAATCTCTCATGCAGAAATATTTAATATGAAAGGTCTGAAATTGATTGCAGTCGACTATGTGCAAACAATTGATGTAAGTGGGCTACAACAGGGGTTGTATCTTGTCATCGCAAAGGATATTGATGACAAACGTTATGCTACTAAGTTCCTTAAAAGCGCTTATTAAGTTTTACAGGTTTCGTGTAGGCTATCTGATCAAATCGCTGAACATCATATATGGAATATTTGATCAAGTGTATAGATTTCAAATGCAGGTCTTTTATTTGAAGTTTCTGATATTTTGATCATTGCAGCAGCCACAATTGCTCCCTGGATAGGTTTGTATTTTCTGAGTCCAGGAATTTTAGTAAAGATCCTTGCCAGCACAAGGCCTATCTTTTCACCCATCCTACTCTCTTTCCTTTCGCCAGCCAAAATGGATGGCCTGAAAATAGAGATGTGCTTAAAACCCAATTCTTTGACAGCTTCATCCAGTTCGCCTTTCATTTTTGAATAAAATACAGAAGATTTCAGGTTGGCACCTGCTGATGACACCAAACAATAGCTTTCGACGCCATTATTGGCTGCTGCAACAGCAGTATCAAGCTGGTAGGTGTAATCAATTTTATACTGCGCTACTTTGCTTCCTGCCTTGCGAATAGTTGTTCCCATAGTCGAAAAAAGTACATCTCCGGTAAGTTGGTCCTGCCAATCATTAATTTGATCAAAATCTACCAGGTGTTCTTCAATCTTTGGATGGTTTATGCCTACTGACCGGCGCGTAAATATTTTTACTGTTGAGAAGTTTTCGTTTACCAGCAACTGTCTTACCAAACTCGAACCAATAAGTCCAGTAGCTCCAATGATAATGGCGGTTTTATTTTTCATTTAATTAGTGTGTTTAGAATCTCTAAAATACAAAAAAAAGAAGCCTCACATATACTGTGAGGCTTCTTTAAATGCATTCAAGTATCTTTGATATACTACGCTAATTTAACATTAACAGCATTTTCACCTTTTTTTCCATCAACGACTTCGAAGACAACTTCGTCGTCTTCTTTAATTCTGTCTACTAAGCCGGATGCGTGTACAAAATATTCTTTGTCTGAGTCCGCATCTTTAATAAATCCGTAGCCTTTGGCTTCGTTGAAAAATTTAACT
>SWCD01012267.1_pt1 | contig 11440 bp, 7 predicted proteins | sample 4693011 | NCBI WGS metagenome assembly SWCD01 (sample SAMN10267278, study PRJNA491770) | bioreactor metagenome | isolation source: DHS bioreactor inoculated with marine | place: Japan: Omine Ridge, Nankai Trough | reverse complement strand
TTGGGTGTTGAGGTTAAGGGAAAATCTGAAAAAGGGAAAATATTTCAGGTTTTAGGATTAAAAAATAAATTTCAAGAAGCAAAAACAACAATAAGAATGAATATGCCACTGGTTGGACGGGACAATGAGGTAGAACTTCTTCAAAATAATATTAAATATTTAAAGGAAGGGCGGGGTCATATCATCAATATAATTGGTGAAGCTGGACTTGGAAAAAGCCGTCTAATTCTCGAAGCAAAAAACCATTGGGCCTTAACCAAAATCAACCTTAAGCCTTTTGGGGAATTAAAAAATCGATGGAACCAAGTTGTAGGTGTTTCTTACGAGACAACTCGACCCTATAGCTTGATTAAAAAACTTATAAAGAATTTTTTGGGTTTATCTTTATCGAATGATAATGAAACAACTAGAAAAAAGATCATTGATAATTTTACTTTTGAAAACCTTCCCCCTGCCCAAGAGGTAGTCGATTTATTTGCACTTCTTTTGGGGGCGGATAATGAAAAAAACAAAAATCCACAGGCTGGGGAAGAATTAAAGAAATCAATTTACATAGAATTATATAAAATTCTAGAAACTCTATTAGAACAAGGCCCAACTGTAATAGCGATAGATGATTTGCAATGGGCTGACCCAGCTTCTGTTGATCTTTTGATCCACTTATTTTCATTAATTGATCAATTACCAATTCTATTTATCTGTGCTTTTCGTCAAGATACACTTTCTGCTTCTTGGAAGATCAAACAAATTGCAGAATCTAAATATTCACATAGTTATACCGAAATTAATTTAGAAACAATGTCGGAAGAAGAAAGCAAATTATTGGTCTCCCAGCTGGTGCGGGGCTCAGAAATATCTCCGAAGATCAAATCTTTAATTCTCAAAAAATCTGATGGAAACCCCCTATTTATAGAAGAAGTAATTCGTTCAATTCGTGACAGTAAATCTAGCCAAAATCGAGGAAATTTATCCGAGGGTATTGAACCAGAAAAAATTGCGATACCTGATAATCTTCAATCTCTTTTGACAGCACAAATAGACAAGATTGGCGACAGTTCAAAACAATTACTTCAGTTGGCGTCCGTTATCGGACGTTCTTTCCACCATGATGTTTTAGCAAAAATAAGTCAAGCCAGTAATGTTGAAAGTGAAATAATCAATCTCCAGCGCTTAGGGTTAATTCTGGAATCAGAGCGTGAGCCATATGTGGAATATATGTTTAGACAGGCACTCACTCAAGAAACTGCATACAATACAATTTTATTAAAAGATCGACGGGAATTTCATAAAAAAATCGGGGAAGCATTTGTTGAATTATTCACTGATCAAAAAGATGAATTTTCTTCAATAATCGGTCACCACTTTTATCAGGCTAAAGATCCTAGGGCACTAAAATATTTGATTAAAGAAGGCGATACAGCCAATCGCTTATATGCAAACATCGAAGCGATAAGCTTTTATTCAAAAGCGATCGAAGTATTAAAATGGGATAAGTCAGGTGACCTTGATCAGATGGAGCACATTTATTCATCAAGGGGCAGGGCTTATGAATTAAACTCTAATTTTTCCGAAGCTTTAAAAAATTATAAAGATTTTGAATCCTTTGCCGTTAAAAATAAATCACCAGAAAAAGAATTATGGGCTTTAATTGCCCAAGCGCTTATATATAGCGTACCATCTGGAGAATTTAACATCGAAGCAGGGTTATCATTGGTTGAAAAAGCAAAATTCATTGCTGAGAAATTAGACGATAAAGTAGCCCTTGCAAAAATATATTGGATAATGACAAACCTTTATCGGTTCCATCAAAATCTTGGAGATGCCCAATTATTTGGAGAGAAGGCAATTAAGTTTGCCAGAGAATTAGGCTTAGATGAACAATTAGCATATAGCTTAAATGATACAGCTCACACATATAGCATGAATGGTCAGATAATCAGAGCTAAAGAGGTTTCCTTAGAAGCGATTGATTTATGGAGAAAACTAGGAAATCAGCCCATGCTCACCGATAGTTTGGCAGGTTTAGCCACAATATCTATATATGCCGGGAATTTTGAGAAAGCCTACAAATATTCGGACGAAGCCTATGAGATCAGTAAATCTATAGATAATCTATGGGGGCAATCCTACAGTCGTTATACTGTTGGATTAATTGATCTGGAATATGGAGAAATATCTAAATCCATTGGAGTTATCGAACAAGCCATCGAAGATGCTGTAAATTCTAACTTTAAGGCTGGCGAATTATTATCAAGTAATATCTTAGCCCAAGCATACTCAGAATTGGGTGACTACCCAAAGGCCTTAGAAATCGCAAATTTAGTTAACGATTCTACTTCGGACAACATTACCTTATCATCGGCATTCTTTACTGGGGCTACATTTTTAATCCACGCGAAATCAGGAAATATAAAAGCTGCAGAAAAAGCAATCAAAGGTTTTGATATAAATGATAACAATTTATATTTTGTAACAAAATATTATTATTTATTGGCAGAATGTTATCTTGCATTGGCTAAAAAAGAATATGAAGAAGCTTTACAAAAATCAGATGCCTTTTTTACTTATATTCAAACCACTGGAGTCATGCTTTTCAACGCGGAAATATTATTAATCCAAGCGAAAGCGTATATTAATCTTGGACGATTCGATAATGCAAACAAGATGCTGGTTAAAGCTGAAAAGGAAGCAAAGAAAAATAATTCTCGAAGATGGCTTTGGAAGATTTATTTGACAATGGCAAAACTAGAATTGAAATTAGATAAGGCTAAAAAAGCAGATCAGTTTTTCAAAAAGTCTAGGAAGATTGTTGATTTTATAATTATTAATATAGAAACTGAAGGTTGGAAAAAGAAGTTTAAATCCCTTGAAGACGTAAAATATTTATTTAGTTTAAATGGCAAAAAAGGAAATTCCTAAGGAGATTACAAGAATGGCAAAACCCATTATTATTTCGGTAGACGATGAACCCCAGGTGCTAAATGCAATTAATCGCGATCTGCTTAGCAACTTTGGGAGGGATTATCGAATACTTAAAGCTGGGTCCGGGAAAGACGCTCTTGAAATATTACAAGATCTCAAAAAAAGAAATATGTCAGTTGCATTATTGATCGCCGATCAACGCATGCCCGAAATGGAAGGGACTGAATATTTGGAAAAATCTATCGCGATATTTCCAAACGCCAAAAAAGTATTACTCACAGCCTACGCAGATACGAATGCCGCAATAATGAGTATCAACACCATTGAGCTAGACTATTACCTCATGAAACCTTGGGATCCCCCTGAAGAAAAATTATTTCCCGTCCTTGAAGATCTATTAAGCGATTGGATGGCAAATACAATCCCTACATATGATGGAATCAGAGTGGCAGGAACTTTATGGTCAGCAAGCAGTCATTCTGTAAAGGATTTCTTAGCACGAAACCGAATTCCATATCAATGGCAAGATATTGAGATCGATTCTGAAGCAAGAAAAAGAGTTGAACAGGCTCAAGGCGAGTCAAAATTATTACCAGTAATATTCTTCCCAGATGGCGATACGCTGATTAATCCAAACAATAAATCACTGGCAGAAAAAGTTGGTCTGAAAACAGAAGCTTCCGCACCATTTTATGACCTGATCATTATTGGGGGCGGCCCAGCCGGTTTAGGCGCCGCTGTTTATGGTGCATCCGAAGGGTTAAAAACATTATTGATCGAAAAAGAAGCAACTGGAGGGCAGGCTGGAACAAGCTCAAGAATTGAAAATTATCTTGGTTTCCCAAAAGGAATCAGTGGATCAGATTTAGCCAAACGCGCAACAGATCAATCAATTCGCTTGGGATGTGAAATTCTTACCGCCCGTGAAGTGGATCGTATTATGGTGGATCAGCCTTATAAAACCGTTTGCCTTAAGGATGGAGAGGAGTTGACTTGTAAAGCCCTCGTCATTGCAACAGGGGTAACACTTAAAGAATTGCATGCTCCCGGAGTAAAGGAATTAACTGGATCGGGCGTCTATTATGGCGCTGCCCTCACCGAAGCTCAAAACTACAAGGACAAACATGTGTTTGTGATTGGTGGAGCGAATTCCGCCGGGCAAGGTGCAATGTATTTTGCCAGATATTCAAGCAAAATAACCATGTTAGTAAGAGGAAGTTCTTTAACCAAGAGTATGTCTCAATATTTAATTGATCAAATCGGAAACCAAGAGAATATTGAAGTGATTACAAATACAGAAGTAGTTAAAGTTGAGGGTGAAAATAAACTCGAAAAAATTACCTATGCCAACAAAGAAACTGGAGAAGAAATAACCGCCGATCTTGCTGCAATGTATATTTTCATTGGCGCAGCAGCGCACACCAAGTTGGTGGATGGCATCGTGACTAGGAATCAAGCTGGTTTCATCCCCACCGGTCAAGACCTTATTCATGACGGAAAAATGCCAAAAGGATGGAATCTGCAGCGAATTCCTTCCTTATTGGAAACCGATGTGCCCGGGATATTCGCGGCGGGGGACGTTCGCCAAGGGGCAGTTCGAAGAGTGGCATCTGCAGTTGGTTATGGTGCAATTGCCGTTAGCTTAGTTCACCAATATTTGAAGACAGTATAATGAAAGAACAAGATTTTTTACACAAAATTAAACTATTTAAGGGAATGTCTAATGAAGATTTAGCCTTGATCGCTAAATCTGTGATTGAAGTCCCAATTAAGGCAAAAGAAATCCTATTCGAAGAAGGGGATATAGGAAATCGGGCTTTTTTCATTCAAGATGGGGAAGTTGAAATCATAAAAGGATCAAGCGGCAGAGAAGTATTATTAGCAGTTCGTGGACCAGGAGCTGTGATTGGGGAAATTGCATTATTAGAATCTATTCCCCGTACCGCTACGGTACGTGCCCGCTCTGATGCAATCCTATATTCTCTAGAAAAAGAAGAATTGGATCAACTTCTCAAAACCAGCCCATCCGCCATGGAGTCCTTATTTCAAACCATTCTCGGCCGTCTGCGAGAAGATCAAATGCAGTTACAACAAAGTGAGAAAATGGCACAATTAGGTTCTCTCACTGCGGGCGTTGCCCACGAATTGAACAATCCTGCCGCCGCTGTAAAGCGCAGTGCAGACCATCTAATAGATGCAATTAAAACTTTAGATGCCTCTTACGCACATATCGGCCGATTAGGTTTTAATGATGAGCAATGGAAGATATTAGCCGAACTTGGAGAAGTGGCATATCAAAGCGCAAAAAAAACCACCCGAGTTAGATGCACTCACTCGCAGTGATTTAGAAGGAAATATTGAACAATGGCTGGAGAATAATGATATTGATCAATCCTGGCTCATTGCGCCCAACCTAGTTAACCTGAACTATTCTGAAAAAGATCTAAATTCACTCGCCAACAAATTTCCCTCAGAACGCCTATTATGTATCATCGAATGGTTAAATGCCACCTTTAATGTCTATAGTTTGTTAAATGAACTCTCAGAAGGTTCAGGAAGAATTTCCTCGATTGTAAAATCTTTAAAATCTTATGCCTATTTAGATCAAGCCCCCGTTCAATCTGTGGATGTATGTGAAGGGATTGATAATACCCTTACAATATTGAACAATAAACTTAAATATGGCATTAACGTAAAACGTGAATATGGGGAAAACATTCCAAATATTATGGCCTATGGAAGTGAGCTTAATCAGGTATGGACGAATATAATCGACAATGCAGCCGATGTACTCAAGGGACAAGAAGACGCCCAAATATGTATTCGTTCGAGACAAGAAAGTGAATGGATCGTAATTGAGATTGAAGATAACGGACCGGGAATTCCAAAAGAACACCAATCAAAAATATTTGATGCCTTCTTTACCACAAAAAGCCCCGGCCAAGGTACTGGCCAGGGTTTAAATATTTCATATAATATTGTGGTTCAAAAGCATCGCGGAGATATCAAACTAAGATCAAAGCCTGGACAAACGATCTTTGAGGTTTGGCTGCCAATTAATTTTGAAAACTAATTATTTTTTAGCGAAACCATATTTTTGTACAGAAAAGAATAAACAAGATCCAAGTCACTGCAAATACACCAGCAATCGCCATCCCGTATAGAACCGAATACCATGTATAAAGTCGGGATTCAGAACGGGTGAATTCAACTCTCCCTTTATTCTTTGGTACCGGGCGTTTCTCCCTGCGGACCCTTTTGTCATGCCAGGGCATGCCATCCACATCCATATTTACAATAACCCGATCATCCTCATCCTTATAGGTCATACGGAGATATATCCTCCACTAATGTACCCTTATCATTATATAAATGGCAATTAACAGTATGTCCTGGTTCAATTTCTCTGGTTTCAGGAACCACCTCTTTACAAATATCCATGCATTCCCAACATCTTGTATGGAATTTACAGCCCGGGGGTGGATTCGAGGGTGAAGGAATACTTCCCTCAAGGATAATTCGATTTCGCTTAGCTTCAGGGTCAGGCACTGGAGCCGCACTCAATAATGCTTGAGTATAGGGATGAAGAGGATTTTCAAAAATATTTTCCTTGTTCCCATATTCAACCAACCCTCCAAGGTACATCACCCCTACATCATCAGAGATATGTTCCACTACTGAAAGATCATGCGATATGAATAAATAAGTGAGATTATATTTTTCTTGCAAATCCTTTAAAAGGTTGATGATCTGTGCCTGTACGGAGACATCCAACGCAGAAACCGGCTCATCACAGACGATAAATGAAGGGTTCAATGCCAGGGCTCTTGCAATACCGATACGTTGACGCTGACCACCAGAAAATTCATGTGGATAGCGATCTTTATGATAAGGCTCTAAACCACAAGACTTCATGATTTCATCAATATAATCGACATATTCTTCTGGCGGAACAATTTTATGTTCTCGAACAGCTTCCCCAATGATCTCGCTAACCGGCAAACGTGGCGATAAGCTTGAGTAGGGATCTTGAAAAATGATTTGGAATTTTGGGCGAAGACTTCGCATTTTCTTTGCTGGAACCTGATGCACAGGAATACCAGAAAAAAGAACTTCTCCCTCTGTTTTTTCATTTAGTCTTAGTATAGTTTTTCCAACGGTAGTTTTTCCACAACCAGATTCGCCAACAAGTCCCATCGTCTTGCCACGTTTAATCTTAAAACTAATGTCATCAACTGCTTTAACATGCCCAACCACTCGCTGCATCAAACCAGCTTTAATTGGAAAATATTGCTTGAGCTTATAAACTTCAAGCATAATTTCTTCAGTTTCTTCTTGTGTTTCCAGGTTATTTTCTATCATATTTATTCCTGCGCCTGACTAGAATTGAAATGATAACAGGCCACCATATGTGTGCTAGTTACATATACCTCTTTCGGGTATTCTCCATCACATTCACCAAATCGTTTTTCACAGCGATCTTTAAAATAGCAATAATCAGGCATATTGATCGGGTTCGGTACGCTTCCGGGGATGGTATAAAGTTGTTCAACTGATTTATTAATTACTGGTTTAGATGCCAACAGACCCACGGTATAGGGGTGCAGTGGCTTTTTGAAGACTTCCTTAGCAGTCCCTTTTTCCACAATTCTGCCAGCATACATCACCACTACATAGTCAGCCATCTCAGCGATTACACCAAGATCATGCGTAATCAGCATAATGCTCGAGTTTATTTTATCTTTGAGGTTTCTTAGCAGATCAAGAATTTGTGCCTGAATAGTCACATCTAGAGCTGTAGTAGGTTCATCAGCAATGATAAGACCGGGGTTACAAGAGAGAGCCATAGCAATCATAATACGCTGTCGCATCCCCCCAGAAAGTTCATGAGGGTAAGCATCATAAATTCTTGGGCTATTTGCGATTCCCACAAGATCGATCATTTCCAGTGTGAGATCTTTAATTTCCTCTTTGGTCATTTCAGGGTTATGAATTTCAATTACCTCATCGATCTGATCACCAATAGTAAATACCGGATTTAAACTTGTCATTGGCTCTTGGAAGATCATTGCAGCCTGACTACCCCTAATCGTTTCCATCTGATCACTAGGAGTCTTGGCAATGTCATAAACCTTCTTTCCAGTATTAAACCGAATTGAACCTTCGATAATTTGTCCTTGAGGTCTCTGAACAAGTTGCATCAAAGACAATGCAGTCACCGACTTTCCGCATCCTGACTCCCCCACGACACCAACAGTGCTTCCTTGAGGAACTTCAAATGAAACACCATCAACAGCTTTTACTGTGCCAATATCCGTAAAAAAATATGTATGCAGATTATCAAACTCCACTACATTATTTGGATCTTTCATTTTTGTAATATATTCACTTTCAGGAACATTTTTTTTATTCCGTACCCGCTCAATGCTGTCAGTAATCTTGCGATTTTCACGAGCAATTTTTGAAAGTTCACGACCAGATATATGCTGGTTATCTTTAGGCTTGGATTTTGAATTGATCCGCTCTAGCAAAGATTTTTTATCACCATTCATTATTTAATGCCTACCTTTTCATCTTAGGATCGAATGCATCCCGAAGTCCGTCCCCAACAAAGTTAAATCCAAGCACCGTCAATAAGATCAACAGACCTGCGGGTATCCACATAAACCAGAAGTTTGTCATCACATAAGCATCTGAAGCAATATTGATAATGCTTCCCCAAGATGCTAATGGGTATTTAACCCCCAGACCCAGGAATCCAAGAGTAGCTTCCGTGATGATAATACCGCCGAGACCTGCCGTTGCTTGAACAATCAATAAAGGAATAATATTTGGAATAAGATGACGGAAAATTCTACGAGTAGTTCTGATCCCAGTCGCCTCAGTGGCAACCATGAAATCTAATTCACGCAAGGAGAGAATTTGTCCACGGACAATTCTAGCGACGCCCGTCCACCCTAGTAACCCCAATACGATCATCAACGAGAAAATTCTTGCCATCGGTTCGACTTCCATGCTGTCCATTACAGAACCGAGTATCAAAACAATCGGCCAAAATGGAATACTATTAAATAAATCAACAAACCGCATCAATGCCGTATCTACCCAACCCCCAAAATATCCAGATACCCCACCAATAATTACACCTAAAATAATTTCAATAGTAACAACTACGAACCCGACAAGAAGTGAAACCTGTCCGCCGTACATCAGTCTGGTCATCACATCCATGCCGTTATTATCTAAACCTAGAGGATGATCTGGCGATGTGAGTTCAAAAATTCGAATCAATTCAGTTTGTGTTTCTTTCTTAATATTAAAGGTATTAATCACCCGATCTATTGTATAAGTAATTGTGCTTCCATCATTATGGGTGTAAGTAAATGCTTCCTCTCGATTGACAATTGTGTCTCGAACGGTTGATTTATAATTAACCGTGAGGAATGTGTCCTGATCCAGGGGGTTGACAATAATATCCGACACTTCCGCATAAGCAAATCCGCTTGGGTCAAGTATCGTAATATTGCCATCATCATACAAGATTGAATAGGCAAGCTCTCCAACAGAAAAAGTAGTAAACTCTTGATTTATGGCTTTACTACTTGCTAATTTAAAATTATAGGACAATACATTTTCGAGATCCACTTCCTTATATGAATCGAAAACATTAATCATCGCAAGAGCCACATCATTTTCCGTAGATATTGTCGTAATCTTTTTGTTCGTAGTTATATGATATGTCATGCCGTCATAATCAAAAACTTTCAACTTATTTTCTTGGGTATTTTGATAGGCAATTAGAAAGGATTGTGGAACCGAGTTATCCCCAAGTGGATTAACCGCCCCCAAGATATCTTCCGCCATAGGTGTGAGACTTACGATCCGGTAAAATCCCTCACCTTCAGCAATATAAACATATTCATTTTCTTCAAAAACGAAGGTATCTTCATTTTTTCCCAAGGCTAATAAAAATCGAGACCGAGCTGCACTACCAAAAGTTTCACCTTCTGCAGCCGTATAGCGTAACTCCGTGTTATAAGTCGCCCCAGCATAATCTTTGGGTAAACTACCCAATCCTTTAAAGACCTCTGTTTGGCCATATGGGCTAATCAATGGACCCAAAAAGGAAAATGTAAACATAAATAATAAAATGATAAATCCAACAACTGCCAGTTTATTTCGAATAAATCGTCTAAAAACAAGCATACTGGGAGATTGAACTTTAATCCGTCTTGTATCGTCGAGATTCATTTCCATCGAAATCTCAATATTTCCTTCGGCTTTTTTTTCTATAGGGGTAGATGTATTTTCTTTTTTAGACATAAATGATCGCCTCTAATTTGCTCTTACGCGTGGGTCAACAACTGCATACATGAGGTCGGCCACTATCAGACTGACTTGTGTCAACACAATGAGGAAAGTTGCATAGAACATCGCAAATGGAATATCACCTCGGGTGATCGCTACATAAGAATTATAGCCAATCCCAGGAATCTGAAAAATTGTCTCTGTGATCAAAGCCCCCCCAAACATCGCAGGAATCAAATAACTCAAGTACGAAACAAGCGGAATCAATGTGTTACGAAAAGCATGCTTTCTAATCACGACCTTTTCAGGAAGCCCCTTAGCTCGTGCAGTGCGAATAAAATCTGAATTGAGTACTTCTAACATATTCGTGCGGGTATACCTCATCAACCCCCCAACCGATAGCATTGTGAGCGTAATAATTGGCAGTACCATGTGATACCCAATATCTAAGGTTTGTTGAAATGGAGTCATTGAGTTAAAGAACCGCCCTGTCAATCCATAGAGGTCAAACCAACCAAGTTTAATAGAGAAAAAATATTTCAATAAAGTTGCCAGGAAAAACGTTGGCAATGAAATACCCGCCAATGCGAACACCGAAATAGCATAATCCGTTTTACTATATTGTTTTCTTGCTGCTATTATTCCTAATGGAATAGAGACGAACATTTGCACAAAAAATGAAGCAATGTTTAGGATCATTGAATACCAGATTACTTGATTAAATTTATCAATTACCGGAATTCCATAATGCCATGAATCTCCAAAATTACCTTTTATGGCATTTCCAAGCCATCCGATAAATCCAGGGATAATACCCACATTAAGTCTATATACTAGGTTAAGCTGATCCAGCCATTCCTGATATGTTTTTGTACTTAAGGGGTTGGTGGCTCTTTGTCGGGCTATTGCTTCTACATAGGAGGTCGGCAAACTGCGAATAACGGCATAAATTGTCAACGCTCCGAAGATCGTTATAAATATGCCAAACAGGAGTCTCCTAAATATAAAAGTTCGCATATCGTTTCCTCATTCTTTCAAATAAAATATTTTCGTTTAAACACAAATAAAAATCAAACAATGAGCCCACCCAAAGGTGGGCTCACTATTATTTATACATAAAACTTTAAAACTATTTCAAACTAGGGAGCCATATCAAGTAATTCTACTTCAGACAACCAACCCCAGAAGGTTGTAATGTCAGGAGTAACAG
>SWCD01000738.1_pt1 | contig 11451 bp, 11 predicted proteins | sample 4693011 | NCBI WGS metagenome assembly SWCD01 (sample SAMN10267278, study PRJNA491770) | bioreactor metagenome | isolation source: DHS bioreactor inoculated with marine | place: Japan: Omine Ridge, Nankai Trough | reverse complement strand
ATGGCTGCCTCGAATGACCGGCGCATTGCCTTGACAAAACGGCGCACAAGATCCGGATTTTCAGCAATCATATCTGTGTGTGAGATGATGCTGAGGCCCACCGTGTTGACGCCGATGTCGGCGAAATTAAGCGCGGCGGCCTTCACTCCCTTGGCCTCGATCTGGAAAAACTGGGCATCGGCGCTGCCAAGCAGTGCATCGGCCCGCTTTTCAAGAACCGAGACGACCTTGGCCGCCGGATCGACGAAAATCATGTTGATCTTGCTGGCATCAAGGTTGTTGGACTTGATCACTGCGGGGAACAATTGTGTCAGTGCATCGCCGGCAGTTACCGCAAGCCGCTTGCCTTCGAGATCTTGCGGCGTCTTGATGTTGGCGTCAGCACGCGACACGATGCCGAAGGGCGAGATGTTCATCGGCGACATGATGGCCTTGATCGGAATGCCCTTGGACACGGCAATGATCATGGTGCCCGCATCGGCAATGCCGAACGTGTCGCTCTTTGAGCCGACCACCTGGGTGGCAACACCGGATCCGCGGCCCTCGTTGATGGTCAGGTTGATGCCCTCGTCGGTGAAGTAACCCTTGTCCTTGCCGAGATAGACCGGTGCATGGAAGCCGACCAGGTACCAGTTCAACCTGAGTGAGACATCGTCCGCGGCATTGGCGGGTGCAGTACCCAGCAACGCCAGCCAGACGGATGCAAACAGTACGTAAAGTTTGAGATGTTTCATTTTATCCTCCCTGGGGATTGTTTGGTTTTTATTGAGGTAGTCTTTCTCCTGGATCCCGCAGTGCTCGTGATGGTCATCCTGTGATATGCAGGCCATCGTCCTTGCGCTGCGAGACGTGCCAGGGGATTGCGAATTTCTCGAAAAGTTCGACCGCGTAGTAAACAATCAGTCCAACGATCGAGAGTACAATGATGGTCGCAAAGACCATCGGTGTTTCAAGGTCGCCATTGTAGCGCAGGAGCAGGTAACCGAGCCCCTTGTCAGAGGCGACAAACTCAGCGACCACAGCCGCTGTCGAAGACAGCGCGGCAGCAACTTTCAGGCCCGTAAAAATGCTGGGCAGCGCGTGCGGCAGGCGGATCTTCCTGAAAATCATCCAGGCGCTGGCACCTGTCGATCTGGCGAGTTCCATCGTCTCGTCATCAATCGACTTGAAGCCGGCAATGCTGGAAACCACGATGGGAAAGAACGACAACAGGAACACCAGCAGGAGCTTTGGGGTGAAGCCGAAGCCGAACCAGATGATGAACAGGGGCGCGATGGCGATCTTGGGCACAATCTGCAGAAACACGATGATCGGGTAGAGCATGCGTTCCATGGTAGGAAAATATGCCACGAATACTGCCAGCGGCACGCTGACCGCCACGGCAACCAGGTAGCCCGCGATGATTTCACTGGTGGTGATCCATGTGTTTGCCAGGACATAGCTCCAGCGCGAGGCGAACTCGGTCCAGATCAGGGATGGCGGCGGCAGCAGGTAAGTCGCAACGCCAAAAATTCTGACTGCTGCTTCCCAGATCACGAACAGGACGACAAAGCTGATCACGAACTGGCGCAGGCCGCGCGTGCGATGATAGAGAGCGGCAGCCGCAGATGGCGTGTCCTGCGCTATATCCTGGCCAGCAGTCATGCGCTTAGTCCCACCAGCGTGGATGATTGAAAATCCCGGATTGGCCAAAGTTCGGAAAGATGTCTTGCGAGATCCATTACCTCGGGCGCCCATTGCTGCAACTTGTCCCGCGGTGTGCGAACAGTGGGTGCGGCCACGCTGATGGTGCCGACGCAGGGAGCATCGGGCGTCGAGCCGGCAATTGCAGCAGCAATCGCGCACATGCCGGGCTCGCCTTCTTCGTAGGCTATGCCGTAGCCGGCCTGTCTGGTCCTGTCGATCTCCGCCAGGACATGGTCCAGATCGCGCAGCGCCTGTGGACCTACTTCTGCAGGGTCACCGAAGCCCTGGTCGGCAATAATCTGCTCAATGCGGGGCCGGTCGAGCGTGGACAGCCAGCACTTGCCGGTCGCTGTCGACGTCAGGTTGACGGGCCTGCCGTAATTGCCGTCATAGCGCAGTCCATGCCGTGCACCCTGGGCCTGCGCAGTCCAGATCAGTGTATCCCCATCGACGACAGTCAGCCTGACCAGTTCACCCGTGATGTTGGCCAGCTTGTCCAGCTCCGGCTGGCAAACGTCGGTCAGGCCGGTATTGGTCAAATGGCGGAAGCCGAGCACAACCAGCCGCAAGGTCAGGCGATAGCGCTGGTTTTGCTTGTCCTGCTCAAGGTAGCCGCGCTGGGTGAGCTGGGTCAGCAACCGGTGGGCTGCACCCTTGGCCATATTGAGCCGTGCTGCCGTTTCGCTCAGCTGAAAGCCTTCCGGGTGACCGGCGTGAAGCTCGAGAACATCAAGAGTTCGGTCAATCTGTAGCGTCATCACAGGCCTGCACAAAACTGGAACAGCGTTTCGGAACGTTGTTCCAAACTGTCATCATTGCCCGTTTGTGTCAATCGGTCGTGATGGAACGGCGCCAGAGAAACGCGGTTAACTGTGTTGTTGACCACCAGGGTACCGGCGATTAATCGCCGGTATTCCGCAAGGTTGCGTCGGGCGATCTACCGAATGGCATCAGGCGCGGATGTGCAAGAAACACCGGCATCCCGACTGTTTGCTGGCGTGCGCGCCCGTTCCAATGACTGCCCGCACGACCCAGACCCAGCACCTGTTTCGCAAAGGCGAGTGTCAGGCATCTTCATCAAAGAACTTGTTGGGCTGCTGGAAAAACCCGATCGCAATGCAGCCGTCCGGTGAGTGTGCAGTGTGGCGACTGCCAGCCTTGCGCCAGACGTAATTGCCGGCAGTGCAGGCCCCTTCATGGTCAACCAGCGATCCCTCGAGAACAAAGGTCTGCTCGATGCCAACGTGCATGTGGTCGGGTAATGCCGCTCCCGGTGCCATTCGTGTCATTGACGTCAACAGGCCGGTCTCCTTGTCCTCCATCAGTATCTTGATCTCAATGCCCGGCCATCGCGTTTTCTGCCAGGGCAAGTGTTCCACATCAACATAAGTGGATTGCGGGCCGGCACTTGCGGACTTGGCAACAGGTGACATTGGAATTTTCCTTGCTGTGTGGTCGCGAACTTGTCTCGAGCCGGCATGAAGCAGGCGGCGTGATCTTAGCCCAGGGCTGCCGTTTTTCAAGGCAGCACCGGGCAGCCCAGGCAGAGCCGCGCTGGTCCGCGTTACGACACGATCAGGTCTGCCCCTCAGCCAGTTGTGGACGGAACGACGGTCATTCAACACTTATGACAATGCTGCCTTGATCCCGGAGACGCTTGACCAGGTTTGCATCGCACTTGATCTCGATCATCCGCTGCTCGCGCTATCAGGGGTGAAACAGTGCCATCGACCACGCGCCAGCTGGCGGCGCACTTTCCGTGAATACTGTTGTGGCGCCAGTGGCTTCTTTGATCTGTGTCTATGCCCGTTGCAGAAACGGCATGCGGCGACAATGTTGTCGGGCCTGTCCGTCCCCCCATCGCATTGCGCCCGGAGGTGCTCCGCAGTGGCCTGGTGCCACATGGCTCGCTTGCGCGAAATGCCGAATCGTTTGCAGAAGGCCTCGATGTCAGCAGCCCACATCGGCTGGCAACAGTAGTAACACAGGCCACTCTGCTCGTTCATGGCTGCTTTTCGGTTCTTGGTCAGTCGGCTTCTCATGAGCTCACATCCTTGATGTTTCGAGTTGGTATCGAAACGGATGTGCAGCAACTGCACTTACAGTTGCCCCTCAGTTGGAAGCTTTACGCTTGCACGAGACAGCACTTAATAAAGTGCTACTCCGAAGTCTCTTGTCGGCAATGTTGCATTTGCAACATCGCGCGATTGCGACTTAAACGGAAAAATCGGGCAAGAACAAGGAAACTGCTTCATCGTGGTAAAATCGATACCGGGCTAGCCGAATGGCCATTGAACCGGCAGCAGGTCACTCAGACCATGCCGAGCAAAGCTGGCGTACACGAACAGCTCCGTAGTGCTGTTGGAGAATAGAGCTTTATCCGATCAGATGATGACACCTGATCGGATAAGGAGGTTTTATTTCAGACTGTCACAGCGACTCTATCCATCCAGAGGGGCGGATATTGCCGTGAGTGCGTCAGGACAGCAACAAGCCGCCGTCGACATCGATGGTTGTGCCGGTGATGAACTCGTTCTGAACAGCAAACACAATGCCTTGCGCAACTTCATCGGCTGTACCTGCGCGCGGGATCAGGTTGTTTGCGGTCGCCTTGCCATAGAACCCGGTGCGTTCATCGCCCTTCAGGCCAACCATGGGTGTATCGATCAGGCCGGGCGAAACGACATTGATGCGCCTGGGGGCAAGCTCCGGCGCGACGCCGCGCGCAAAAGCTTCCACTGCACCACCGACAGACCCGATGGCGATCTGACCCGGGCGGGTCTTGCGCGCCGGTGTGCCGGAGACCAGCACGATACAGCCATTGTCGGCCAGGTACTCGGTGCCATAGCGAACCACGTTGGCATAGCCCCACATCTTGTCGAACGAGCCCTTGAAACCGTCCATGTCCATGCTCAGGAACGGGCCGATCGCCCGGTCACCGCCCGTGGCGGCGCTGATCAGCACGTCATAGGGAGCAAGCTCCTTGAACAGCACCTGCAGCGCCTCGCGGTCGCGCACATCGCCCTGTTTCAGGGTGATGCCCGGGCCTGGATCACCAGCCTTGCCGGGGTCACGGCTGATCGCGATGACTTCGCCACCAAGTGCCGCCAGTTGCCGGGCTGCGGCCAGGCCGATACCCGACGTGCCGCCGAACAGCACAATTTTCTTACCTGAAACGTCCATATTGGTCTTCCTTCATTTTTCTCAGCGACAAACCTGCCTGGCCGCCACCTTGTTTCAAAACCTGTATCAACCCGTTCATTTCTGTTTGCGCGCCTGGATCAGCGCTGGCCAAACGCAACATTCTTGAACAGGTCCTTCAACTCATGCGGCTGGCAGCGCCAGTATTGTCTTGGCACCGACACCTGTGCGCCCAGCTCGGCTGCTGCATGCCATGGCCACCTGGGATCATAAAGCATGGCGCGCGCCAGGGCGACAGCATCAGCCTCATTGGCCGCGATAATATTCTCGGCCTGTTGCGGCTCGGTAATCAGCCCTACGGCGATGACCGGGATGTCCACGGCCGACTTGATCTTGCGCGCAAACTCAACCTGGTAACCGGGTTGGAACGGTATGTCCTGCGCTGTTGAGACGCCGCCGGAAGAAACGTGAATGGCAGCCGCACCGCGTTTGGCCAGTTCCCTGGACAGGGCAATTGACTGGTCAACATCCCAGCCGCCATCTACCCAGTCCGACGCGGACAACCTGACCCACACCGGCTTGTCGGCGGGGAATGCCTTGCGGACCACCTCGAAGACTTCCAGGGGAAACCGCATGCGGTTCTCAAGTGGGCCGCCATAGGCATCATTGCGCTGGTTGGACAAAGGCGACAGGAACTGATGCATCAGGTAGCCATGCGCCATGTGAAGTTCGATGCCTTCAATACCAAGGCGTGCGGTTCGTTCGGTCGCCGCAACGAAGTCGTTGCGCACCTTTTCCAGTCCGGCATCGTCGAGCGCCAAAGGCGCATCATCGCCATCCGCGTGAGGATGCGCTGACGCTGATACTGTCTTCCAGCCGGCTGTCTCGTCCGGTTTTATCTGTGTGCCACCGTTCCAGGGCGCATTGCTGGACGCCTTTCTGCCTGCATGGGCCAGCTGGATGGCAACCGGCATGTTCGAATATGACCGAACCGCCTTCAGCGTCCGCTGCAGTGCAGCCTCATTGCCTGCGCTGTACAGCCCGAGGTCTTCAGGTGAGATCCGGCCTTCCGGAGATACCGCCGTTGCTTCCAGGATCAGCAGACCAGCCCCGGACAAGGCGAGGTGACCGAGGTGGATCGTGTGCCAGTCAGTAGCGGAGCCATCAACGGCTGAGTACTGACACATGGGTGCAATAACTATCCTGTTCTCAAGACTCAACTCTCCGATAGTCAACGGCGTAAACAGCTGGCTCATTTATGTCATCCTTATCCGGCTTTGCATGATGCTGCACCCTGTGTGCCTTGAACGTCTATCGAAGCGGGCGCACGATGGCTACCATAGTAATGCGGGGCGGGTTGCATTGAACAGGGCTTCGCAGGCGCGACTGTCGCGGGTCAGGCAGTTTCTTTTCCCCGTTAACTTCAAAAGAACCGAGACTCTACGATGCCTTCAAACTTCAGCAGAACCCTGTCAATTGTCACTGTCCTGATCTGCGCGGGTCTGCTGATGGCCGGAACCGGACTGTTCCAGACGCTGTTGCCCCTGCGCGCCGACCAGGAAGGGTTCTCGACAACGCTCATCGGGTTTCTGGGCACCGCGTATTTCGGCGGTTTCATGATTGGCTGCTATTTCGGGCCGAAATTCATCATGGCGGTCGGTCACGTGCGGTCGTTTGCGGGCGCGGCAGCAATCCTGGCGATCCTGTGCCTGGCGTTCCCGATTCTGGTCGACCCGTATTTCTGGGGTGCCTTGCGGATACTGACCGGGCTCAGCCTGGCAATCCTGTACATCGTTGTGGAGAGCTGGCTCAACGACTGTTCGAACAACCAGAACCGCGGCCGCATTCTGTCCAGCTACATCATTGTCACCAACATCGTCACCATGGCGGGGCAGCTGATGGTCAACCTGTCCGACACGAGGGGCGATTTGCTGTTCGCGATTGTCGCGATGCTGGCATGTGCCTCGATCGTACCGCTGACATTGACCCCGACAACCACCCCGAAGCCGATACCAACGGCAAAGCTTGACCTGCGGTTTCTGTTTAAAATTTCGCCGGCCGGTGCAATCGGCTGCCTGCTGGTGGGCGCAGCCGAAGGCGCATTCTGGTCGCTTGGGCCGGTTTTCGCGCAGGAACGCGGCATGTCGATTTCCGACGTGACGCTGCTCATGGCCGCTTTCGTGCTGGGTGGAACGATCTCGCAATGGCCGTTAGGGTGGGCATCGGACAAGGTGGATCGCCGTATCGTCATTTGCGCCACGGCAGCCGGTACTGTTGTCACGGGCCTGACGATGGCGTTCGCAGAACCGGCCGCACCGTGGATGATGTTCGTAACCGCAATGCTGCACGGGGCCTTGATGGTACCGCTTTATGCGCTGTGCCTGTCCCATGCCAACGACCATGCGCCGAATGAAAGAATGGTCGAAATCAGCAGTGGCCTGTTGCTGACCTATGCAATCGGCGCAACCGCCGGCCCGCTGACAGCGACGCTGTTCATGCAGAATGACAGCCCGGGTGGATTGTTTGTTTTCATTGCCGCCGCTCTGGGCACCCTGGCACTGTTCGTCGTCTACCGGCTCATCGCTGCGCCAATTGTAAAAGACGGTGAACGGGCAGATTTCGTGCCTGTGCCCAAGACGTCGCAGTCGGTATATTCACTGGAGACTGACGATTAGCGGTCGAGCGTACCAAGTGCATGAAATTCTTGGTCTGAAAACGAAAGGAGAAGCCTTTGGCGTACAAACTGTTCTATGCGCCGGGAAGCGCAGCAATGGGGACTCGGGTAATCCTGGAAGAAATTGGCGCGCCCTACGAGCTGATCCAGACGACCATTGCCATGGACGAGCCCCGCCCGCCGGAACAACTGGCACTTATACCAAAGGAACTGATTATTGACCCCAACGGCTGGGTCCCGATCCTCACCTGGGATGAGAACGCCATGTACGAGTGCGCCGCCATCGCCGTGTTCCTGTGCGATCGCCATCCGGAAGCAAAACTGGCACCCACCGTCAACGATCCGCAACGAGGCCTGTATCTGCAGACGCTGGTGTATTTCTCCAGCTCCGTTCAGAACGCCTTTCAGCTCAACTACTATCCGGATCGCTTCGTCGATGCGCCCGCCGATGAGCCGAGCGCGCAGAGACGTGGTAACCGGCGGTTGCGGGAAACCTGGAAAGTCATAGACGAGCAGATTGGAGACAACGAATGGATGCTGGGCGAGCGGTTCAGTGCCGCCGACATCTATCTGTTCATGCTGACCACGTGGCTGCAGCCGTCGCGGGGGCAACCGTCAGTGGACGAGTTTCCCAACGTCAGGCGCATTGCTGACGCTGTGTTGCCGCGCCGAAGCATCCAGCTCGTCTATGAGAAGTGGATCGCGGAGCACAGCGGGTAACGCCTGACCGCAGCTTCTTCACTGCGACGGGCATTATCCGAGGATCAATCGTCTGTGTAGCCCTGCCGTGATCATCTAGTCGAACATATCTGGCTGATCTGCTTTCAGCTGATCCCAAATGGTCTGGAAGTGGAGCCAGCCGATATATTCGCTGCTCACATGTTCGCGGCTATAGCGGGCACGATCTTCCGGAATATAGATCGGCTTGATTCCGGACGCTGCAATATCGAGTTGCTGTTTGCAGCCACGTTCGAGCGCGATAAACCAGAAGGCAGCAGATTCAATACTATGGCGGCTGGCGGTCATCAGACCGTGGTTCTGATGGATCGCAGCTTTCACCCCTTCAAACGCCTTGGCGACATTTGAACCAGTCAGACGAACAGCCTCGCGCTTAAAGTCCTCGGTAAATCTGCGCCGTTCTAGTTTGCCCATAGGGTCCTCCCAATGCTTCAAAAGCTATCAGTAAGTCCCTCCACTTTTCACGGGCAAGTTCAAAACAGTACCAAAGGAATTCATTCGGTGCAGGATTGTTCATGCAATCAGAGATGAAGGGTTCAACGCACATAGCCGATCGTTTATTGCTTTTTGTGGATCACTGGAAGGCGAGACAATTACTGATTGGAACCTCTTGAGAAATTTTACTAAGCTCGCCCATCTACCATTCCCTGGTTTATGGCGGCTGGAGCATCCATGTCTCGTGTCTTCATAATTGATCCTGATTTTGAACACGCTGGCGGCCACAATTTCACGGCGAACTCAATAATTGCCTCATATGTTGCCGGTAAGGTGGTTGTCGTGGGGCCGGTAACGTTGCCGAGGCAGGTGCAAATTCCAGGAGTAAGCATCAGGCGCATCCTGCCATGCAATTCCTACACAACCACAAACACACGTGGCATATTTCTGGACAGACTGGCCCGTGTTGCGCGGGCCGTCTTTCCGGGAAAACTGTTGCGCACCGACACGGTGCCTGCCACCAGCTTCCAAACGGCTCTCGGTGATTTTTGCGCTGAGCTAGATATTGATCGCAATGACTCAATTGTCGTGCACACAGGATCAGAGGTGCTTCTTGCTGCGCTTCTTGATGTAATTGACAGTTTGCCTGAAATACGGCGCCCCGTAGTGCACTATCGTCAAGTGCGGCCAGTTTCCGACAAGCAACTTGCTCCGCTCTTGCATGCTAGACTCGCGGATTTAGTGAGGCAGAATAAGGCCTTCATCTATAGTGAAACTGAAGCCTTCAAAGAGACATTGGTCTCATTAGGCCATGACGAGCTGAGCATAGAGACAATGGAACTGGCCGACTGCTCCAGACCTTGCAAGAAACAATGTGCCCCGGATGAATTCGTGACTGTTTCAGTCCTTGGCACGGTGCGATTGGAAAAGGGACATCGGCGACTTGCAGGCATCGCTCGTCACTATGCGCAACTTGCGACTGAGTTTGGTGGACCGCAACTTCGGTACCTGATCCATCCAGCACATATCAAAAACCGGAAACTCTTCCATCAGATGCTGAAGTCGCTTCACGCCGTTGACGCGGTATTTGAACTGGCTGGCACCGGTGCTGGCGAAGATATTCACTGGCAAACCTTGGCAGATTCTCATGTTGTACTGATGCCATACGAAGGAGCCCGTTACCGTGATCGCGGCTCAGGCATTGCTATCGACGCAATCGCTTCTGCCCGGCCGTTGTTGATTAGTGGAGACTGTACTTTGGAAGAATACGTCCGAGGTGGGAACGGGTTAACGGCTGTTTCCGATCGGGAGTTCGCACAGGCACTTCTAGCCATTGTCCGAGACTACGACAGCTATAGCGACAATGCGATGGAGCTAGCCCTTCATTTCAGAGCTACCAATAGTGAGCATCTATTCTATGGTCGACTTGCCGGCGGTCGCCAAACGACTGTCTGCCGTGGCAACGGCCTTGACTAAACAACCTTGTCAAATTCCGCTGGTCGGATGCAGTTGTGGAGTTTGGGTGGATACTTATACCTGTTCCACAGAACCTCGATCGGAACGAGGAGATGGCGCTCGATATAACGCACCCTCGAATGTCCCAGCCGTCGGCGAAGTGGCTTGAGCCACCGCTTTCCCAACATCCGTTGAGCTCTCGCGAAACGGTGTGAAGATTTTCCCTCTGGGTGATTGATCGTAAGGTTGAATTTTTCGGCCAAGCGCCGTTCTGTTATGTCCGTCCAAGCCTCACTCCAGCGCAGGTCAAAATATTCTTGCTCTTCGGGGAGAATACCGCTTGGCGGAACAAAGGTTACGAGCGAATCCGGTTCTAACATAACTTTGCCTTTTTGATCGGCAAAGCGAAGTAGGAATTCGCTGTAGTCATAGGCATTGGCAATCTGTTCGTCATACCTGCCAACCTTTTCATAGGCTTCCATTGCTACCAGCTGACAGTGAAACTCGACAAACCCAGTTTCTTGTCTTTTCAGTCGGTCACGAACATCTGCGAGGCGGGCATGGGCGTTGTGGTGATAGTCATGGTAATATCGGCGTCCATCTGACCCCGTCCTGAGTTCCAGTTCACCATCATAGCCATGTAACCATGTTGCCTCAGGGAGGCGCTCGCAAATTATAGGGCCAACAACCCAAGCCCCTGTTTCTTCGGCGCAAAGCACTAGAGGCTCAAGCCAGTTCTTTGAAACCAATACATCGTTGTCAACGAAGACGACGTATTTTGTCTTCACATAATCGAGACCAGCATTACGAGCCTGGTTAGCAGCAGCATATTCTTTAGCTTGCAATAGTTGATATCGGAAAGACCGGCAGAGTTTTTCAAGATTCTTCCTGACGTTCATGGGGGCACCACCATCAACGATGACTACCGGCACATTTGAAGGAGTTTCCTGCTGGAGACGCTCAATGGCGGGCACCATCATGGAGAACCGGTCTCGCGGAACCACCACAACTGTTACAAGTTCTGACCAATTAACCGTCATCTCTCTGGCCCTTAGTAGCTCTGTCGAAACTTACGAGCTCATTGGCATGCTTGCCTTTAAACCCCCACCTTTCCATAGGGCAAATCACTAAACTTTCAGATGCACTATTTTTCAGAGCCACGAACAGCCACGTGAATTTATCTGTGAACTTAGAAATTTGTGCTACCTTGCAATACGTTTTGTAGGACATATTTGGGCTTTTTGAAAGATGACTCAGGCGACAAAACGATGCGAAGTCATCATGCTCGCAACTCCGGAGATTGATGGTTACGCTCGCTACTC
>SWCD01003640.1_pt1 | contig 11461 bp, 8 predicted proteins | sample 4693011 | NCBI WGS metagenome assembly SWCD01 (sample SAMN10267278, study PRJNA491770) | bioreactor metagenome | isolation source: DHS bioreactor inoculated with marine | place: Japan: Omine Ridge, Nankai Trough | reverse complement strand
GGGGGCGGGCACGGCGCGCGCCGATGATCCGCAACTCACGGTGCGTGACATGGGCCCGCGGCGCCAGCCGGTGCGCGTCGTGGTCTCGCGCCGCCTCGATCTGCCGCTCTTGTCCAATCTCGCCCGCACGGCGCGCGATGTGCCGCTCTGGCTCTGTCACGGGCCGCATGTCGATCCGGCGCTGGTCACGGCCTGGCAGGGTATCGGCGCGCGGCTCTTGCCTTGTGAGGTGACCCAAGGCCAGGTCGACCCGGCCTCGGTGCTCAATGCACTGGGGGCCGAAGGGTTGACCCGTGTGTTCTGCGAAGGCGGCGGCGCGCTCGCGGCCTCGCTTCTGTCGGCGGGGCTTGTGGATGAGCTGATCGGCTTTACCGCCGGTCTGGCCATTGGCGCCGAAGGGCTGCCGGGGGTGGGGGCGCTGGGCCTTGCCCGCCTCGACGAGGCGGTGCGCTACCGGCTGGTCGAAACACGCGACCTAGGCGGCGATGTCATGCACCGCTGGACGCGCGCCTGATCCCCCGCGTGGGTGCCTTATTCCGCTGCGATTGCCATCGCGTGATACGCCTTGATGCGCTGGCAGGGCGACAAGACCAGAGGGCGCGGCTTGATCGCGCGCACATTCATGTCCAGCACTTCGATCTTGCTGCAAAGGCCGTTCTCATGCGTGTTCTGCTCGATGCTTTCGAACTCGGTCGAGGTCGCAAAGGCGATCTCGTGCTGGAGCCCCATATGGTCGCGCAACCGCGCGACATAGGCGAGCCGGGGATGGGCATTGACGGCCGCGACGCGGCGATTCCGCGCCAGCGCGAGAAGCATGGGTCCAACGGCAGAGGTCTTGATCGGTGTAGGTCCAGACTGATTTTCCATGGGTGTGCCCTTTACCAAAAGAGGTGGAGTTGAAGTGAGGCGGTGAGAGACCGTCGCAGCGACTTCGAAAGTGATCGACATGCCCGACAGAGGCGGCAGCCCCCGCGCCGCGATCAGGTAGATTTGCCCATTCACGGCAAACGCCGTCACCGCACGCGTGCAAAGCCCGCGCCCGCGCCGACTGACGGCCGAGACATGGCCCGCGCCGATATAGTCGATGGGTTGGTGCCGGACCGACCCATTCCGCAGGCTGAACCGGCATAGCCCGTTCGTGGCCTGTGACAGGGTCTTGTCAGGGGTTTCGATCAAGGCCAGCAGTCCCCCGGACCGGGCGTCGATGAGGCCGGAATTCACGACACAGCCATCTGTCAGACTGGCACGGCTGCCGTTGTATTCGTAGACGGTTTCCAGCGACTTACGCATTTGGATTTGGTCTCTTGCATGTATGGCAGGGGTCTGCACAACCTTAGTATGCACCTGACCTGCGGGCTTTGCATGACCTCCAAAGATATTTCGCGTGATCTCTCGACAGCAAGGCGCACCTTCGCGCGCAATAGGCCGCGCGCCATGACAAGACCGCCGCCTCGGGGCGGCGGTCCCTTGTCGCGTCAGGCGTTGGGCTTAGTCCAGTTCCGCCAATCGCGCCAGCGCCGCGCGCAGCTTGCTGTCCTCTTCCTCGCGCAGGGCCAGGTTCTCGCGCGCCTCTTCCACCACCTCTTCGGGGGCGGAGGCCACGAAATTGGGGTTGTTGAGCCGCCCGCGCAGCCCGCCCAATTCCTTTTCCAGCTTGGCCAGCGTCTTTTCCAGCCGCGCCTTTTCCTCGGCCACGTCGATGATATCGGCCAGAGGCAGGCCAAAGCTGCCGCCCTCCACCGCCACGGTGACGCAGCCCTTGGGGAAGCTGTCCACATCGCTCAGGCTCTCGACCCGCGCCAGCCGCTTGATCATCACCTCGTTGCGCGCCCAGGCCCCGCGCCCGGCCTCGTTCAATTCCGTCACCAAGAGCGGCACATAGAGACCGGCAGGCACATGCATCTGCGCCCGCGCCGAGCGGATTTGCTCGATCAGCGCGATCACCCAGTTCATTTCACGGTCCGCCGCGGCGTCGATCAACTCGGCCCCATAGGTCGGCCAATCGCCATGCACCAGCATCTTCGCGCGCGTGCCCAGGGTGCCCCATAGCTCCTCGGTCACAAAGGGCATGATCGGGTGCAAAAGGATCAGACATTGATCAATGACCCACGCCATTGTCGCCTGTGTTTCCGCCTTGGTCGCGGCATCGCCATCCAGCAAAAGCGGCTTGGAAAACTCGACATACCAGTCACAGACCGTGCCCCAGACAAAGGCATAGAGCGTGTTGGCGGCATCGTTGAAGCGGAAGTTTTCCAGCGCCTCATCGACGGTGGCCCGCGTCTTGGCTGTTTCGCCGATGATCCATTTGTTGACCGTGGCGGTGGGGCTGGGCACTGCGCCCGTGCTGCCCACAGCGCCGTTCATCTCGGCAAAGCGCGCGGCATTCCACAGCTTGGTGGTGAAATTGCGATAGCCCGCAATGCGTTCTTTCGAGAGCTTGAGATCGCGCCCCATGGCCGCCATCGAGGTCAGCGTGAAGCGCACGGCATCGGTGCCATACTCGTCAATCAGGTCGAGCGGGTCGAGCACATTGCCAAGCGACTTGGACATCTTCTTGCCCTTCTCGTCGCGCACGAGAGCATGGACATAGACATGTGAAAACGGTTTTTGCCCGACCACGGCATATTGCATCATCATCATCCGGGCGACCCAGAAAAAGATGATGTCGAACCCGGTGATCAGGACGGAGGTGGGGAAATACCGCATGAGCTCGTCCGTATTCTCGGGCCAGCCAAGCGTACCGATGGGCCAGAGGCCCGACGAGAACCAGGTGTCGAGCACGTCGGGATCACGCCAGACCGGATAGACCAGATGGGTCGGGTCCTGCGTGGCGGTATAATCGGCCAAGGCACTGGCCAGACGGTGCAGCGCCGCTTCGCGGCTTTCGACCTCGACCACCTGCATCGACGCCAGCGGCACCGGCAGGCTGGCCAGACGCCCGTGAAAGGCCTCCGTGACCCCCGCGAAATCCGCGCCACATTCCATCAGCGGCCCCAGATGCCCCTCGTTCAAGAGGCGCAGCATCTCCACCAGATCGAGCGTGCCATCGCCCTCGTCATCGTGGAAATCCGGCGCGCTGAGGTCAAAGCCATACCACACCGGAATCTGATGCCCCCACCACAGTTGCCGTGAGATGCACCAGGGCTCGATATTCTCCAGCCAGTGGAAATAGACCTTGCGATCGCTCTCGGGCAGGATCGTCACCTCGCCCGAGCGCACGGCATCCAGCGCGGGACCAACGATCTTGGCGGTATCGACGAACCATTGATCGGTCAGCATCGGCTCGATCACCACCTTGGAGCGGTCGCCAAAGGGCTGCATGATCGGTTTGGCCTCGACAAAGGGGACCATCTCAGGGGTCGGCTCGGTGCCGTCCTCCACGTCCCCGGCTTGCGCCGGGACCTCGACCATCACCGCCAGCCCTTCGGCCGTGATCTCCTCGACGACGCGCTTGCGTGCTATGAGCCGGTCCAACCCGCGCAGATGGTCGGGGATGAGGTTGAGCGTATCAATCTCCTCGGGCGTGAACGCCGCCCCTTCCGCAATCTCCTGCGCGCGCGCGGTACACTCGGCATAGGGCGCGCCATCGGCCCGCATCTGCGCGCGCGTGTCCATCAGGCGATACATCGGGATGCCGTTGCGGCTGGCGACGCCATAGTCGTTGAAATCATGCGCGCCGGTGATCTTGACCGCGCCAGAGCCGAAATTCGGATCGGGATAGTCATCCGTGATGATCGGAATGAGGCGGCGATGTTCCTTGGGTCCAACCGGAATTTCGCAGAGCATCCCCACGATGGGCGCATAGCGCGCATCTGACGGATGCACCGCAACCGCGCCATCGCCCAGCATGGTTTCGGGGCGCGTGGTAGCGATGGAAATGTAATCGCGCGTCTCGCGCAGGGTCACATTGCCGTCTTCGTCCTTCTCGACATATTCATAGGTCTGCCCGCCCGCGAGCGGATATTTGAAATGCCACATATGGCCCGCGACCTCGATATTCTCGACCTCCAGATCGGAAATCGCGGTCTCGAAATGCGGGTCCCAGTTGACCAGCCGCTTGCCGCGATAGATCAGACCCTTGTGATACATATCGACAAAGACCTTGATCACCGCGTCATGGAAATTGCCCTCTTCCCCCGCAGGCGCCCCCGGCGCGCCCGACATGGTAAAGGCATTGCGCGACCAGTCACAGGAGGCCCCCAGCCGCTTCAACTGGTTGATGATCGTGCCGCCTGATTGCGTCTTCCACTCCCAGACCTTCTTGAGAAAATCCTCACGCCCCATCTCGCGCCGCGTGGGCGCACCTTCGGCGGCCAGCTTGCGCTCGACCACCATCTGCGTGGCGATGCCGGCGTGATCCTGCCCCGGCTGCCAGAGCGTGTCATGCCCGCGCATCCGGTGCCAGCGAATGAGAATATCCTGCAACGTGTTGTTGAACGCATGGCCCATGTGCAGGCTGCCCGTCACATTGGGCGGCGGGATCATGATGCTGAAGGTCTCGGCCCCCGGTGCCGCATTGGCCCCGGCCCGGAACGCGCCGGCTTCCTCCCACGCCTGATAGAGCCGTGTCTCGGCCTCGGCCGCGTCGAAAGTTTTTTCCATCGCCATGACGTCTTGATCCTGCAAATACGGGTTTTCATCTGCTCTACCTAATGTGGGATCAGAGGAAAAGCCAAAGCACGGATTTTCTTGGCCCATCTGCGTGACAAGAGGGGGCGAAGTGACGCAGACTGCCCGCAACGGATTGGCAGGGAGAACAGGCAGATGGAGGGGGTCCGGCAGTGGCGGATGCGCCGGGATGGCAACGCCACCAAGATTGATCTCAGCGGCACGGCCCCTGCGGCTTGGTCTGCGCCTGAGACGCTGACCTGGGTGCATGTCAATTGCGCCCAACCCGGCGCGCGTGACTGGCTCGAGGCAACGGCGCTGGAGCCATTGGTGCTGCGTGCGCTGCTGGCCCCTGAAACCCGGCCACGCGCGACGGTGCATGGGGCGGGCGTGCTTATCAATCTGCGCGGTGTCAATCTCAACCCCGGGGACGAGGTCGAAGATATGGTGTCCCTGCGCATGTGGGTGACCGAAGGGGTGGTGGTCAGCGTGCAACTGCGCCGTCTGATGGCGGTAAGCGATGTCATGGAGGGGATCGCGAACAATCAGGCGCCGGACGGGGCGGCGGAACTGGTGGCGCGCCTGGCGCTGCGGCTTGCGGACCGGGCAGAGCCTGTGGTCGCCGGGTTGAACGAAAGGCTGGACGTGCTCGAGGATCAGGTGATCGACAATCTGGGCGTGCTGGACCGGCGCGAACTGGCTGACGTGCGGCGCATTGCCATTATGTTGCGCCGGCACATGGCACCGCAACGCGATGCGCTCAGCACCTTCGAGATCGAGGACATGCCGTGGATTCGCAGCCATGATCGCAGCCGCTTGCGCGAGGCCACAGAACGGGTGACGCGGCTGGCCGAGGAACTCGACGCACTCCGCGACCGTGCGCAGGTGGTGCATGATCAGATCATGGACGCCCGCGCCGAAACGATGAATCGTCAGATGCTGCTCTTGTCCGTGGTGGCGGCAATTTTCCTGCCGCTGGGGCTGATCACCGGGCTGTTGGGGATCAACGTGGGCGGCATTCCCGGCGCGGATGACGCGCGCGCCTTCTGGGCGGTCTGCGTCGGGCTGGTGGTGTTGGGTCTGGCCTTGATGACACTGTTCTGGCGCATCGGGCTCTTGGGGCGGCGTTAGCCCCGGTTCTGTCGTGCCTCTGCCACGGCGGCATCGGTGAGCGGTGCGCGCTCGCTCGCCCGGATCACCGCCGGATCATAGGGCTTGCGCGCAAACACCTCTTCGACCAGCGGGGCAAAGAATTCCAGCGGCAGGTCGTCATAATCGGGATCAAAGCTGGCCTGATCCCAGCGTTCGCAGAACTCGGCGCAATCGTCGAAATAGACATGGCCCCGGTGGCGCTCGCGCTTGTGCTGGTCAAACCCCTCAAGGTGGTGGCCGTAATACAGCATCTGGAAATCGCCATGCGTGGACACACACCAGGTGCATTGCTCGCGCAAGAAGGGCTTGAGGATCGTCGCGGCGTATTCGTCGTGATTGTAGGGCGCATAGATGTCGCCGATGTCATGCAAGAGCGCCGCAACCACCCAATCGACATCCGCACCGTCGCGCCAGGCCCGCGTGGCCGACTGAACAGAGTGCCCCAGCCGGGTGATCTGATAGCCGGACAGGCTCTGATCCAGGTCGACCAGCGCGCTCAGCAGCCGTTTGGCGGTGTGTCGGGTGTGGTCAATCTCATGCGCGGTGAGGAATTCGTAGTCCTCCTTGGTGCCATCCTTCATCTGCCTGAAACTGACCGTGTCCATGTCCGCGACTCCGCCGGTGTGATTGCGGTCAGCCTGCTGTACTCAGTCACCCCGGTCAAGTTTGGTCGAAAGGTGAATAAGGCTTTCCGAGCCTTTGACCCCTTTAGCCTCGCCGATCCGGTCCAGTGTTTCATCCAGCGCCTCTGTGGTGTTGGCCTCGATCATCACGATCAGATCGAACCGCCCCGAGGTGGTATGCACCCGCCGCACCTGTGGCAGCGATTTCAGCCGCGCCAGCACCGCCGGGCCCGAACGCGGCTCTATGCTGACAAGGGCGGTGGCGCGCAGGGCAGGGCGGGCGCTCTGGCTCAGGCGCACGCTGTAACCTGCGATGACACCTGTGTTTTCCAGCCGCTCCAGCCGCGCTTGCACCGTGGTGCGCGCCAGACCCAACCGGCGCGCCAATGTGGCCACCGGCAGGCGGGCGTTTTCCTGCAAGAGCGCGATCAGCGCACGATCTGTTTCGTCGGTTTGCATCATGGCTCCGGCATTATGACGAAAGTTTCCTGCAATTTACACGAAACGCCACCCTGAATCGACGAGAATTCGCGGCACACTCAAAGAAAACACGCAGCAGATTGAGGTATGCCCGATGAAAAACGCCGCCCCCTGGTCCGATCCGCGCGCGCATCTGATGCGCCAGACCCCCGATGCGGCGCTGCTCTATTTCTCGCCTGACCGGCTTCAGGCCACGGCGCGCGCCTTTCAGGCCGGGTTTCCCGGCCTTGTGACCTATGCGGTCAAGGCCAATCCGGGGGCCGAGGTGCTGGCCAATCTGGTGGCGGCGGGCATCACCGCCTTTGACGTGGCCAGCCCCGAGGAAATGCGCGCCGTGCGCGCCGTCTGCCCACGCGCCGTGCTGCATTACAACAACCCCGTGCGCTCCCTCCCCGAGATCGAGGTCGCGGCGCAAATGGGTGTTGCCTCCTATTCCATCGACTGCCTGCGCGAGTTGGACAAGCTGACGGGGCGCATCGCCTCTGATGCCGAAATCACCGTGCGTCTGGCCCTGCCGGTGCGCGGCGCGGCCTATGATTTCGGGGCCAAGTTCGGGGTTGGACCAGAACTCGCGGCGGACTTGCTGCGCGCCGTGGCAGAACGGGGCTTTACCCCTTCGATGACCTTTCATCCCGGCACCCAATGCGCCTACCCTGCAGCGTGGGGGGCCTATATCAGCGTTGTGGCCGATGTGGCGCGCAGGGCGGGCGTGCGTCTGGCGCGGATCAACGTGGGCGGCGGCTTTGCTGCGCATCGCACGGGCGACGCCCCGGATTTGACCGCGATTTTCACCCATATCGGGGCCGAGGTCGCCCGCGTCTTTGGCGCGGATGCCCCGGCGCTTGTGTGCGAGCCGGGCCGCGCCATGGTGGCCGAGGCGTTCAGCCTCGCGGTGCGGGTCAAGGCGCTGCGCGACAGCGGCGCGATTTTCCTCAATGACGGGGTTTACGGCGGCCTCACCGAAATCCGCGACATCGGCGCGCCGGACCGCATCACCGTTCTGGCCCCCGATGGCACGCCGCGCCACGGCGCGCCATCCCCGCGCGTGGTCTTTGGCCCCACCTGCGACAGCATCGACCGGCTGCCCGATCCCTTGCCCTTGCCCGAGGATCTGGCCGAGGGCGATTACCTGCTGATTTCCGGCATGGGGGCCTATACCCGCTGCCTCAGCACCGATTTCAACGGCTATGGCCTGCGCGAGGTTGTGACCGTGGCGCAACTGTAACACCGCGCTCACGGCGAATTTCATGGAATCGCAACGGATTTCTGCGCAAGCTGGGGCCATGATCCGTCGGCGCGCGGATCCATTCAGGCGCGCCGCCGAAGGGCAAAGGCAGGTGCGTCATGTCGTGGCGGAGTTGGACCAAGAGCGTATTCGACTGGCTGCGGCCGGGTCCGAATGAGGCGCATCCGGCTTTTGGCCACCGGCGCGGCCCGGTCAACCATGTTCTGATCCTCGATGGCACGATGTCGAGCCTCACACCGGGGTATGAGACCAACGCCGGCCTCACCTACAAATTGCTGCGCGAGGTGTCGGGGGCCAATCTATCGCTCTATTACGAGGCGGGGATTCAATGGCGCGACTGGCGCGCGACCGGCGATATCATCCTGGGGCGCGGTATCAACCGGCAGATCCGCCGCGCCTATGGTTATCTCGCCAATCGCTACCGCCCCGGTGACCGGATATTCCTCCTGGGCTATTCGCGCGGCGCCTATGCGGTGCGCTCATTGGCCGGGGTGATCGACCGCATCGGCCTCTTGCGCGCCGAAGAGGCGACCGAACGCAACGTGCATCAGGCCTTTCGCCATTATCGCTGCACGCCCTCTGGCCGCGCCGCACAGGCCTTTGCCCGCGCCAATTGCCATAGCGATACGCATGTCGAGATGATTGGCGTCTGGGATACGGTCAAGGCGCTGGGCCTGCGTATCCCCGTCCTCTGGCGCTTTCGCGCGGATGCCCATGGCTTTCACAATCACCACCTCGGGCGCACCACGCGGCACGGCTATCACGCGCTGGCCCTCGATGAGACGCGCAATGCCTATACGCCCGTTCTCTGGGAATGCCCGCCCGACTTCGACGGCCATGTCGAACAGGTCTGGTTCCGGGGCTGTCATTCGGACGTGGGCGGGCAGCTTTGCGGCATCCACGCCGCGCGCCCGCTCGCCAATATCCCGCTGGTCTGGATGCTCGAACGGATGGAAGGCTGCGCGCTGCCCTTGCCCGCAGGCTGGCGCGCGCGCTTTCCACAGGATGTCAACGCGCCCTCGGTGGGCACATGGGCCGGTTGGGGCAAGATCCTGTTGCTGCGCAGCCGCCGCGTGGTCGGGCGCGACCGCTCCGAACGCCTGCATGAGAGTGTGGGGGGCCTCGCAACCCGCCGCTGGGGCGGCCCGCGCCTCACCGGCATGGTCAAGGAACAAGGGGGCACCTGACCGATCCGCGCCGCTCACTCCTTGGGCGTGCCGGTCTCTTCCAGTTGCGACAAAAGCATGGTCTGCAATTCCGCCTCCAACTCCCGCGCGCGGGTGATATAGGCGTCATTCTCGACCGTCGGGCGCGCCGGATCCCAGAGCGCTGCCAATTCCCGCACCGATTGCCGGTCATGGTGGTAAAAGGTGTTTTCCAGCTCTGCCGCCTCGAACTCGCTCAGCCCCATGTTTTCCAGCACATAGCGCCCCGCGCGCAGGGAACTGTCGAACATCTCGCGCACGATGTCATTGGCCCCCGCCTGATACAGGCGGAACACATGCGTGCGGTCATAGGCGCGCGCTATGATATGCAGATCCGGGCACTCGCGCCGGGCAAAGCTGACCAGCCGCACCGTCGCCTCGGGGTCATCGAGGGCTGCCACCAGCACCCGCGCCCGTGCCAGCCCCGCCGCATGCAAGAGGTCGGGCCGGGTCGGATCGCCAAAGAATCCCCGCACGCCAAACCGCCGCATCCGCTCGATGGCCATGAGGTCGTGATCCAGCACCACGGTCTCGAACCCGCTCGAACGCACCAAGCGGTTGACCACCTGCCCAAACCGCCCGATGCCCGCAATGATCACCGGACCGGTCTGATCTATCGTATCGGCCTCCGGTGCCTCGCCCCCGTCCCGCAGGTTGCGCGACAGCACGTCGTAGAGAATGAACAGCAGCGGCGTGATCAGCATCGTCAGCGCGATCACCAACAGGATCACCTCGCTCAGCCCGGCGGGCAGCACATGCTGCTGCACCGAAAACGCCACGAGCACAAAGCCGAATTCCCCCGCCTGCGCCAGCGACAGGGTAAAGAGCCACAAATCGCGCCCGCGCAGCGCAAACACCCGCCCCAGCACATAAAGAATCGCGCCCTTGGTCACGATCACCGCCAGCGCCAATCCCACGATCAGCACCGGCGCAGCAAACAGCACGGTGAAATTGATCCCCGCCCCCACGGTGATGAAGAACAGCCCCAGAAGCAGCCCCTTGAAAGGGGCAAGATCGCTTTCCAGCTCGTGCCGGAATTCGCTGTTGGCCAGAACCACCCCGGCCAGAAACGCGCCCAAGGCGGGCGAAAGCCCCACCAGCGTCATCAGGAACGAAATGCCCACCACGATCAGCAGGGCAATTGCCGTGTACATTTCGCGCAGCCGTGCGGCGTGGATGAACCGAAACACCGGCCGGGTCAGGTAAACCCCCGCCAGCACAATCGACGCCACCGCCGCAATCGTGACCAATGTCGCCCCCCAGCCGGGCAAGGAGGCGATGAAACTCTGCGCTGCCTCATGCGGTCCGCTGGCCCCATGCCCCGCATCGGGCGTGCCGCGCGACAACAGCTCGCCCATGATCATCTCGGGTGTCTTGGGCATTGCCAAGAGCGGCAGAAACGCCAGCATCGGGATTACCGCAATATCCTGCGTCAGCAGCACGGAAAAGGCCGACCGCCCGCCGCCTGTCTGCATCAGCCCCTTTTCCGAGAGGGTCTGCAACACGATCGCGGTCGAGGATAGCGCAAAGACCAGCCCCACCGCCAAGGCCACGCTCCACCCCAGCCCCAAAAGGTAAATCCCCGCCATCATCACGGCCAGCGTCGTGGCGCTGATCTGCAACCCACCCAAGCCCAACAGCCGGTGGCGCATATCCCAGAGCGCGCGCGGCTCCAGCTCCAGCCCGATGAGAAACAGCATCATCACCACGCCGAATTCGGCAACATGCTGCAATTCGGCAGTCTCATGCCCGCCCACAAGGCCCAGAACCGGGCCGATCAAAATACCCGCCGCCAGATAGCCGAGCACCGAGCCGAACCCCAGCCGCGCCGCAATCGGCACAGCGATCACAGTGGCGGCAAGGTAAACCGTGGCCTGAAACAGGAACCCGTCCATCAGCGGGGCATGGATTGGGGCAGGGGCATCGCGCTACCCTTTGGGCATGCGCAGCACCACATCGCGCCCGCGTTTGTTATACCGCAACTCCGCGTCGCCAATCGCCGAGACCTGCCCCCCATCCAGCCGGTCGCCCACCTGCACCTTCTGATAGCGGCCATTCGACAGCCGCACCAGCGCGCGGCGGCTCTGCGGGCTGCCATAGACGCCGATCAGGTTGACGTTGCGCAGGTTGATGGCGTTGGTCTCGGT
>SWCD01004908.1_pt1 | contig 11465 bp, 4 predicted proteins | sample 4693011 | NCBI WGS metagenome assembly SWCD01 (sample SAMN10267278, study PRJNA491770) | bioreactor metagenome | isolation source: DHS bioreactor inoculated with marine | place: Japan: Omine Ridge, Nankai Trough | reverse complement strand
CAGTGCCACTCACATCGGAGAGGATCGCATCCCCACCGTCACCGCCAACCGCGGTGCCGGTGGGGTAGCTGCCACCGGCACCGCCCTGTGCCGTCACGGTCACTGTGACAGAACCGGTGGCGCTCGTATTCGACGCTGTACCGCCTGCGGTTCCATCACCTCCGGCGCCGCTGACGGTTCCGTAACGACTCAGTCCACCATCCCCGCCCCGGGCTTCCGAGATCACGGTGAGACTCTCGTGACTCCCGGACTGGGTCAAGGTGCTTCGGGCATCCCCCGCCACTCCGCCGTTGCCGTAGTTAGCAGCCCCCCCATTTCCTCCGAATGCCATCTGCGAGAGAGTCAGCGCCCCGGAGGTCCCGCCGGTGACTACGTTGACGAGACTCACATCCCCGCCGGCTCCGCCGGTCACGTAGAAGCTGCTGTCGCCATTCCCTCCGTACGCACTGCCCGCAACGACTACATCCCCGGCAACCGCCTGTCCCGAGACCGCACCGAGGATCCCGGCCCCGCCGTCCCATCCGGTCGCGGGACTGCTATGGGCCGGGTAGGTGTTCAAACCACCGTCACCACCGCGAGCGGTAACCGCAAGATTGACGGCACCAGTCGCGGTTGTGTTCGAGACGGTCGCCGCCGCCGTACCCGTTCCCCCCGAAGTCGCGGTGCCGGAGCGAGTTCCGCCTCCGGCCCCTCCGGTCGCGGACACCGCCACCGTGACGATCGAGTGGCTCCCGGAGTGGGTCAGGGAACTCGAGGCTGCGCCGGCCTGGCCGGCCGTACCCGACTCGGATGCTCCGGCGTTCCCACCGACCGCGGTCTGGGTGAGTTCCAGCTCCCCGCTCGTTGCGCCGGTCACCGCATTCACGAGGCTGACGTTTGCGCCGTCCCCACCGGTTCCGCCCATGGAATTGCCACCGTTCCCACCGGTTGCGGTGCCGGTCACCTGCACGAGCCCATCCGGACAGGATCCGCTCAGGAGTCCGATTCCCGCCGACCCGCCGTCCGCGCCGTCGGCGGTTCCCGAAGTGGCACTGCCTCCCGCGCCGCCCTGCGCGGTTCCGTTGAGTTGGACGGACTCACCCCACGGAGCCAGACCCGTGATGGATCCGTTCAGGGAGACCGTCGCGTCTCCTCCGACCCGGGCCGTACCCGACGCAGTCCCACCACCGTCGCCGCCCGTCGCGTTCGCTTCGAGCCAGAGACGTTGGCCGTCTCCGGTGTGGGTGATGGCGCTGGACGCGTCACCCGCTGAGCCACCGGCCCCGTGGCTCGAGATGCCACCGCTCCCGCCGGTTGCGTTCTGGAGGAGGGAGACATGGTCCGGGGCGGAGCCGATGACCTTGTCGGTCAGGTGCACGCTCTGCCCGTCACCGCCGCTACCGTACGAAGCGCGCCCCCCGCTTCCGCCGGTGGCCTGGAGATCGGCAATCACCGAATTGTACGTGGAGACCCCTCCGAAGGTGGCACTCAACGTCCCGACGCTGACCGCGCCGCCGTCGCCGCCATCTCCCCAGGTGGTGATGGTGTCCCCTCCGAATCCCCCGGTCCCGCCGAAGACTCGGGCGTTGACCGACACAATCGTCAGGAACTCGTCGGCCGTCGAATGAGCGCTCAGGGATCCCTGAGTGGCCGCGCCGCCGTCCTCGCCGGCACCGGAGTAGGAACTCCCGCCGTTACCACCGACCACCCAAGAGTCGACCCCCACGCTGGTGGTTCCGCTCAATGCGGAGATGCGGGACTCGGCATCTCCCGCCTTGCCGGCTGCGCCAAGCCATCCGGAGGATCCACCGCTTCCCCCGTAGACCTGTTGTGAGACGGCTACGTTCGTCGTGCTGGAAACCGCCCGCGCCGCGTCGTCGAGCAGGACGCTTCGGCCATCTCCGGCATCGGCGCCGTCGAGACCCCGACCGCCGTCGCCGCCATGAGCGATGACGGTCGCACCCGCGCTGTGGCCGTAGAACGACGAGGTCGACGAGGCAAAGGCATCGACTACGACCTGGCCGCCGTCACCGCCCTTGTTCCCGGTCCCGGTGGCCTCGGTTCCCCGCCCGCCCCAAGCTTCTGCGGTGGCGGAGGCCGTTCCGCCGGTCGCCGTCGCCGAGACAATGGCCGTCCCCGTCCCGCCGTCGTTTCCGGAAGAGGAGCCCCACGGAGTACCCCCGATCCGGCCTCCGTCACCTCCTCTGCCCTCCGCATCGGCCCAGGCATCACCGGAGGCGTTGATCGCCGTGCTTCGCGCCTCTCCTGAGGCTCCGTCACTCACAAATCCGCTCGGAGTGTGGTACATCGGACCCGAAGAGCCACCGTTTCCACCGGTGGCTTCGGTGCGCACTCCGACCTCCGTGCAACTCCCCGAATGGGAGAGAGTGCTGACCGCACTGCCGGCCGCGCCCGCGGTCCCAGTGGAGGAGAAACCGCCGTCTCCGCCGACCGCGATCTGGCGAAGATCGAGATCTCCCGCGGTGGCTCCGGTCACTCGGTTCACGAGGTGAACGCTCTGCCCGGTGCCTCCGTTCCCTCCGCCTATGTCGCTGGCGCCCCCACCGCTTCCACCGACCGCCGTTCCGAAAACGGTGACGTCCCCAAGTCCAGCCGTGGTCGCGGAGAGCGTTCCGAAGTCCGCGGTGCCCCCGTCTCTCCCATCGCCCAGGCCGGAGTCGCCTCCCGCCCCTCCGTACGCCGAAGCGGTGAGCGAGATGTGGCCCGGAGCGGTCACGGGGGAGAGGAAGGACTGTGCGTTGCCGGCGACGCCGCCGAGCCCCGACTCACTCCCGCCGCCGCTTCCTGCGCGAACAGTCTGGGTGAGGTTGATGAACTCGCCGGTGGCCTGAGCACCGTCGGAGAGCAGAACGGAGGCGCCGTCACCGCCGGCAGCGGCCCCGAATCCGCCGCCGCCTGAGCCGCCGGTGACGTCCAGGGTGGCCGTTGCGGAGCCACCCGCCGCCGAACTCGAGGCGATCGCACTCCCCTCTCCAATGCCTCCGTCCCCACCCCTCATGCTCGTGCCGTAGCCGTCCGACCCTCTTCCGCCCGTAGCCGTGCTGGCCGCGGCAACGCTCGAGTGCAGGGACGAGCAGGTGGAGTTCGCGGTCGCCTGTGCTCCCGTGGCCCCATTGGAAGGAACGGCGGCGGCGGGGTTGTAGTAGGAGTTGCTCTCGCCCGCCGTGGCCAGGCTGTTGGCCGAGGCGGTGTATGCCACATTTGAAGGTGTGCCCGTGTAGCTCGTGCTGGACGTCGAACTGGCGTTCCCCCCGGCGGAGGACCGATTGTAGGCCGACATGTAGGCATCGCCGCCGTAGGCCTGCGCGCTGGTCGAGGAAGTCGAGGTCCCGTCACTCGTTATGGCCGCCACGGATGTCGCCGAGCCCCCGGTGCCCGTGGCACCGGCTATTCCCGCGACTCCACCGGAGTACGCGGATCCGCGCCATCCACCCCACCCTCCTCTTCCACCGTAGGACCTGGCAACGGCGGACCCGGAAACCGCTCCTGTGGCGGTAGCCGAGGCAGATCCCCCATGCCCGCCATCTCCGCCGTCCCCACCGTCTCGGGAGGTCGAGTTCCCGTCTCCGCCTTTGCCTCCCCCGCCGCCGGACCCACCGTACGCGGTGGCGTAGTTGGTGGTTTCGGTCGGAGTCGTGGTCGTGGCTGTGACGTCCTCTCCATCCTGACCGTCCCCGCCGTCCCCACTCGGAGTCACACCTTCCGCCCCCTGGCTGCCGTCAATCCCGTACACATAGATCGAGCCCGCATACACCGGATTCGTGGCAATCAGGCAGAGGACGGCGACGAAGACCATCGCCGTAGAGAGAAAACGGCCGCGCATACCCACTCCGTCCTGCGATCTGCACCCAGACCGCACCTTTTCCTGCCGGACGCGGTGGTGAGGAGGATGGACCTTCACCCAAGTCGAGTTCGAGTACGCCTTCCGCCCATGCATGGCCGCGACCGGCCACACCACTCCATGTATTGGCTGAATCCGCTCAATCTTTGGAAAATTCCGGCAGGGCCCATGGGGCGCGGCGTGAGACCGCTCCGCCTACTGATTCCGACGCATCTCGCGATACCTTCTCAGCGCCTCCTCATCATGCGTGGCGCAGCGGGCGGGGAGGCCGGAGCGCATGGCGATCGCGCAGCGGTTGCAGGAGGTGTCCCAGAGGATCTCGTCCTCGCGGCGGGAGAGGAGCTTTCGGGCGAAGCGGGGGTCGGCCAGGGACTGGCGGCCGATGCCGATCATGTCCACCTTGCCCTCGCGGATGGCCTTGCCGCCGAGGGTCACCAGGCAGCGTTTCTTGGGGGAGTCGCCGGGAAGCTTGTTCCGGCCGGCGCGGGCGTAGCTGTAGCCGGAGCCGACGACGGGGATCTTCACCATCTGCTTGATGGTCGCCGCGCGCTTCTGGTGGTGGGAGAAGCCCTCCGGGTTCTCGTTGGTCTGGCGCACGAGGGCGGGGGTGATCTCCGGGACGCCGGAGGACTGGTTGATGAGTCCGACGCCCGACTCCTCGAGCAGCCGGGCCAGGGCCCGGAGCTCGGTGAGCCGGGGGTCCTCGTCCGCCGACTTCGCGCTCTTGCTGCCGAAGCCGCCGGGGATGCCCTCGAAGGCGGAGATCCGGACGGTATAGAGGAAGCGGTCGGCGGGCACCACGGCCATCATCTTAGCGAGGGTCTCGGTGAGAAAGCGGGCGCGGTCGGAGAGGCTGTCGCCGCCGTAGCTCCATCCCTCCCGGGCGCGGTTCGCCGGGCCGAGCAGGGCGCCGTAGAGGTAGCCGTGGCAGTGCTTGAAGTCGATGCCGTCGGCCCCCGCATCAAAGGCGATCTCGGTGGCGGTGACGAGATCGTCCATCAGGCCGGGCACCTCCTCGTCGGTGAGCAGGCGGGCGTCGCCTTCGTCAAGCGGGTAGGGCGACACCGGGTCCTTCGCGAAGCGGCCGGAGTGGGTCAGCTGCAGCAGGATCGGGGTGGCCGTGTTCACGTCGCGGTAGGCGGAGATCAGTTCCTTGATGCCGGTGCGGGTGTGCTCGTTGATGAGCAGCTGGTTCGGCCGGGCCTTCCCCTCCTCGGACACCGCGAAGGCCTCGAAGATGTCGATCCCGGCGCGGCCCTCGGCGCGGGCCAGGTACTTCTCGCGGGTCAGATTGCTCGGACGGCCGTCGAGCTCGGCGTCGTTGCCCTCCATGGGCTGGTAGACGATACGGTTCGGGGCCACCAGGGTCTTCACGTCCGTGGTGAGCAGGAAGAGCGGCGCCCCGAGTTCCTGCAGGTCCGTTGCGTCCCAGTCATGAAGCGACATCGGCCGTCTCCTTTGCTTTCCTTCCCGGAACATAGAAGAGAACGGCGAGGACGACGAGAATCGTCGCCAGCGCGACGTACTTCCACCACTGACCGGATTCAGAGGAGCCGAGCAGCATCTCGACTCCCATCAGCACGAGCACGCCGCCGGCAATGCAGAAAGTGACGATGCCGACAAGCCGGAACACCGACAGGGCGGCCTCCGCCGAGCCGGTGACCTCGGTGGCCACGTCCACGGGGGTGTCGAGGTCCTGGTAGAACCGGTCCACCTCCGTCCGATCCTCCGAGAGCGAGAACCAGCGCGCGAAGAGCACGGAGGTCACGAAGAGGAACGCCACGTAGAGAGCCACGATCTGATGGGAGGACAGACCCGCTCCCACCGGCTGGCTCTTTGGCGAACCGAGGAGCATGACGCCGAGGACCAGCGAGGCGAAGATCAGGGAGAGGATGACCAAGGTTCCACGGGTCTCGCGTTTGCGCCACATCGAGCCGAGCCACGGGGAAACCAGGAAGAGGCCGATGGAGATCGACTGGGTCAGGTAGATCTGCGGGCCGGTGTCCCAATTCAGGCAGACCTTGGTGACGAAGCCCGTGGCGATGCCCCAGATGATGCAGGCCATGCCCGCGGCGCGCGGAGCCTTCCTGAAGAGGAAGCCCATCAGGACCGGCACCGCCATCACCGGAGCGGAGAGGTAGAAGATGTTGACCATCACCGCGAAGAGATCGTTCTCGCCGGGCACCCGGTTCGGATCGTTCGCCCGGGCGATGTAGTAGAGGCAGAGAAGGATGGTGACCACGCCGCAGAGCACGGTCATCGCCCTCCCGACCGTGATCAGCTGCCGGTCGGTCGTTTTCGGCCTGAAAGCCATGTACATGTCGCGGCTGAGCACCGAGGCCACCATGTTGTACACCGTGTCGAGCGCACTCATGGTGGCGGCGAACATGGCCGCCAGGAAGACGCCGAGCAGACCGGCCGGCAGCACCTCCATGGCGATCTGGATGAAGACCTTCTCGTGGGGGTCCTGCCCGGGGATGTGGTCACCGAGAACATCGGGGCCGCCCCAGATCGTGCGGGCGACGAGGGACGGCACACTGAACAGGACCGGGGTGGTGAGGAACAGTACCGCCGCCAGCACGCCCACCTTCCGCGCCGACTTCTCGTCCGGAACACAGTAGAAGCGGGGCCCCTGGCCCGAAGCCACACCGAGCGTGAAGGAGATCAGCCCGGCGATCAGGAAGTGCAGGTTGTGACTCGGCAGGCCGTCCGTCGGGGGAATGGAGAACTCCATGTTCGAGAGGATCTCCGGCAGCCCGCCCTCGACCAGGAGAAACGCCAGCGGAGCCACCAGCAGCGAGGCTCCCAGGAGGACCACGAACTGCACCACATCCGTCACCACCACCGCCCACAGCCCGCCGATGATGGTGTAGAGGATGACGATGATGCCGATGGCGATCGCGGCGATCTCGATGTCGATCCCCAGGATCGATTCCACCACCGTGGCGATGGCCCGAAGCTGGTTGCCCGCGGCGGCGATGAAGACCACCGCGGTGATGATCCCTAAAACCTGCTGCGTCCCGACTCCGAACCGCCGACGGGTGAACTCGACGGGCGAGATCACGCGGCTTCGCCGCCAGAGCACCGCGGTGAGCTGAGCGCCGAGGAAATAGGAGATCGACCCGGTGAGGAGGAAGTACAGGAGCCCGTACCAGGTGGTCTTGTAGAGCATCCCCGCGCCGCCGGTGAAAAGCCACGCGGAGAAGTTCCCCATGTAGAGCGACACGCCGCTCACCCACCAGGGCACACATCGGCCCCCGGCGAAGTAGTCCGTCCCACCCCGGTTCCGGCTCATGAAGTAGAAGCCGATGCCGATCATCAACAGCAGGTAGGCGAGGACGGTGTAGAACTCGGTGCGTTGCAGGAATTCCATCAGGAGTGTTCCTCGAGTCCTTTGAGCATCGCGCGAAGCTCCGACAGAACCGCGGCGGAGGACTCCACCAGCGGCTCGAAGTGGGTTTCCAGCCCGAGAAACCCGTCGTAACCGAGTTCGGCGAGCAGAGCGAGCTGCGCCGGCCAGTCGATGTCGCCTTCCCTCAGCCGCCCGTAGGCCGGGAACCGCTCTCCCGGCCGGACCCGGCCATTCTTCACGTGGACGTGGCGAACACGGGAAAAGATTGCGCGCAACCCCGCCGAAAGGGCAGAGGTCGAGAGATCTCCGGCGTTGGCGGGATCCCAGTTGACGCAGAGGTTGTCGTGGCCGACCGCTTCGAGAAGGGCCGCGGTCTCCTCCCCGCGGCAGGCCAGGAACCCCGGCTCGTTCTCGATCAGGAGCGGCAGGCCGGCCCCGGCGCACGCTGCGGCGGCCTCGGCCAGGCATTCGAGGGCATGGACCGGGATCGGGAGGGCCTCGAGGTTCTCGAAGGTGAAGGCCACCAGGAACGCGGCCTTGAGATCGAGGGCCAGATCGATGGCGCGGGGCAGGATTTCGGTCAGGTGGCGGCGGGCTTCGGGCACGTTTGACACGTCACACTTGAAGATCCCCGGACTCACGCCGAGGATCGCCGGATCGGCGTTCGCCGCCCAGGCCTCGAGTGTCGCCAGGTCGGCGGGGGCGAGATCCGGTACCCGTCCTTCGCCCACCACGCGCAGTTCCACGGCGCGGACCGAATGCTCGTCGAGAAACGCGCGGCAGACGCCGAGATCGCGGGAGATTTCGTCGGTGACGATGCTGATCCGATCGGTCATCGAGACTCCTCATGGGATGGGCGGCATGGGGATTCTATCGAAGAGCGCCGATGCGGTCCCGGACCAATGCGATTTCAGCCGGAGATCCGGGCTTCGGGGGTATTCTCACCAGCGATCACGATCATGGCGCCAAAATTGAGAAACCAGCTCCTGCTCTACGGCGTGCTCCTCACCTGGCTCGTCGGGGGCACCGTCGCCGGCTTCGCCACGGTCAAGATGACCGAGGGCATCCGGGACGAAGCGAACGCCCACGTGGAGGACGTGGTTCGCTCCGCGGCGCGACTCCTGGAGGATGAGCGTCGCTGGGAAGATCGTCAGGGAGTGGCTCGGGACTGGGGTGGGATCGAGCACTGGACCATCGACCGAACGGGCGTCGACGACCCGGATCTCGCGATCCTCGTCGAGCGGGCACAGGAGCAGGGCCGGGCGGTCGGCATGCTGCGCCGGGATCCGGAGGGGCTCCTGATCGTCTCGGTCTCCGCGACCGAGGACGGCCGCCTTAAGGCCACGGTGTGCCCTCTTCGCGGCGCGCACCACCTCACCGACGCCCTTCGGGACCTGATCTTCACTCCGGGACGAAAAGGCGGCTCACCGGCCACGGTCACCATCTTCGAGGGACCTCGCCGGGTGGCGACGAACGTGCTCACGACGGACGGCGCGCGTGCCGTCGATACCTTCGTCTCGAAGCCGGTCGAGGAGCGTGTCCTCCGGGAAGGGCTCCCGTGGACCGGCCGGGCATGGGTGGTCAATCGCTTCGTCATCACCTGCTATCTCCCGATCCGCTCCCCCACCGGCAAGGTCCTGGGAATGCTCTACGCCGGTCTTTCCGAAGCTCCCTATCTCGAGCGGGGCCAGCGGACCAAGTGGACCTTCCTGGGACTGATCCTCCTGGTCACCGTGGCCATCTCGCTGGTGGCGGTGTGGTTCTCGAGGCGGCTGGCGCGCCCCCTCACCGAATTGACCGAAGCCTCCCGAGCGCTGGCAAAGGGCGAGCGCCAGATCCTCCGGAAGGAGCAGCGGGGGCCCGAGGAGATCCGGGTGCTCTCCCAGTCCTTCGACACCATGGCCGCGCGCGTGGTGGAGCACACCGAAGCTCTCGAGCAATCGAGGGAAGAGGCGCGGCAGGCTCTCGATGCCTATCTCGAGGTGCTGGCATTCGTGGCCCATGAGCTGAAGAGCCCGGTGGCCGGCGCCATGACCGCGCTCGAGGTGCTGGAACTGGGGTATGCGGGAGAGGTCCCGGAGAAGATGCGCCCGACTCTCGACAAGCTGCGCCGCTACCTTTCCCGGGGCCTTGCGATGGCGGTGAATTTCACCTACCTGAGCCGGGCCGAGAGCCACGGGTTTGTGCCGAAGCTGGTCCCGGTGGCGAGCCTCGCAAAGGAGATCGTCGGGCCTGCCATCGCGGATTTCGTGGACGAGGCGACGCGCCGGAAGATGACATTCGAGACGACCGGCGACGCCGGGGCCTTCCTCGACCCGGACCTGATGCGCATCGCCGTGGACAACCTCATCGGGAACGCAGTCAAGTACGGAGCAGAGGGCAGCACGATCACCATCGAGATGGAGACCCGGGACGGCTCGAGTCTGCTCTCGGTCAGAAACCGCGGCGTGGGCATCCCGGACGACCGGTTGGGGGACGTCTTCCGGAAGTTCGCCCGCGTGGAGGACAAAAAGCTCCGCGGCCGCCGGGGAAGCGGCGTCGGCCTCTATCTCTGCCGCCTGATCACCGAGCAGCACGGCGGCACCGTCAAGGCCGATGGCTCCTACGGTGAATGGGTGCGGTTCACGATCTCGCTTCCCGCCGCAAAAGCCGTCAACCCTCCCGCCGGAGAAGAGTGATCTCCACCCCGGCTTCGGCCTCGACGCGCACGTTGAAGTCCACGTAGGGGCTCTCCTTGACGGTGAAGTTCTGATGCGGAACTTCCTCGCCGCAAAGGGAGACCGCCGCGGCCTCGCTGCCCGCGGGCAGGAGCACGTGGCAGAGCACCTCGGAGCCCTCCGCCGAGAGGACGAGGCCGATGTGATCCTCGCCGGCGGAGAACCGATACCCGATCGACCGGCCCGAGGCGGCGTAGCCGACCTTCACCTCGGCCTCGGTGACGCCGGCGGCGAGCCAGCGGGGCGACACGCGGGCCCGGCAGAACCCCGTCCACCAGTCCTCCACCCCGGCCAGCCCCTCCACCAGGGCGTAGAGCATGGCGCTGCTGCCCCAGCCGTCCGTGGGCTGCGCCTCCGGGCTGGTGCTCGTCTCCACATCCGCGGGGGTGCCGTCGGGGAAGTACCAGAGGTAGGTCTCGCCGCGTTCGGAGATGAGGTCGTGGTACTGCCTGAGGATCCCGACGCCGTATTCCTCCATGCCGTGCTCGAACGCAGCGCGGGCGAGTTCACCGCCCACGAGCGGCATGATGCCCCCGTTCGCGTAGGCGCCGGCGATCAGCTTCTCGTCGCCGAAGACGCCGTCCGGGAACGGCGGGTCGATGGAGAACCACTCGGCGAAGGCTCCGGTCGTCTCTTTCCGGCGCCGGTACTCCGAGAGGATGGCCACCGCCATTTCGTGGGTGGCCGCGCCGCGGTTGATCGCCATGGGGTTCGAGAGACTGAGCTGCTCCGCCTCGTCGACGCCGGGGATGGTGACCGGAGTGAGCTTCACGAAGTGGGTGAAGAACCGGCCGTTGAAGCAGGTGCGATGGAGCGCCTCCCTGAGATCCCGGGCCCGCAGCCGCCAGGCCCCGGCGCGATCCGTCTCCCCGCAGTGCTCGAGCATGGCGGCGAGGAGCAGGTAGGCCTCGAGGTAGCCGCTGTTGTCGCCGTGGGAGATGCCCCAGAAGGTGTCGTCGTCGATCTGGAACTGGAGCCACTCGTGTTTACCCGCGGTGTAGGCGAAGTCCCAGGTGTCGATGGTGTAGGCACGCTTCACCAGGCCGAGATCCGCGTCCCAGCGCCAGGGATGGGTGCGGCTGTACTCGAGCGCGGCCTCCATGGAGAGCAGGTGACCCCGCATCCAGTCGTCGTCACCGGTCGCCTGCCACGCCAGGAAGACCGCCTTCACGAAGCGGTACTCCACGTCCGCCTCCACCGGGACGCGCACGTACTTGGTCCAGTTCTCGCGCTCCGACGGGAGCTTCTCGGGGAAGGTGGTGAAGTAGTCGAGGATCCGCCCGTTCCGGTTCTGGGTATCGGCGAAGTGATCGATGGCCGAGGTGAGGTCGGTCTCGAAGTACTTCGCGCCCCGCATCATGTCGCTCATGTCGCGAATCCAGATGGACCGGGCGTCGGGCGAGCGGTATCCCCGGATCTTTGCGCCGTCGATGGTCACATCGAGCCGATCCTCGACGAGAAACCCCCGAACGCGGGGATAGAGAGTATCGAAAGCGGCCTGGCCGGTGCGGATCGAAACCTCGTCGTTCATCGCCCCATTGTAGCGATCCCCCCC
>SWCD01009517.1_pt1 | contig 11468 bp, 10 predicted proteins | sample 4693011 | NCBI WGS metagenome assembly SWCD01 (sample SAMN10267278, study PRJNA491770) | bioreactor metagenome | isolation source: DHS bioreactor inoculated with marine | place: Japan: Omine Ridge, Nankai Trough | reverse complement strand
GGCGGATGGAGTCTTATTGGCCTGAGCCGGTCGAAATTGAGAAGAGGGTTTTCGTCGCCCTCAATTCGATCGAAGAATTTGTGAACGCCATGTTTGGAAAAGATGACGGAGCCGGGTGCGGCTACTCATTCCGTTTTATTTCGTGGTTTGAAAACGAGTAAAAAGTTTTTCAGCATGCGAACCGCCGAAAGCATGAGAGACCGCGCGCAGATGCGCATTCAGTGTTTCCAAAAGCGTTACGAAGTACGCTTCCGTAATTCCTTTTTGACGATCTTACCGTTGGCGTTACGGGGCAGGGGAATGTCAGAAAAGGTTACAAAATCAGGGATCTTGTAGTCGGCAAGACGGGCAGCGCAATGGGCTTTGATGTCTTCCGCTGATAGTGCCGGGTTTCTGGTATGAACGAAGACTTCCATCTTCTCGCCGAGCACCTCGTCCGGCCGACCGATAGCAGCGCATTCTATGACGGCTTCATGCGCTGTGATCGCATTCTCGATCTCAACGCTGTAGATGTTGTAGCCGCCGCGAATAATCATGTCCTTCTTGCGGTCATGCAGGCAAAAAAACCCCTCAGCGTCACGCGAGCCCACGTCGTCGCTTTTCCAGTAGCCGTCCTGAAATTCTGCACGGGTCTTTTCCGGATTATCCCAATAGCCGGGCACGACCATCGGACCGCCGATCCACAATTCGCCATGAGTATCGGCGGGTAAATCTTTTCCGTCCTCACCAACTACGCGAATGTCGGCGCAAGGCAATGCGATGCCGACACTGTCGGCGCGGGTTGTGCCGGTGCCGAGCGGCAGCATGGTGGCCGGCGAGGTTGTCTCGGTCGAACCATAGGCGTTGACCAGGATCAGATCAGGCAATTTTTGTGATAGAGCTTCAATGGTGGATTGCGGCATCGGCGCGCCGCCATAACCGCCGATGCGCCATTTCGAGAGATCGTGATCACCGATCTCGCAACGCAAAAGAAAGAGATTGTACATTGCCGGAACGATCAGCGTATGTGTCACTTGCTCCTCCGCTGCGGCCTCCAGAAAGGCCTGCGCCTCGAAGACTTCCATTATCACCGTGCAACCGGCGACACGCAGCATGGTGAACAGGGTCGCGACAAGGCCTGTGACATGCGATGCCGGTACCGCGAGCAGAGAACGTTCGTTGTCACCAAGCTCCATACAAAGTTCGAAATGCATGGCGGAGTGGACAATGTTGAAATGCGTTAGCATCGCGCCCTTGGGGCGGCCGGTCGTACCAGAGGTATACAGGATAACGGCAACGTCTTCCTCGACAACCGAAGCTGTGGGCGAGGCTGCGCCCCTTACCGCAATGGTAGCGAAGTCTCGAGCATCGCCAGTTGCCCCACCGATGGAGAAACGATGTTTGAGATTGTCGAGTGCATCGGCGTGCGGAATCTTCGAATCGATGCCGCGGTCATGGATGAGCAGCACCGCGCCGCTATGATTGAGGATGTAGGCGAGTTCGGGGGTCTGCTCGCGGACGTTGATCGGAACGGCGATGGCGCCGACGCGTAGCGTTGCGAGCAATACAGTCAGGAATTCGGTGCGATTGCCGATGAGTATGGCAACGCGGTCGCCTTTGCCAACGCCCTCGGCGTGAAGCCCGGCAGCAAGAGCGGCAACTTCCCGGTCGAGTTGCGCATAGGTCAGGCGCACATTGTCGAAAACGACGGCTTCCCCATCCGCATTCCGGGTCATCGCTTCGGCGAACATCGCGTTGAGGTCAGCAGGGCGTTCAGCGAAGCAGCGCAGTTTGCGTTCGTCAAAATGGGTTTCGTCGTGAAGCCGATCGAGGATGCTGTCAGGCCAATTCATAGGCCGCTATTCCCGTCCGTCGAGAGTCCGGCCCGAAACAATCTCGCCGCGCTCGATGACGTATTCACGGTCCATCAACGTATCGGCATGCGCGAGTTCGGATTGTGCGAGTAGGATGGAGCGGCCCTCCTCGCGCAACGCACCAATGACCTCGGCGAGCCGGTTGGCAAGCGCAGGAGCAACACCTTCGAACGGTTCATCGAGCGCCAGCAGTTTGGTTCCCGCCATCAAAGCGCGGCCGAGCGCCACCATCTTTTGCTGCCCGCCGGAAAGCAGCAGCGCCTTGCGGTCTTTCATCTTCAGCAGTTCGGGCATCAGATCGTAGATGAACTTCAGACTGCCTTCATGGTCGAGACCCTCAATCACCCATGACGGCAGCAGGATGTTTTCTTCCACTGTCAGTTGCGGCACAAGGCGGCGGTCTTCGGGCATGTAGCCGATGCCGAGCGATGGCCGGTCATACGCTTCGACGCCCACCATATCATTGCCGAAAAGTTTCACGCTGCCGGACACCGGTGCGATGATGCCCATAATGGTGCGCAATGTTGTGGTCTTGCCAGCACCATTGCGTCCCATCAGTCCTATGAATTCGCCGTCATCGATGGTCAGCGAGAGGCCGCGCAGGATCGGCGTCTTCTGGATATCGACGACAATGTTATCGAGTTCGAGGATCATTTGATGGTCCCCGTCACGTAGCGTTGCACCATCTCGTCTGAAAGCGCTTCTTCCGGCGTGTCGTTGGCAATGATCTCACCATCGTAAAAGGCGAGAATGCGCTGCGAGTATCGTGTCACGATGTCCATGTCGTGCTCGACGAACAGGATGGTGACCTGCTCCTTCGCCAACACTTCCATCACCAGATCCATGATCGGAAACTTTTCTTCCGCCGCGACCCCGCTTGTCGGTTCGTCGAGCAGCACGACCTTGGGGTGGCCGGCAATCGCCATCGCGATATCGAGCAGCTTGCGCGAACCGGCAGAAATCTCACTCATCCGATTGTCACGGAAATCGGCAAGGTTGAATTTCTCCAGCTCTGCCATCGCGCGATCAGCGTTTGACGGTGACAGAGCACGCCTGATGAAGGACGGCGTTTCCTTGCCGCGAATGGAAAGCGCGATGAGCATGTTTTCAAGCACCGAAAGCTCGGCGCAAAGTTGCGGGATCTGGAAGGAACGGCAGACACCGATTTTGCTGATCGCACGCGGACCCATCGCGGTGATATCGGTGCCGTCAAAGACGATGCGACCGCTATCCGGCTTTATATAGCCCGTCACCATATTGACAAAGGTGGTCTTGCCCGCACCGTTGGACCCGATGAGGCTCCAGACAGCGCCTATCGGTACGGCGACATCAATGTCTTTGGCCGCGGTAATGGCGGCAAAATTCTTGTTGACGCCCTCTGCGACAAGGATGGGATGGCTCATGTTCCCTTCCTTTCACGGTCGCGCTTGGAAAGCAGCGAGCCGAGCCCGTTCGGCAGCAGATAAATGACAATCAACAGGAAGACACCGAGCGATAATTGCCATGTTGTCGGGAAGTAAAGGTTCGAGAAGGAGCGCACGAGTTCCAGAATAGTGGAGGAAACGAAGACGGCGCCGACCGAATAGAAGCCGGAAAGAATGCCGACGAAAACGAATTCCCCCGACGTGGTCCAGAAAGCGAATTCCGGATCGACGTGGCCGATGGCAAGAGCCGCGATCACGCCACCGGCACCACCAAGACCGGCGGCGAAAACATAAGCGACGGAAATGGCGCGACGCACCGAGGAGCCGAGATATTCGATCCGCAGTTCGTTCTCGCGAATTCCCAGGAGAATGAGTCCGCGTTCGCTATTGAAGAAGATGCGCATGGCTCCACAGGCCAGCACCACCATCAGCGAGGTGAAGATGAAAAGTGCGAATCCGAGATCGCGTCCTGACGGGCTGTAGCCAAGGAATGTTGGCGCGGCGACGTTGAGACCATCCGTGCCGCCAATGACATTCATCTTGGCAAGCGTACCGTAGAGAATCATGGAGAGCGACAGGCTAAGCATCGCAAAGAAGATGCCGCGATAATTTGCAAGCAGGGGCCCGAAGATCGCACCAATAATGGCAGCGCTGATGATACCGAGTACGGTAAGCAGGGCAATATCGGTAATGCCTGTCCACCCACTCATGAACGCGGCGACGTAAGCGCCGATGCAATAAAACAGACCTTGTCCGAATGAGACCAAACCGGCGCGCATCAGGCAGATGATGCCGAGAGAAACAAGACCTTTGGCAAAGGCGATGGTCGCAAGGAACATCGCCCAGTCTGGCAGAAACAGGCCGGCAATGATGAGCAACGCAAAGGCGGCCGCGCAGCCGAGAAAGATTTTCGCAGATGCACTCATATTTTGCGCGCCTGGGTTTTTTGAAACAAGCCTTCAGGCCGGAAGACCAGCACGACGGCCATCACCAGATAGATGATGAAGAGCTCGGCTTCGGGTAACAGATGGACCGATGCCGCCCTTGCGACGCCGACGAAAACCGCGCCGATCGCAGCACCCTCGATGGACCCGAGTCCGCCAATGATGACAACCGCGAAAGCAACGATGATGACGTTAACGCCGATGCCGGGCGAGACAGAAATCATCGGGGCCGTGAGCGCACCGCCCAGGGCTGCCAAAAAGACACCAAGCGTGAACGATATCATGAAGACCCGGTTCACATTGACACCCATGGTCTGGCTCATTTCACGATCATGGATGACCGCGAGAATGACCTTTCCCTGCTTCGTTCGGTTGAGCCAGAACCAGACCGCAAAGCCCGTGATAACCGAGACGGCGATCACGAGAAAATCATAGGTGACATAGAAAAGCGGTCCGATCTCGACGTTACCGAGCAACGAATAAGGTTCGGATACAAAAAGGGGTGTGACCCCCCAGATCAGCTTGATGACGTCTTCCAGAATGAGGAAAATGCCGTAAGTGACGAGCACGAGGATAACGTGGTCACGGCCATAAAAATGCCGAAGCAGGCCACGTTCGAGCAGCGGCCCGATTATCAGCGCGACAGCAATGGCAGCTAGCACCATGACGAGATAAGAGCCGAACTCGAAGCTTGCCCCGCCGAAAGCGAAATAGGCGCCGACAGCGCTGGCTGTGGCATAGGCACCCATGGCATAGAGGCTGCCATGGGCCATATTGAGAATATTGAGAACGCCGAAGACGAGTGTCAACCCCACTGAGACAATGAACAGCCACGCGCCGTAAATCAGCCCATCGACGAGAATGACACCGAAAAGTTCCATGGATTGCCCTTCAGCCCGCCTACACACTCACCGCCCGCAAAAAGCGGACGGTGATATGCGGTGACAAGATCAATTGCTTACTTGCACTTGGCGCCGGGGAAACCGGCTTTGATCCAGTCGTTGGCTTTGGTGCCGTCCGGAGGATTGACGCATTCGGCGTCGTAATACTCGATCTCGATGAGCTCCATCTTGCCGGCTTCTTTATTCCACTGTGTTTTGCCAATCGCGTTAGGTTGGATGGCCTGGTGGCCATCCGCAAGCGCCATCTTGATGTCGCCGGAAGGTGCCGTCCATTCCAGTCCCTTCATCGCGGCGGCTAGTTCGTCCTGTGTCGGTTTCTTACCGCCATTGGTTGCCATCGCTTTTTCGACGGCTACTTTCAGACCGAGAAGCGCCTGCCACATACGGAATGGTGCCTGCACGGGGAATACACCATACTGTTTTTCGTACTCTTCCCAAAGCACGTTGGTGAGTTCGTCACCACGTGGGCGTGCGGCGAGCCCATTGACGCCACGCGCGCCAATAATCACGCCATCTGGCATCTTGTTGATAAGCTGCGGAATGACATGGTCACCAGCGCCCAGTACCACCTGACTGCGCTTGAAAAGACCGCGTGGCGAGGCCTGTAAAACGAAAGCCTGCAGGTCGCCGCCCCAGAAACTGGAATGCACAACGTCTGCCTTCTCGCGGATCAGAGCTGAGATTTCCGTGCCGTATTGACCGGCATAGATTTTCGGAAAAAGTGCGGTGCCGGCCTTCGAGTTAGGGCTCAGTTGCTTTGCGGAAGCCACAAAGTCGGCCCAGCTATCCTGGCCCCACGCATAGTCCTGATTGATACCAGCAATCGTGTCCATCTTGACGCCCTTGGACGTCAGATACTTGGCCAGCGAAATATTATCCATCGCCGCATGGGCGGCGGTGCGGAAAACGTAATTGTAGCTGCCTTCTTCGAAGACACGCGGGGTGCCGCAGTCATAGAGAATCGTAAAAGCCTTCAATTCGTCGGCCACCGGCGGCACGGCGAGACAATCGCCCGACGAAACGTAGCCGACCACGGCGTCAACTTTCTCGCGCTGTACGAGGTTACGGAATTCCTGAACCTGTTTGGTGGCACCACCGGCCTCATCGACAACGGTCGGCTCGATCATCATGCCGCCGAAGCCCGGCTTGTCATAAGGCGCGGGTAGAACGCCACCCTTGTTGAGCATGTCGATCATCATCTTGCCACCATTCCAGGCGGGAACGCCGAAGCTCTCAGCCGCACCACCGGACAGGAAGGTGATGACGCCGATTTTGAATTTCTCGCCGTCCTGCGCTTGCGCCGCAGTTGTCATCGCCGTGCCGAGCAGCGCGGCGGCCGCCAGTATTTTAACCAGCGAGCGCCTAGTCCTTTTGACAATACTCAGTGACATGAATTTTACTCCCAATTGACAAATTTTTTGTCTGCAATTGCCCGCGGGCAACCAGCCTTGCAGACTGGCGTAGTTTGCCGTGCCTCAATAAAATTGCAAGGATGATCTTCCTCCATTGAATTGGTCCGTCCCAAGAGTGAGTAGAAGGAGGGCCAAGAATGCCTGCAAAGTGTCACAAACTCGAAGAGATTGTATCGAAGCTGCGCCAGGTTGATGTGCTGGTTGGACAGGGACTTGCCCGTGTTGATGCGATCCGGCAGGTGAGCATCGCAGAGCTGACGTACTGCCGCCCCCTCTCGGTGATGCGAAGCATCACCTGCCGGTCAAAGGGCGCAAGCAGTACGGCGGTATGGCTACCGATCAGTCGAAGGAGTTGAAGAAGCTCCAGAAGGAGAACGAGCAGTTGCGTCGCGCGGTTGCCGATCTCACTCTGGACAAGCAGATACTGGTGGAAGCCGCGAGGGGAATACCATCGGCCGGCAGGCTTTGGACGGCGTTGGAAGGCTCTGTATTGTAGACTATACTCATCCCGTACCAATTCCTGATGTCGGCTTCCAAAGTTACAACGGACGCTCACCGACCCTGGTGGTGATGTCCGTTCGTGACTCAAAGCCACCAGTCAGGCGTTTCGCCAACCAAGCTATACCAAGTGCCGTTTCAGTGTTTTGCGTCTCAACCTGCCGCCTTGGCCGCTTGTCGTTCGCGAACCAACTTGCGGCCAAGGGCCATCATGTGAACCTGGTCCGGGCCATCAGCCAGTCTGATTTGTCTTGCATAGTTGAACAATTCAGCGAGTGGCAGGTCGGCGGTCAGCCCCTTGCCGCCGTGAATCTGCATGGCCCGGTCGATAACGGTTTGGGCCATTGACGGTGCCACGATCTTGATGGCGGCAATCAGGTCCCACGCCGCCTTTGTGCCCTCTCGGTCTACTGTGTCAGCGGCCTTCAAGGTCAGCAACCTCGCCTGCTCTATCTCACACCAAGACCTTGCAATGTCTTCGCGCACCGACTGGTGCTCTGACAACTTTCGGCCGAAAGTAGAGCGTTCCTCGACCCGATCCAGAACAAGTTCCAACGCCCGTTGAGCCCCCCCAATCAACCGCATGCAATGATGGATGCGCCCCGGCCCCAAGCGACCTTGCGCAATTTCAAACCCTCGGCCCTCGCCGAGCAAGATATTCTCTACAGGTACCCGTACATTTTCTAAGAGGATCTCGGGTTCGCCGAAAGGTGCGTCATCGAAGCCGAGGGTTGTTACATGACGTACTATTTTTACGCCAGGTGTGTTCTTCGGCACCAGGACCATCGACTGCTGTGCGTGCCGGTTCGGATTGTCCGGATCTGTTTTACCCATGACGATCAGGAGCTCACAGGTATCCCTCATGGCACCGGTTGTGTACCATTTGCGCCCGTTGATGACGTACTCATCCCCGTCGCGCTGGATCGAGCAACTGATGTTGGTGGCGTCCGACGAGGCAACCTCAGGTTCGGTCATGGCGAAAGCTGAACGGATACTTCCGTCAAGCAGCGGATTGAGCCAACGCTCCTTCTGAGCATTTGTACCATACAACACCAGCGTTTCCATATTGCCAGTGTCGGGCGCGTTGCAGTTGAACACTTCAGCTGCCCACCAGATCCGTCCCATGATCTCGGCCAGTGGTGCATATTCGAGGTTGCTCAGGCCGGCACCCTGTTCGTGATGTGGTAGGAAGAGGTTCCACAGGCCTTCAGCCCGCGCCTTTTGCTTCAACTCCTCCACCAGCGGAGGTGTCATCCACCTGTCAGCCGTGGTAGCAAGATGCTCTCGGAACGCGCTTTCGGCTGGATGAACATGTTCGTCCATGAAGGCCCTAAGGCGTGCGGAAAATTCGTTGACCTTGCCGCTTGGTTCAAAGTTCATGGTGTATTTCCTGAAGGTCTGGATGGGGTCTCACCATCTACTTGTCCCCATTCAGTGCCAACGCCATGATGCATCTTCAAAGCTCTCTTTTACAACAGTCAAATTTTCTCGAAGAAATGTCTATGGTCGATGTCGGCGGAAACCTGTTTCCTACCGCATGCCACCAAGCCCGCGACTAGGTTGGGCACAGATAAGCGACTGTGTGCAAGAATGTCTGTTTGTGGCACCTAACTGAAGTGATGCCAACGTCCCTCGACTTCCGTTATCGGGCGCAAAGCGGACCTCAGTGACAGTGCTTCATAACTTCCGCTACTGACCCAAAGCAGACCTTGGTCAAGCCTGCATTGACGGCTACTTTTTGCCTGCCGTGTTGGGGGTTTATAACGCAGGTGGACCTCCAGCATGCAGCAAAAAATGGGTTCCTATGTTTAACTCAACTGTGAGATCGAAGCTTGCGATCGCTGTATTGCTGCTCTAATGGCGTGCGTGGTCGTGGTGCTGCCGTGTAGAATTTGTTCCATAGTGCCTCCTTCGATTCGATGGAGATTATTGCACCATCAAATGCCGGGACTAAACACCTAGGCACTGCGTTCTGGCGCGCATTCGGCCCGAAAAAGTGTCGGTGTCTTGCCGTTCCATCGCCTGAATGCCCGGTCGAGGGCGGCTGGGCCCGAGAAGCCTACATGAAGGGCGATTTGCGCAATCGGTAGGGTCGAGTTAGACAAGAGGCCTTCGGTGATGCTCTGGCGCACTTCGTCTTTCATCTGACTATAGGAGGTGCCCTTCGCCCACAGGATGCGCTGTATGCGTCGTGGATGGAGGTTGCAGATCGCGGCAAAGTCTTCCAGCGGCAGATTCTCTTGAGCGATGTTGTTCGTCAGCACGCCGCGAAGATAGGAAATGGTCACTTCGTCAGCGCTATTGGGGGCAAATTCCCCTCGTGACAATTCCACCAGATTCCAGTCTAGCGAGAACGGCGCCCAAAGCCATTGCGGCGGAAAGGAAATCCGCAAGCCATTGATCTTGGATTTGATTAACGCCTGTCTTGGCAGAAAACCCGGCGGTATACCCGCGGTGGTCGGCACAGTGACGAGGATGTCATTTGGATCGAAAACGCTACCGATACCTTGTTTGAACACCGTCACGTAGAAGGCGACGCCGGCTGCATCCAACTGTCTTGTAGGCCTTAACAAACTGATCGTGCGCTGAATCTCCAAGATTGCAAGGTCAGGTGAAATGGAAATGGAGTACCGCACATTATCAACTTGCTTCGAGACTTCCACCACCACCCGGCAGAGGAAATCTCCCAGGTTGACAGCGTGGCTCGCCGCGTTACGGAGCCCAGGCGTCCCTTTACTGGCGGTTTCGATCGCCACCTGTGCGCCGAAATACGGATCGCCGAGAATTTCCGCCATATCCTCCATGGCAGAATAACAGGCGGACGCTTCAACCAGCATAGCAGGGTCGGCCAACGCGTCGAGGGGAATCCCGTTCCGGGCAAGAACAGTTTCAATGTCGCCGCCCCGCAAGGTGAAAGCCTTGGCGAGGGGGAACAAAATCATCATTGCTCGCGTGAATCTCGGATCAGATTTCCTTCTCATCCATACTGCTCCCTCGACTCTCATTGTTTAACTATGTGGGACAGAATTACGTCACCTCTGGCATGAAGTGCAAATAAATCTTGCACAGGGCATGGTAAGACGAGGACCGAAGATGAAGATAACCGATCATCGGGCGTCGTGTTCGCGGCGCTGATAATTTTAGAGAGCGCAAGAGCTTGAGAATGTTGCAGACGAGAACGCTGGGTGTCGCCACGATGGTAGCTCTGCTGATGTTTACCACGGCCGTGCTGGCGAATGACATCGTCATTTCCGGTGGTCGGGTGATTGACCCCGAAACCGGCCTTGATGCCATTCGCAACGTTGCTATCGATGGCGACAAGATCGTTGCGATCAGCGAATTCCCGCTGGAAGGGGATGTAGTCATCGACGCCAGTGGTCATGTCGTGTCGCCGGGCTTCATCGATATGCATTCCCATGGCAACAACATCGGCGACTACCGGATGCAGGTTATCCAGGGCGTCACCACGGCGCTGGAGCTTGAATCCGGCCTTGTGCCGATCAGCGACTGGTATGACGGTCAGGCCAAGAAGAACCTGCCGATGAACTATGGCGCGTCGGCGGGCTGGATCCACAGCCGGATCGCGACCTTTAGCGAAACCGATCCATTGGCCACAGTGGAATTTTTTACGGATGCGCAGGGCCGTACCGATTGGAAGATGGACATCGCCAACACAGAACAATCTGAACGCATCATGTCGTTGGTCGAACAGGGCCTGAAGGACGGTGCGCTCGGTATCGGCGTCAACGCCGGCTATGCGCCGGGGTATGGCCACAAGGAGTATTACGCGCTCGCCGAACTGGCCAAGAAGTACAACGTCCCGACCTATACCCATGTGCGTTATGCCAGCAACACCGAGCCGCAAAGCTCGTTCGAGGCGATCCAGGAGGTGATCAGCCTCGCCGCCATCACAGGCGCGCACATGCATCTATGCCATATCAATTCGACCTCGCTGTCGGACATCAAGGCCACGATGGCGCTGGTGGAAGAGGCGCAGGCCAAGGGCATCAACATCACGACCGAGGCCTATCCCTTTGGCGCGGCCAGCACCGTGGTCGGCGCGGCCATGTTCAGCGGCCCGGACTGGCGCAGCAAGATGGATTCGACCGCCAACAATTTTCAGCTTGGCGCGGATCGGATGACCGAGGACGAGCTCACCGATTACCAGGCGACCAAGCCCGGCACCATGATCGTCTGGCATTTCCTTGACGAGGCCGATCCTGCGGCTCGCGCGCTATTGGACATTTCGGTGACCAATCCCGCGACTGCGATTGCCTCGGATTCCGTGTTCTGGTCCTATTTCGACGAGAATGGCAAGGTTCTGAACTACGACGGTGACGCGTGGCCGCTGCCCGACAATGTCTTCAGCCATCCGCGCTCAACAGCGTCGTATACCAAAATCCTGCGCTCCTATGTGCGCGAGCGCGGGCTGCTG
>SWCD01018612.1_pt3 | contig 11479 bp, 10 predicted proteins | sample 4693011 | NCBI WGS metagenome assembly SWCD01 (sample SAMN10267278, study PRJNA491770) | bioreactor metagenome | isolation source: DHS bioreactor inoculated with marine | place: Japan: Omine Ridge, Nankai Trough | reverse complement strand
TTATATTTACGATATAAAATAATCCCAAAGTACATCTTTTGGTGGATCAGCTATAATGGTAATCGGTTCTTTGGAAACGGGATGCACAAAGGCAACCGACCTGGCATGTAAACTTATGGAAGCATCTTTGTTGCTGCGGTCGAAGCCATATTTCAAATCACCTTTAATCGGGCAACCAATAGCAGCAAGTTGGGCGCGTATCTGGTGGTGACGGCCGGTTAACAACTCTATTTCCAGCAAGTGATAATCTTTGCTTTCCTTTTGCAGCTTGTATTTTAAAACGCCTTCTTTTGCCCCTTTTTTATGGCTTATGCTGGCAAACGACTTGTTTTTTTTCTCATTCCTCACAAGGAAATGTCGCAATTCCCCTTCCGGATTTTCAGGCCTGTTTTTTACAATGGCCCAGTATAATTTATCCATTTCCCTTTCCTTTACCATCTCATTCATCCGGCTTAATGCTTTGCTGGTGCGTGCAAAAACCACCACACCACTCACGGGCCTGTCGATACGATGGATCACACCCAGGAATACTTTTCCGGGCTTTTCATATTTTTCCTTGATGTATTGCTTAACGTCTTCACTCAGCGGCACATCACCGGTTTTATCACCCTGCACAATTTCAGAAGGCAATTTATTAACGGCTATCAGGTGGTTGTCTTCGTAAAGAATTCTTTCGGAAACGGTTTGTTTATCCATCTTTAACAGAAGCGCTTTTAATATTGCTCCTTTTCATTCGGGAAATCCTGCGACTTTACATCATCTATGTAGCGAAGGAATGAACTGATCATTTGCTCCTGTAAGTTATTGTACCTGCGCAAAAAACGGGGCGAAAAATCCGTATTGATACCCAACATATCATGGATCACAAGTACCTGGCCATCTACGTCCCTTCCGGCTCCGATGCCTATGGTCGGAATACCAATGGATTTGGTAACATCAGCGGCTAATTTGGCTGGAATTTTTTCAAGAACGATGCCAAAACATCCCACTTCTTCCAGTATTCTGGCATCATTCATTAATTTGGATGATTCTTCTTCATCAGTAGCCCGTACCACATAGGTTCCAAACTTATTGATCGATTGTGGTGTTAATCCCAGGTGGCCCAACACCGGGATACCGGCACTTAATATACGTGTGATGGATTCCACGATCTCTTCGCCACCTTCCAGTTTAACGGCATTGGCACCCGACTCTTTCATAATCCGAATGGCGGTATTCAGCGCTTCGATGGAGTTGCCCTGGTACGAGCCAAACGGTAAATCGACCACTACCAGTGCTCTTTCCACAGCCCGCATCACTGATGATGCATGGTAGATCATCTGGTCGATGGTAATGGGCAAGGTGGTCCGGTGACCCGCCATCACGTTCGAAGCCGAATCCCCCACAAGAATCACATCCATCCCCGCTTTATCCAGCAAACGCGCCATCGAATAGTCATATGCTGTCAGCATGGCGATTTTCTCGCCTTTGTGTTTCATTTCCTGTAAAACGTGGGTGGTTATTTTCGGAAGGTCTTTTGATGTGTGCATCAGTTTTCAATTTATTCAGGCAAAAGTATGCGAAAATGCACTATATAAAAAGTATTTTTCTGTCTTATGCATTTCTGCCGGCTTATTTTACAGCATTTTCAGTGTTTGAAACCCAGGTTTTTACCTTTAAAATAATTTAATTTAAAGTGGCAGAAATAATTATAATAAATTTGCGGCTTTTAAGTTATTAATCTGTAGTGCAATTCACCAAAAGCCATATAACCCGACATCTGTTAATGACCATCCTATTAATAGGTTATTCATTTACTTTTTACGGACAGACAGCCTATGTAAATGGCACCATTACGGATGATAAAAATAAGCCTGTCGACCTGGCCAATGTGTCGGTCATCGGCGAAAAAAGAGGAACCTCATCAGATATTAATGGAAAATTCAGACTGGTCGTTCCTGCGGGCAAAGAAATTGTGATCGGCATCAGCTACATAGGTTTTGCCGATAAAAAATATCCCGTCACCCTACAGGAAGGCGAAGAACGCGATATTTCTTTTCAGTTGATTCCCATCTCGACAGATCTTCCGGGTTTTGAAGTGAAAGACGAAAAATTACGGACAGAAAGCATGGTCAGGCTCAACCCGAAAGATGCCAATGTGGTTTCATCGCTTACAGGCGGTGTTACCGACCTGATCAAAACCTTACCCGGCGTATCCACCAGTAGCGAATTAAGCTCACAATACACGGTGCGTGGTGGTAATTTTGATGAAAACCTGGTGTTTGTCAATGACATTGAAATATACCGACCCTTCCTGGTTAGTGTGGGACAACAGGAAGGCTTGAATTTTATCAATCCCGCCCTCACCGGATCCATTTTGTTTTCGGCAGGAGGTTTTGGAGCCGAATATGGCGATAAATTATCATCGGTACTGGATGTGAAATACATCAAACCGGAAGAGTTTGGTGGTTCCTTTGCTGTCAGCCTGCTGGGTGCCGAACTCAGCTTTGGCGGTACGGCAGCCAACAACAAATTTACCTACCTGGTGGGCACACGCTATCAATCCAATTCGTATTTGCTGAACAGCCTCGAAACCAAGGGTGAATACAAACCGCGTTTCATGGATGTGCAATCGCAGTTTACTTACCAGTTCAATGATAAATGGGATCTGTCGTTTTTGGGTTATTACTCAAACAATAAATACAAAGTGATCCCTTCCGACCGCGAAACCGATTTCGGCACCATACAGGAAGTACTGCGCTTTAAAGTGTTTTTTGACGGCAACGAAACCGATGGCTATGAGATGCTGCAAGGCGGATTAACTCTCGGATTCAAACCACGAAAGAATGTGGATTTACGGTTTATTGTTTCCGCTTTCACCACACAGGAATCGGAGACCTATGATATACAGGGCCAATACTGGTTAGGACTGGTTGAGAATGATCCCGGAAGTGAAGAGTACGGCGATGTGGTGCAGGTGCAGGGCGTAGGCACCTACCTGGAGCATGCCCGGAATTACTTCCTGTCGAATGTATATACTTTCGAACATAAAGGGATGATCTCATACGATTCAAGGTTTTTGAAATGGGGCATTCAATACAGCCACCAGTATGTGGATGATGAATTGAAAGAGTGGGTAATGATCGATTCGGCAGGATACACCATTCCCAATCCAGTCGGCGAACCCGGCTCCATCGATCCTGCGAATCCTGCCTTAGACTTACGCTATCATGTAAAAGCACAAAATACACTTCAAACGAACCGTTTGGCGGCTTATGGTTCGCACCAGTGGAATATTTCTTTAAAAAATAACGACCTGCTGACCATTGCAGGAGGTGTACGTATCAATTATTGGGATTATAACAGCCAGTTTCTAATTGCGCCCCGCATCAACATGTCATATAAGCCTTATAAAAAGCAAAATCTTGTTTTTCGGTTTGCAACAGGCGTATATTACCAACCACCGTTTTACCGCGAAATGCGAAATATGGATGGCTCTTTGAACGAAGATATCAAAGCACAGCAGTCCATTCACTTTATTTTGGGCAGTGATTACCGTTTCCAGGCATGGAACCGCCCCTTTATTTTTACCACCGAACTGTATTACAAATACCTCGACAATATTATTCCTTACCAGATCGACAATGTGCGTATCCGATATTATGCCGACCAGACAGCACGTGGTTATGCGGCCGGTGTTGACTTCAAAGTATATGGCGAATTTGTTAAAGGAGTAGATAGCTGGCTGAGTCTTTCGTTTTTAAAAACAGCCGAAGATATTTATGGTGATTACTATTACGATTATTATGATGCCGATGGCGTTAAAACCGGTACCGGCCCTGAGATGAACCCTGATGCAGCCGATAATGTGAAAGTAGATCCTGGTTTTATTCCACGTCCTTCTGACCGCCGGGTGAACTTTACCATATTCTTCCAGGATTATATTCCGAAAATTCCGTTCATAAAAATGCATTTGCGATTGTTATATGGCACCGGCCTTCCTTTTGGTGCGCCTGATTCGGAGCGATACCAGCAAACCCTGAGAATGCCGGATTACCGGAGGGTTGATATTGGATTTTCATACCAATTTATCCATGAAGGAACTGAATTCGGACCTAAAAACCCTATGAAACATTTTAAAAATATGTCCATCAGCCTGGAAGTTTTCAACCTGCTGCAAACTTACAATACCATTTCCTATATCTGGATAAAAGATGCCGAAAACCGCCAATTTGCGGTTCCGAATTACCTCACCCCACGATTATTGAACATCAAGCTGACAGCTGATTTTTAACAAATATTTAACTTTTCTATTTAAAATCTGTCTAAACTATTTGTTACTTTTGTCTTGTTCTATCAAGAACAATTAACTATAGCAGGTTAATTTTTTGGGTTATCCCTCAGCAGAGGGTTTTTAGGTTAATAAGTGAAAAAGCCCCATCCTATCCGGATTGGGGCTTTTTCTTTATATCGCTTAGAAGTTGAGTCTAATTGAAGAATAAAATCGATTTTTTGATCCTACTCACCGCTTCCATCAGTTCATCTTCGGTAATTACCAATGGGGGTGCAAAACGAATGATATGATCGTGTGTAGGCTTGGCCAATAAGCCGTTCTCGGCCATTTTCAAGCATACATCCATCGCTGTTTTTCCATTCTTAGGCCTGATCACCACCGCGTTTAATAATCCTTTTCCTCTCACCAGTTCTACCATATCAGAATCGATACTTCTCATCTCTCTCCTGAAAATTTCTCCAAGGTACTCGGCTCTATCAGCCAAATTCTCATCTTTAATCACTTCAAGTGCAGCTGCAGCTACTTTTGCCGCTACCGGGTTGCCCCCAAAAGTAGAACCATGCTGTCCGGGTTTAATGGTTAGCATGATGTCGTCGTCTGCCAACACTGCCGACACAGGATACACACCACCTGAAAGTGCTTTTCCAAGGATCAGAATATCTGGCCTGACACCTTCATGGTCGCAGGCTAATAATTTTCCGGTACGTGCAATGCCTGTTTGCACTTCATCAGCTATGAACAATACATTTTTTGCCTTACACATTTCGTAAGCCTTTTTTAAATAGCCTTCTTGAGGCACAACCACCCCGGCTTCGCCCTGGATGGGTTCCACCAAAAATCCGGCTACATCAGGATCTTTCAAAGCCTCTGCCAATGCATCAAGGTCGTTATAAGGTATTACAATAAACCCCGGTGTGTAAGGGCCATATCCGGCTTTCGAATCTGGATCGGTCGACATGGAAATAATGGTAATGGTTCTGCCGTGGAAATTATCGGCACAAACGATGATCTTTGCCTTATCGGCTTTCACACCTTTTATATCGTAAGCCCAGCGGCGACAAAGTTTCAAGGCTGTTTCATCAGCTTCGGCACCCGTATTCATCGGCAATATTTTATCATAGCCGAAATACTTCGTAATATATTTTTCATAACCCCCGAGCGCATCACTGTAAAATGCGCGTGAAGTAAGGGTTAAAGTTTCCGCCTGTTCAATCAATGCGCCCACAATTTTTGGATGACAATGTCCCTGGTTTACTGCTGAATACGCCGAAAGGAAATCAAAATACTCTTTTCCTTCTACATCCCATACTTTTGCTTTTCTTCCTTTTGACAGCACGACAGGTAATGGATGATAATTATGAGCACCATATTTATCTTCCATTTCCATGGCCATTTTTGATGTTAATTTTTCTGACATGTTATACTATTTTTTTGAATGAAACAATGATCAAATTTGACCACAAAAGTACATAATATATTCCTGCTTTCAGGCTAAAAACACTGCAAAATAAGTGCTTTTACAATGTATTTATCAATTATCGCCCACTTAAAGAAGGTGCCTGAATGGCAGTAGCAGCCACTCGAAGAATTTATTGATCAGCGGCCGTTTTTTCCAACTGCTGAATACAAAAGTTTCTGAATGCTTCAGCGTTGCATTAATGTGTTCCAAAACTTGGATCGCGATACTGCGATCATCGCCCAGGAGCATAATCTCGAACATATATCGAAAGCTCCTGTAATCAAAATTTGAGCTGCCAATGGCAAACTGTTCATCGTCAACAAGCATAAGTTTCGCATGTAAGTTGTTGGTTTTGTAAAACAGAAACCGGATACCACTTTTGTGCAAAGGTCCCAGATATTTATTTCTGAGAATATCCACCAGCGTTACGTCGGAATGCCTGGGAATGATAACGATCACTTCCACCCCTCTTTTCGCGGCGTCCATCATGGCTTTACGCAACAGGAAACCTGGCAGAAAATAAGGTGTCTCGATAATGACTTTCTTTTTAGCAGACTGGAAAAGCCTGATAAACTTTTTATTGATCCGCTTATAAGCTAATGCAGGGACATCTCGCACAATCTCAAAATTTTCAAACCTGACCAGCCTTGTATTATGCACCTTGTTGAATACATATTTATTGTATAACCTGAAATCTTGCATAAAAAGCCGTGAAAGTGTAGGTGATCTCGCTTTTCATGCGCAGCATGGATTCTCTCCAGTTCATATTGTAACCTGTAAGGTTAGAAGAACCGATCCAGCTTATTTCATCGTCGATCAGCAACAGTTTGCGGTGGTTACGTCGGTGGCCCTTTGTGAAAAGATCAGAATTAAACTTGATTTTTTCAAAAAAGCGTACATCACCACCGTTCATTTGAATTTCTCCATAAAGGGGATTGCCAGAGTTGCTTACGCCCCAGCCATCAATCAGGAGTTTTACTTCAAGGCCTTGTTTCGCTTTTTCATTAAAAGCCCGCAGAAAACGTTCACCTATTGCATCATTCCCAATCCTGAATGTTTCAAGGTAAATGTATTTTTTTGCCAATTCAATATCGGCGATCATCGCGTCATAATAGCGCAATGGCTCAGAAAACAAATGATATGGTTCTTTAAATTGTAACACCTCCAATAATTGAATCCATCAGCAACGATTGTTCAAATGTAAGGCACCTTTTAAAATAATTAAAGAAAAAACATCTTTTTTATCGCCGGAATATAATATAAAGGAAGTAGAACAGCAGGCTGAAAATTATAATGCCGCCAAAACTGAAAGTAAGCAGTCGATATTTTCGAGTGTTATTATCCTTCATCTGATTTTCTTCAGCGAGCTCAATATTCTGTTTCACTAACTGGTCTACTTTAAAGCGTGCTTCCATTTCAGCCATCTGCGCCTGATGCAGATTTTCAAGCAGGGTATCATTTCCTATCTCAAACATTTTATAATGTTTGTTGAAATCGTTGTAGTCGCCTAAAGAGGCATAACATTTAAACAAAGCTTCGTGATTCTCCGAAACATAATCCGCCTGCCCTATTACATCCGCTATTTGAAGGCTTTTTTTATAATATCGTATCGCTTCAGCCGTGTTTGATTGTTGTTGTTGGAGTATTCCCATATGATGATATACCAACACAAGGCCTGCTTTACTTCCCATCTCCTGGTACAAACTTTCACTTATTTTAAAATATTTTTTGGCTTTTTCATATTCTTCCATATTGGCATACAAGGTGCCCAGGTTATGGTTTTGCATTGCAATACCGATCAGGTCATTCATCCTGATCTTCAATTCGAGTGATTGCTCATACAATTGTTTGGCCTTGATATAATCTTTTTGCTCGAAATTATACATTTCAGCCATATTCGACAACACCTTTGAAAGGTTGCGATCATCGCCCATCGTCAGGTATATTTCACGAGCCTGTTCGAAATACTCCATGGCCTTCTCTTGTTCTCCCCATTCATTATATACGGTGCCGATATTAAGATAAGCATCCCCAATACTACTCTTATCATCCATCTCTTTATAGATCATCAGCGCACGATAATAATTATTTATTGCCAGTCGCATATTTCCCCTATAAAAATAACTGTTACCCAGGTTATGCATCACGAACGCCACCCATTCCTGGTCATCTATTTGTTCGCCTATTTCGCCCGAACGCTCATAGTAATCAATTGACAGTTCATAATTACCAAACTCTTCGTAAACAAGGCCAATATTGTTCAGGCACCTCGCAATGCCTGAAAGATCATTGACCGTTCTATAGGCATCCAGGCTTTCATTATAATAGTCAAGTGCCAGGTCTAATTCGCCATTGTAATAACAGCTTACGCCCATCGACTTTAAAATTTTCGCCTTCAATGTTACTTCACCCAAATCATCTGACAACAATGCGGCGGAATCGCCATACATGATGCAGCGGGGTAAATCGGAAAACCGGTAGGCTTCGGAAATATGTAAAAAAGTGGCCGGTTTCTCTTTTTCGGAAACCTGTTGCAAACTATTAAACAGGCTGTCAATCATGTTGTCAGACGCTATCAGATGTACTGATGAAAAGAGCATCCACACAAGGATTATAACGAACCTGAGAATCATGAAAACAAAGGTATAAAATTCGACTTATGATCAAAAAAATAAATGCCGCCATTCATTAGATTTTGATCCTTATCTTTGCTTGAGTTTCAAAAGACATATTATGATAAAATCAATGACTGGTTTTGGTAAGGAAGTGCTGGAAAATGAAGCACGAAAAATTACCATTGAAATCAGGACCCTTAACAGCAAACAACTTGACCTTAATTTAAGATTACCCCAGATATACAGGGAAAAAGAACTGGATATCAGGGGTATTATCGGCAAAAACCTGGAAAGGGGAAAGACGGACATTTCCATCAACATCGAGCAAAAAAATGTATCTACCGCACCGGTAATCAGCAAAGCACTTGCCATACATTATTATAATGAATTGAAAGAAGTATCCGAGGCCATCCACCAGTCGAACGATTATGATTATTTGTCGATGATCGTGAAAATGCCCGAAGTGTTGGTGTCGCCTGAGGTTGAAATTGATGATGAAGAATTTGGAGAGCTGCTTGACACCATTCAGAATGCTTGTGACAAGGTAAATACATTCAGAATAAATGAAGGTAAAATCCTGGAAAAAGATTTTATTCAGCGGATCAACACCATTATTGAGTTGTTGCAGAAAGTTGAATCTTTTGAGGAACAGAGGACAACGCGGATAAGAGAACGAATCAAATCCAACCTGGAGGCTTTTTCGCAAGATGTGCAATCAGATAAAAACCGTTTTGAGCAGGAGGTGATTTATTACCTGGAAAAATTAGATATTACCGAGGAAAAAATCCGTTTAAAAAAACATTGTGACTACTTTTTGGATACCCTCTCAAAAGAAGCTTCTGTGGGGAAAAAACTGGGGTTTGTATCGCAGGAAATAGGTCGTGAGATCAATACCATGGGTGCCAAAGCCAACGATTTTGATATCCAGCAAATTGTTGTGCTGATGAAAGACGAACTCGAAAAAATTAAAGAACAATTATTCAATATCCTTTAATGCCAGACATACAAGAAAAAGGAAAACTGATCATATTTTCGGCCCCTTCGGGAGCAGGAAAAACCACATTGGTCAAGTATATCATGTCGAGTATTGACAAGTTAACTTTTTCAATATCAGCTTGCAGCCGTAAAAAGCGACATCACGAAACTGATGGTAAGGATTACCATTTTATTTCTGTAGCTGATTTCAAAGAAAAAATTAAAAACAACGAATTTATTGAATGGGAAGAGGTATATCCTGATCACTTCTACGGAACACTCTATACCGAAGTTGAGAAGAAAAGAAATGCCGGTCGGCACGTGGTTTTTGATGTGGATGTGATCGGCGGATTGAACATAAAGAAAATATTTGGCGATGAAGCGTTGGCTATTTTCATCAAACCGCCATCCGTTGAAATATTGAGAGAAAGGCTTTTAAAACGTGGCACCGATAAAAAAGAAGACATAGAAACGCGTATAAAAAAAGCGGAATACGAACTCGGTTTTGAAAGGGGTTTTGATGTGTCGATCGTAAATGACGACTTGCGTCAGGCAAAAGAAGAAACCAATAAGGTGGTCAGGTTATTTCTCGAAGAAAAATATATGTAGCATATGAGATCAGTTGTTTTACCAGCCTATAATAAAAATGTGCTCAGAGCCATTCTGAGCCTTGAAATCCAGGAAAAAGAATTACCAAAATTACGTGATGATGAGGTATTGATCAAAACACATGCGGCACCGGTAAATCCCTCTGACATAGCTTTTATCCAGGGCGGATACAATATTGTAAAGCCACTGCCCGCCGTACCCGGTTTCGAGGGGTCGGGTGTGATTGTAGATGCCGGTCAACATGCCAATGATCTGATCAATAAAAAAGTGAGTGCCTTTGTGCAAACCAACAATGATGGCAGTTGGGCGGACCATTTTATTGCCCGCAAAAAGGACCTGATCATTTTGCAGGAAAATATGGATATGGACCAGGCCGCCTGCTTCACTGTAAACCCATTCACAGCTTATGCGCTGATGGAAATTGCCGAACAGAGAGAAAGCAAAGCCATCATCCAGAATGCTGCCGGCGCACAAGTTGCTGCTTTTATCAGGGTGATGGCCAAAGAAATGAGTATGGAAGTGATCAACATTGTCAGAAAAACTGAAACTGCTGCATTATTGAAACAACAAGGTGTACAGCATGTTTTAAATCATGCTGACGATACATTTGAAGAACAACTGAAATCACTTTCACTGCAACTACAGGCAACTACCGCTTTGGATGCAGTGGGTGGTGAACTTTCAGGACAAATGTTCAATGCGATGGCCGATGATTCGGAACTGGTGGTGTATGGTGGCCTCTCGGGTAAACCACTTTCAGGTATAGGGCTGATGGGTGTTATTTTCAAAAATAAAATCATTTCCGGTTTCAATCTTATGGACTGGAAACGTGAACTTGACGTTTCCGAATTTGAGCAGATATCGAATGAATTGCAGGACAAGATCATCAACGGAGTTTACAAAACAGAAATACAGGAAACCGTTGGGTTAGACCAAATCGTGCAAGGATTAAAAACCTACCTTGGACATATGAGTGGCGGTAAAATTCTCGTAAAACCCTGATGAGATGACAAAGCAAAATAAGAAAACCGGCCTTCTTTTCGGATCATTCAATCCCATTCATAACGGGCATATGATCCTGGCTTCTTATATGCTTGAATTTACTGACCTCGATGAAGTCTGGTTCGTGGTATCCCCTCAAAATCCTTTGAAAGAAAAGAAAAGCCTGCTGGCTGACTATCACCGGCTGGCACTGGCACGGCTGGCAGTTGAAGAACATCCGAAAATGCAGGTTTCCGATATTGAATTCAAAATGCCCAAACCCTCCTACACTATTGATACACTTACATGGTTATCGGAAAAATACGAGAACAGGGACTTTATCATCATTTGCGGTACTGATGTTTTCCCCACCTTCCATAAATGGAAGAACTACGAGCAATTACTGGAGCAGTACCATTTTTATGTGTATCCACGGCTCGGATCGGGATTGGGCAGCTATGAAAATCAGGCAAATATCAAGCTGCACCCCGCACCTCAAATGGACATCTCCTCAAGCTTTATCCGCAAAGGCCTGAAGCAAAAAAAGGATATGAGCTTCTGGATGCC
>SWCD01000090.1_pt1 | contig 11486 bp, 10 predicted proteins | sample 4693011 | NCBI WGS metagenome assembly SWCD01 (sample SAMN10267278, study PRJNA491770) | bioreactor metagenome | isolation source: DHS bioreactor inoculated with marine | place: Japan: Omine Ridge, Nankai Trough | reverse complement strand
AGCGTTATTGGACCACCCGGTCCAGAAGTCAACAGAAGATTGGACCGCCCGGTCCAGACAAAGGGGTGCCCTGACGAAACGCAGGGCTCGGATCATGACATCAAACACAGCCGAAACCGCGATCGAGCATCCTTCGCCGGTCGCCTCAACCAGCTTGCTTGTCCGCTTGCCCCTACCGATTGCCAGAAACCTGAGCCGATAGAAATCCGCGACGATCACACGACCCGGTGCGGTATGCGATTTCGCGGCCGCGAGCGTGTCTTGCACGGCAGCTTCGGGCGCTTGAAGGGTGGGATAGACGAAGGGCTTGCCCGCGATCCGTGCGGCGATCCAGAGCGGCAAGAGAGCGAGCCAGAGACCGAATGTCGAGGTGTTGGCGATCGTTTCGGCAAGCCGGCGCGAGGCTTCGTCGTCGCGCAAACCGACTACATTCATCGTCCAGCGGCCATTGATGATTTCGCCCGCGGTCTGCGAAACCCCCAGCCGCTTGCTGACGAGGATTTGCCTGTAGGCAACAAGCAGGGCCCCGATCAGGCTGATCGGCAACCAGACGATCTGCAGCGGCGCGTAGACCAGCCAGGCGATCAAGGTCATGTTTTCCCGTCCGTTTCATCGCTCGACCGGGCGCACCACTTCGACCCGGGCATCGCGTCGGGCCGGCTCAAAAGTAGTGCACCAGGCGCAGGGTCGCCGTTCGGGCGGGACCGGTATAGACACCGGACCCGGCCGTCGTCTCGCGGCCGCCGAATTCGGAGCCGTCCTTGCCGACCGGATGCGAATAGTCGAACGACAGATCGGTGTTGTCGCCGAGCGAGTAGTTGACGCCGATCGAGGCCAGCGCGCTGGCGTCGTTCAGACTGACGATGGCATTGGGGGTGACGGTGAGCTCCGGGGTCATCTGAACCTGGCCACCAAAGGCGAGGAAATCGCGGCCGCCGAAAAACACCTGGCCCGTCGACATCCGCTTGGTCAGGCTGGCGGGGAGCGCATCCGCCGCCACATCGCCATCGACGCCGAAACCGTTGTGGAAATACTCGGCGAAATAGGAGACGTTCCACTCGCCAAGTGTTGCGTAGTTGGAAACATTGGCCAGGAAGGACGGATGATCGTCGCCGTTTTCGAGATGCCAATGAACGTATTCGGCGTTCCAGGAGGCGTCCCCCAGCGGTCCGCTCAACCCGATACTGCCAACATAGTCGCCGCGGTCGTAGGCGAGCATCGCGCTGCCGTCGATCTCGCCGAAACTGGCGCTGGCGCGCAGCGCCAAGGTGCTTTCGTCGAGCGACACCTCGCCGCCCCAAGTCGCCGCACGCGGCACGACGATGGCCTGAATGTCGGCGCCGTTGTCGAAGAGGTACTGGCCGTAGAGCATGTCGACACCCGGCTTGTAGGTGGTGTCGATCGCGTCCGGCGCGAAGGGTGCGACGATGTCGGAGGGGTGAAACACCATGCCGCTGCCCCAGGTGATCGCCTGCCGCCCGGCCCGCAACACCAGATTGTCGGTGGTGAAGGTGACCGAGGCCCGGTCGATCGTGCCGATCGCCCGGGTCTCGTCGTCGATGTTCCAGGTATGGCCGAGATCGAACAGGGTCGACGGCGGAACCGTAGCGGACAGCGCGTCCTCGGCCGCGACCAGGCTGCCGGTGGATGCGGTGAGCAGCGCGTGGAACTCGAAACTGAGCGCCTCGGCGGAGCCCTCCCACATCAGCCGGGTGCTGCCGGAGAAGGCATGGGTGTCGCGAAAACCGGCGGACGCCTCCAGGCTGGTGACATCGGCGAAATTGCCGGTGAAGCCGAACTCGGTGCGCACCCGGAAACCGTCGGCCAGGGCCGGGGCAGCGCCGAGGATGCCAACGAGGGCTGCGTTACGAACCGTTGCGAATGTCACTGTCGATCCTCCCGTCCAGGATTTCGATATGGCGCCGCGAATGCTTCATCACCCGCGGGTCGTGGGTGCCGATCAGAAAGGTGGTGCCGTGCTCGCGGTTCAACCGCCGCATCAGATCGATGAGTTCGAGGGCGTTCTTGCTGTCGAGGTTCGCCGTCGGCTCGTCGGCGAGCACGATTGCCGGTTTCGACACCAGCGCGCGCGCCACCGCGACCCGTTGCTGCTGGCCGCCCGACATCTTGCCGGGACGGCGGTCTTGCATGCCGTCGAGCCCGACATCGCGGATCGCTTCCATCGCACGCGCGTGGCGCTCGGCCGGGGCGACCCCCTGCAGTTGCAGCACAAACTCGATGTTCTCGCGCGCCGACAGGACCGGGATCAGGTTGAACGACTGGAACACGAAGCCGATGCTGGTCAGCCGGAGATCGGACAGCTCGGTGCGCGTAAGCCCGCTCAGCGGCTGGCCGTCGACGGTGACCTCGCCCGCGGTCGGCGCATCGAGCGCGCCGATCATGTTGAGCAGCGTGGTCTTGCCCGAGCCGGACGGCCCGGCCAGGGTGGCGAAATCGCCCGGCGTGATTTCCAGCTCGATACCGCGCAGCGCGCGTACCGCGAGTTCGCCCTTGCCGAACGTCTTTTCGAGGCCACGGCAGGTGACAATCGGGTCCATCTTCGCTTCCTTCCTAGGTGTCACGCCGCATGGCTTCAACGGGAGAACATTTCGAGGCCCGCCGGGCAGGCCACAGGGCCACCAGGATGCCGAGGAGCCAGATCAGAACCGGAAACAGAACGAAACTGCCGGGTTCGAACTTCATGTAGATGACCTCGCCGGCCTGGACCATTTCCATCGCCCGCGAGACGGCCGAGAAATCGATCCCGTCGCGCACTGCCCAGATCGAGACCAGCGCCGCGATCATGCCGACGATCACACCGAACCCGATCAGCAGGGCGTTCTCGATCGTCACCATCCACAGCACCCCGCGCGGCTTCATGCCGAGGGCGCGCAGCAGGCCGAATTCCTGGGTGCGTTCGAACACCGCCATCAACTGGGTGTTGATGATCCCGATCGCCATCAGGACAAAGACCACGCCGAGCCAGACGAAGATGAACGCGCCCATGACGTCGTTCATCATCGCGAGAAACAGGTTGAGATCCTCCCAGCTGCGCACATCGAGATCGGCGGCCACCGCGGCGATCGTGGCAACGGTCGCTTCGAGCGGCATCTCTTCCGGCAGCACGAAGGCCACCTGCGCGATCTCGTCGTCGAGGCCGAGAAACCTCTGCGACGCCGCGAGCCCGGTGAAGACATAGAGGTCTTCGGTGGCCTTGTCGGCGTCGTAGATGCCGACCACGTCGAAGCTCTGCTCCGACATCGCCCCCGCTGTATCCTGCGACATCAGGATCACCCGGCGCCCGAGCCCGGTTTTCAGCCGTTCGACCATATGCAGGCCGAGCACGACGCTGTCGTCATCGGTGCCGGTCAGGTAGCGCCCCTCGACAATCTTGCCGGGGATCGACGAGATCCGCCGTTCGGCCGCGGGATCCACCCCGATGATGTTGGCCGACAGGGTCTTGTATTCGCTGAGCACCACCCCCGGCACGGCGATCCGGGTGGTCCAGTCGGCGCCGGCCGCGGCGGTGAGCGCGGCGGTCAGCGTGGCATCGGGCGGCGCCATCAGGGTGTCGATGGACGGGTCGTCCATGTAGCCGGTCGCATGAATCTGGCCGGAGCCGATCAGGAGCTGAAGCGTCGTGTCCTTGGAGCTTTGCATCCAGGCGAGCATGAAAGCGTTGAAGAACAGGATCGACCACAGCCCGACCGCGACCACGATGAGGGTGATCCCGGTGCGGCGCGGGTTGCGCCACAGGTTGCGCCAGGTCATCGGCAGCAATGTCTTGAGCGTGTCGATCATGATGCCATCGCCTTCACCGGTTCGAGGCCCATCACGCGGCGATAGGGGATGACGCCCAGGATCACGATGGAAATGACGATTGCCATCGGTCCCATCAGCACCCGAAGCGGGGTCATGGCCGGATAGAAGCGCGACGGCAGGCCCCAGGATTCAAAGATGCCGTCGAGGCCTTCGATACCGACGCCGACCTGTTGCACCCAGAAGGTGATGGCGATGCCGAGCAGAATGCCGACGCCGTTGCCGAACAGCGCCAGAAAGATCATCTCCATCCAGACCATGCGACCGATCCGGCTGCGTTTCATCCCCACCGCCAGCAACATGCCGAACTCGCGGGTGCGTTCCAGCACGGACATGTAGAGCGTGTTGAGGGTGATGAAGACCACGACCACGACCAGGGTGATATACATGATCACCGCGGTCAGCAGATCCGCCACGATCGCCTCTTCGACGTCGGGGCGCAGCTCGTTCCATTTCAGATAGACCACGCCGTGCCGGGCGGCGATCTCGCGCAGCTCGGGCTCGGCGCGCAGCACGTCGGGGAAAGCCTCGCCGGTGACGGCGACGGCATGCACCCCGCCATCCATCAGGAAGGCCTCGTCGAAGCGCGCCAGCGGCATCTGCGCAAAGGTCCGGTCAAGCTCGGGCACCTTGGATTTGAAGATCCCGACCACCTCGAGCACGTCCGCCGCCACCGAGCCGTCGCGGCCCGAGCCGAGAAGCGTCACCCGGTCGCCCAGGTCCAGCCGCAGGTTGCGCGCGAGCCCGTCGCCGAGCACGATCGCGTCGCTGTCGGCGGGGGTCAGCTCGCGGCCCCGGTCGATCAGCCCCGACAGGGTCGAAACCTCGGGTTCGCGCGCCGGGTCGATGCCGAGGATCGCCGCCGCGAATGTGCGCTCGCCATTGGCCAGCAGGCCGAAGCCGTTGCCCCGTGCGGTGGCCATGGTCACGTCGGAGACCGCTGCGAGATCGGCCAGCAGCGCGCCCGGATCGGCGATCACCATGTCCATCTCGGGGTCGTCCTTGTAGCCCGCGATCTGAAACTGGCCGAACCCGTCGGCGATCTGCAGCATGCTCGATTTCATCGTGTCGTAAGTGGCGAGCTGAAACGACGCCATGAACACCAGCAGCATCGACGTCAGCGCCATCCCGAGCACGCTCAGGGTGGTGCGGGTGGGCTGGCGCCAGATGTTGCGCCAGGCGAGCGCGGCAATCATCTCTCAGTCCCGCGGGTTCTGAAGGTTGGACTTGGTGAACAGATACGACGGGACCGAGATGTTGAACTCGGCCGATTGGGTGGTGAGCCGGGTGTATTGCCCCGGTTTGGCATCGGTTCGCATGGTCATGACCGCCGGGTAGGCGCGGCCACCGATATTGCTCACCTTGTCGGTCGTCATCACCCGCACACGTTGACCGACCTGGTCATAATACTCGATCTGCATCAGAATCCCGTCGGGCCGGATGGCCAGGACCTGCTTGCCCCAGACCACCGGCTTGCCGCGTTTCGGCACCGATTCGATCACGTAATTGCCGCCCGAAGTGCCGAGAAGCGTGTGGTTGTAGTCGTTGATCACTTTCTCCGAGCGCGACAGGTCGTCATAGGAAAAGTCGGACCCCATCCAGCTTTGCGACATCGAACTGGCGGGCAGCTTGATGACCTGGTTGAGCTTGGGGTTGAACACGTAGGTCGACTTGCCGAGCTGCAAGGTGGCGTTGCCGGCATCGCGGGCGGGCGCGGTGAAGCGCACCAGCGCGTTGTCCTCGCCCTGGGTCCAGCTTTCCAGCGAGAGACTGCGGGTGCCGCTACCGCCCTTGACCGTCATTTCGAGCAGGGCATGGCTGCTGCCCGCCCGCCAGTTGTCGAAGGCCGCGCGCAGGATCGCCTTGGCATCCTGTGCCATCGCTGGGGTCGGTGTGAAAATGCCGGTCACCAGGGGAACGGACGCGGCGGCGAAACTCGCCAGCACGGTGCGGCGGGAAAGAGAGAGGGGCATCGCTTGCCTTTCCTTTTCTGTCGTGCCCGATTGCCAAGCCGGCGCGGGCGGATTAGGAATGTTATGTGGACCGGGCGGTCCAGTTGTCAACGGAAATCTGGACCGCCCGGTCCACTCGCTGCCACGTGCCTGGAAGAAAGTCTTCGACAACAATGGATTACCGCCCGAAAGAAATCTCCAACCCCGATCCCGCAGACAAACTTCCGGCGGGAAAGCGGGCCGAACTTTTCCGCATCGCGGTCGAGGAGTTCTCGGCCCAGGGCTTCAAGCACGCCTCGCTGAACCGGATCATCGCCGGCATCGGCATGAGCAAGTCCTCGTTCTACCACTACTTCCAGAACAAGGCCGATCTGTTCCAGCGCTCGCTCGACCACATCCTCGCCCCGCACCTGGCCGATCTGGAAGCGCTCGACTTCGAGGCGCTCGATACCGAAACCTTCTGGCCGGCACTGCAAGCCATCGTGCGCGAGCAGACGCTCTCGGCCAACCGCTCACCCGAGGCGATCATGATCAGCCGGATGATCTATCGCGCAATGGACGACCCGGAAGAGCGCGCGCTGACCGAAAGGGCGCTCGAGTTTTCGACCCAATGGCTGACCGCCCTGATCGGGCGGGGGCGGGCCCTGGGGCTCGTGCGCAGAGACCTGCCGGAAGAGCTGCTCTTCACCACGGTGATGGGCTTTTCCACCGCCTTCGAACGCTGGGTTCTCGATCATTGGGACGGATTCTCGGAAGACGAACGTGTGGACTTGGCCGAAAAGGCCGTCGATGCCTACAGGCGGTTCTTGCAGCCGGGCACGGCCTCGGCGGGGACTGCCGGCAACCGCGACTGACCGTCGGACCCGACGCGCGGGATTCGGCTGGATATCCGGCGACGTCGTCTCGGCGGCTCTGGCAAGAGGAATGCACCCGTCTTGTCAAAATGACCGAATATGCCTATCTGGTCAGTCATGACATGGTCCCGCGAAAAATCCCAGGCGCTGATGGCGCAATTCCAATCCTCCGACACCGAGGTTGACCCGAAGGCGCGCAAGCGGCGCCGGATCGTCGCCGCCGCGACCGAGTTGTTCTTGCAGCTCGGATACCGCAAGACCGCGATTGATGATGTGGCCCGGCGCGCCGGTGTCGCCAAGGGCACGGTTTATCTCTACTTCGCTTCCAAGGCAGAGCTTCTGGTTCATGCCGTGGTGGCGGAAAAGGCGCCGTTCGCGGCCAAATTCCTCGACCTGATGGAAGACCCCGACCCGCGCCGGCGGCTGTGGCGCTATGTGTTCGAGACCGTCCGCGCGTTGCGCCAGATGCCGCTGACGACGCGCATCGCCACCGCCAACGAATTCGAAGTGGCGCTGTCCGAACTGGACCCCGATCTGGCGGACGTCCTGACGCGGCAGCAGATCGAGACGCTGGAACATCTGTTGTCTCCCTTCACGGATGGCCATGCCCCGCAGGATCTGCACGACCGGGCGGCGATACTGGCCGGGCTGCTCCACGCCGTTCCGACAACGCTGGCCGAATCGCTGGCCCTTGGTCTGGACCCGGAGCGGGCGGGTGAAGCCCTGGCCGATACCTTGGTCGACGGCCTGGTCGGACCCGCTCTCAATCATACAAACGAGACAGGTGCCGCATGACGACGACGATCTACACGTTCGATACCACCGACAGGCCCGCCCTGGCCGAGGTCGGCGGCAAGGCACTGAGCCTGATCTCGACCACCAGGGCCGGGTTGCCGGTGCCGGGCGGTCTTGCGTTGTCCGTGGATTTCTTCGCGCCCTGGACCGAGACGGTCAAGGCGACGCCGGAATGGGCCGCGCTGCTGGCCGACCCGACCAAGGCAGCCTGCGACCGGGTCAAGGCCTTGGCGTCGCAAATGACACTGACGCAAGACCAGCGCGCCGCCCTGGAGCGGCATCTGGAGGCGCTCGGCGATGATGCCATCTTTGCCGTGCGGTCATCTTCGCCGGAAGAGGATCTGGCAGGGTCCAGTTTCGCGGGCATGTATGAGACCTTTCTCGGCACCGCGCGCGACCAGTTGGCAAGCGTTATCGCGCGGGCCTATGCCTCGATGTTCGACATTCGGGTGATGAGCTACAAAGCGCAGCAAGGCATCGCGCTGGAAGGCACCGCGATCAGCGTGATCGTGCAGCGTCAGATCGCCAGCGATGTCAGCGGCATCGGGTTTTCCCTGAATCCGATGAACAATTGCTATGACGAGGCGGTAATCGACGCCAGTTTCGGGCTGGGCGAGGCGATCGTGTCGGGTATCGTCACACCCGATCATTACATCGTCGACAAGGTGACGATGCAGATCCTCGAAAAACGGGTCTGGGAGAAGGCGGTCGCGCTGCACCTGGCCCCTGACGGTGGCATCACCAAAGCGGCGCCGGCCGATCCGCGCGCGCAGGCGCTGAGCGCGGCGCAGATCCTCGAGGTGACCGCCCTCATCAAGGCGACCGAGGACCATTACGGTTTCCCGGTCGACATCGAATGGACCTTTGAGGCCGGGCAATTGTTCCTGTTGCAGGCGCGCCCGATCACCACCTATTTCCCGCTGTTTCCCGAGATGATCACCGCACCGGGGGCGCAGAAGAAGCTCTACATGGACATGTTCGCGGTGACCCAGGGGTTCAGCGACCGGCTGTCGATCCTCGGCGCCGACGTCTGGGCGATCGTTCTGGACAGGTTGAAACGCGGAGGGATACCGGCCGGGTCCGAGGGGTATCTGCTGAACCTGAATGGACGGCAGTACTTCCAGCTTCACAACATGATGAAAGGTATTGGCAAGCGGGGGTTCGCTCTGGCCACCAACTATGACAATGCGCTGGAGGGGCGCGAGGAGGAAATCCTCCGCGACTATACCGCGCCCGCAATGTCGCCGCTGATGAAACAGGCGCGCCGGGCGCAGATCGGGATGGTCGGCGAGATGCTGCCTCACGTGATCCGGCTCATGTGGAACCCGGTCCGGTTCGCAAGGGGCACCGAGGCCGCGGTCGAAAGCCTGCTGGTCACGTTCCGCGGGTTGAAGAACGACCGGCCGTTCGACGAGCTGGTCGAGAGCGCCTTCAGAGCCTTCGACGACATCTTCTTCAGCTTCCTGGTTTATATGGCGGGGTTTCTCGCCGAATGGCGGATCCGGCGGATGATGCGCGGTACCGAGGGCGAGACGCTGAAGACGTTCCTGGTGATGGACGTGCCCTCGAACCCGACCTCTGCGATGGGCCACGCGATGCTGGCGCTCGCCCAGTCGCCGGAGATGCGCGCGACCGAAGACGCCGCCACGTTCGAGGAAAAGATCAGGGCGCGGAGCTATTCGCCGGAATTCATGGCCGATTTCGACGCCTACATCGAAAGATACGGCGCGCGGGGGTTCCGCGAGATCGACGTCGCCACGCCGAGGGTGATGGAACGGCTGGGGGATTTCTTCCAGCAGATCAAGACGATCAACCTCGACGACAACCAGATGCTTCGCGTGCGCGACCGCAAGGCCGAGGCGATCGAGAAGATGCGCGCGATCGCGAAGGAAAAGGGCAAGCAGAAGGCCTTCGACAAGCATCTGCGCGCGATCGAGCTGGCCTATGGTCACCGCGAGACGCCGAAATACCTCGTCGTGATGATGAACGGGGCGCTGCGCCGCGTTGCGCTGGAGATCGCCGCGGACTTCGTGGCGCAGGGGCGGCTCGACGCGCCCAAGGACATCTTCGAGCTGTCCATCGCCGAGGTCTCGCAGGCGCAAAAGGACCAGAGCCTTGCGCTGCGCCCGCTGATTGCGGCCAACCTCAAACAGATGGAGATCGTCGCCAATGTGAAGGACTATCCGAACTATTTCGACAGCCGCGGCAAGATCTTCCGCAAGCGGATCGAGGCGGGATCGGGCGACCTGGCCGGCATGGCGGTGTCGAACGGCCTCTATACGGGGCGGGCCAAGGTGTTGAAAACGCCCTACGAAAAGCCGCTTGAGCCGGGCGATATCCTTGTCACCGTGGCGACGGAACCGTCCTGGACGCCGGTCTTTGTCAATGCCTCGGCGGTCGTGCTGTAGGTCGGTGGCGGACTGCAACACGGCGCCATCATCGCGCGCGAATACGGCCTGCCCTGTGTCAGCGGGTTGCCCGGTGTGACCGGCATCATCAAGGATGGCGACCTCTTGGAAGTCGATGGCACCAACGGCATCGTGAAAATCCTCGAAAGGGCCGCCTGATGCTTTGCGACCTGCATATTCACAGCAACTGTTCGACCGGCACCCAGTCGATCCCCGAGATTCTCGCCGAGGCGAAAGCCAAGGGCATCGGCCTGATCTCGATCACCGATGACGATACGATGGACGGCTATCCCGAGCTTGAGCGGCTCGCGCCCGCGGCCGGGCTGTCGTGGATCCGCGGCGTGCAGCTCAGCGCCTCCTGGGACCCGCTGCCGATCTTCCGGTTTCTGGCCTATGATTGCGACCCGGATGACATGGCGCTGCAAGCCATGCTTGCCGACAATATTGCCAGGATGGAGAGGTTGGGCGAGGCTGTCATCGCCATGCTGGCCCGGCACTACCCCGGTCTGTCGGTCGCGGATTACCGGGCGCACCGCAAGGACCCAGGTTTCGGCGGGTTCAGATACAACAGCTACATGAATGCCGCCGGTCTTGATGGCCAATACGAGGCCTCGCGCGACCTGCTCATCGCGCACCGCGACGAGATGATGCCGGCCTTTGCCGCGCTGGGATTTCCACCCGTCGTTGAGGCGATTGCCACGGTCCACGCCGCAGGCGGCAAGGCCGTCGTCACCGGCGGCTACCTTCGCAACGAGGAAACCTTCGCCGCCGACCTCGAACGGGCGGCGGCGCTCGGGATGGACGGGGTGGAGATCCACAGCGTCAACCACACGCCCGAAATGGCCGACGCGGCCAGGGTGGTGGCAGATCGGCTCGGGCTATTGACCACTGGCGGCGGCGACGGGCACGGCACCTGGACGGATAGCGCGACGCTCGGCATCGGCAACCGGCGGGTGCCTCTGGACGATCTGAACCTTGGTGACATCAGGGTCCGCCCCTGAACCCGGACAATCGCCACCGTACCTTCCCAGGAGACGACCTCGTCGATCGCGATCGGCAGCGGCACGGTGTTGATGAGGTCGACCTGAAGAGGGTTTTCCTCGGTGCGGCTGGCGCCGCGCCCTCGGCCGACCGCCTGTACGAGCTCGTTCGCAACAGCCCGCTTCCTGAGCAGGTCTACTCTTTCATCCGGGTGGACGGCGACCTTCACAGCGCCGATCAACCGCACGCTAACGCAGCGGCTGGGGCGGCTGCACAACGCCCATCCGGACGGGGGGGCTCATTTTAACCCAGCGCGGGCGTCGGACCGATCTTTCTTGGCGGCTTCCTGGGCACGATTGCCGTCCGATCCCGCGAAGATGGAAGGAGCTGGGGCGCGCGCGGAGGATTGCCATTGCCGCGGCGTCGCATTGCCCGCCCGACCCGACGCAGCTCTCGATGCAGGCGTCACGTTCGAGATGGTGCTTCACGCTATGCCAACCCTTTCCGGTTTTTGCCTTCCGCCTCGCTTCCCTGCAAAACCCAGCGAACGCCGTTCTTGCCGACGATGACCCGCCAGCGGTGGTTCAGAACGCAAGAGACATGTAGGGGAGCCATCGGAGCTTTCGCGGGTTCCGCCTTTGGCGGTTCCAAATGCGGCCATCAGTCCACCCCCCCCC
>SWCD01009505.1_pt1 | contig 11490 bp, 12 predicted proteins | sample 4693011 | NCBI WGS metagenome assembly SWCD01 (sample SAMN10267278, study PRJNA491770) | bioreactor metagenome | isolation source: DHS bioreactor inoculated with marine | place: Japan: Omine Ridge, Nankai Trough | reverse complement strand
CTCGGACAAAAATAGCCGCCAACTATAACCAAGGGCAGCAGCAGGGCCATCAGATACTGGCTGATATTACGGCAGCATATCTCCTGAACCTTATTTTTGGGTTTTATCTTCTTCTTTTTATCTTTCATGATCTACTGTTTCTGCATGATGAATCGAAACTAAATAGTTACCCCAACCCTGCCCGGAAAACCAGCAACAAAAAAGGCCTTACAGCTTAATAACTGTAAGGCCTTTCATGTCTTGGTGCCGGAACCAGGAGTCGAACCAGGGACACACAGATTTTTAGCCCTAGCCCAGGCGCCTTGTTGAATATCGAAAAACTAGGCTAACACCAATAGTTGCTTGCCAATTGACCAAATATTTTAAGAGAATTTTGCCCTAGAAGACCTTTTCTTCTTTGAAACGTAACTTGCCAATTTCTGGAAAGATGCGGATCAAGTAGAGGTGCATATCGTCGCTGCCTATATTTTCATAATAGAGAAACATGTTGTCATCGTTGGCATGATTGCATGAGGACAGCGTCCCGCACATAAAGTGGGTAAAGGAATGTCCTTGATAGAGATCCGTGGTGTGCATCAATTCCAGTTCGTGGGTGTGGCCGCAAAACACGTATTTGATTTTATGCCTTTGGACAAAATCAATCAGCGAGGCGGAATTTTTCAGCGGACACTCATCTGTACCCAGAATGGAATAATGGGTGACAAGGAGCGGCAGGTCATATTCCATCCCATTAATTTTTTCTGAAACCACATCCAGAACCTCTTTTTCAACAAAGCCATCATCATTATAGAGCTCATTGGTGTCAATGCCGATAAACAAAACTACTTTACCCTTGACGGTAATGGATTTGAGAAAATTGACGTCCGTAAAATTTTCACGGACCTTGGTTATTTCCCGGTTCAAAAAGAGGTGCTTCTTGGTGGTTGTCACCGTTTCGGGAATGGAAATAGTCTTGGAATCGTAAATATATTTACGGAAAAGCTCATGGGAACGCATGTTTCTTTTGTCGTGATTTCCGATGACGGAGATGACATTCTTGCACTTGATGCCTTTCAGAAAACGCTCTGCTGCAGCATACTCATCCTCCAGACCATCTGTTGTACTGTCGCCGGTATTGATTACAATATCAGCATCATATGAGTTGAGCTTCTCAAGCAAAATCTGGTCATCGCCTTCCCAGTGGCGAGGGCCGAAATGCAGATCAGAGATATGTAAAACATTCATGCCTTACTCCCTATTAAAATCTCAGAAAGAGCTCTTACGCCCAAGCAATTATTAAGCACTATACAACTGCCAACCATAGAGTGCTGATAACGCTATCGTGTAAGCGATGAGTGCGTAATACCAGCGCCCGGCAAATTTGGGAGTTTTAATCGGGGCGACGTTTAAGGCAGCCAATACCATAAGCAGGACATAGAGAAAAATACTGAAAACTGTTTGGCCGGCCATGCCGCTAAAAAGAAAGACAAAGGTCAAAACGATTATATTATTATCCAGTGCCAACCCCATATAGGTTGACTCGCCAACCAGGCCAAAGACATTGAAATAGCTCAGTCGGAGCACTCCGGTGACTAAGACAACAAAGGCACCGGGCAGAAACCAGGGGCTAAAATCGCCGTAGCTCAGCAAGACAATGGCCGGACAAATGCCGAAGCTGACAATGTCGATCAGGGAATCAAGTTGGGCCCCAAACTCGCGCTGCTTATTGTTCCGCCCTTTCAGGCGCCGGGCGATAATGCCATCACTCCAGTCGAAAAATACCGCCCATATCAAACCGATCATCGCAGCCGGGAAGTTGCCCATGATCGCATAATAAATTGCGATAAGTGCACAGAGAAGACCGATCAAAGAACAGATGTTCGGAAGGTCTTTGGCAAAAGAAAGTATGGAGGGAGGCGAAGCTTCTGAATGTGGGGATGCCATTATCTCTTCTCCTGACCAATAACGTCGCGTAACGCTGCAACCAATTTCATGTTTTCCGGCTGGGTGCGGCTGGCTATGCGCAGATAGCGATCCGATTCCGGCATTGTCTTGCCCTGGCAATGTTTGATGTAGATATTGTCGTTTACAAACAGCTGTTCGGTCACTTCCGGACCGGAAGCAGCATGATCGGGCAGTCGGCAAAATATATAATTGGCGTCAGGCTTATAAACTATCATACCGTCGATGGTTTGCAGTTGTTCATAAAAATGGTCGCGATCCGCCTTGACCTTATTACAGCTATCAGTAAATTCCTGGCGATACTGTGGGGCCAGGCGCAGGAATTCTTCGGCAAAGCCATTGATATTCCAGATATGGAGCCCTTGCCGGACCTGTGCGGCAAAGTCCATGTCAGCAGTGAGCATGTAGCCGATACGGATACCGCAGATGCCATAGGCCTTGCTCATGCTTTTGAAGATTGCCAGATTCGGATAGTCCTCAATCTCTTGCTCAAGGGTTTCCTGATCACGGTTGCCGGCAAAATCAATAAAAGACTCATCAACGATGAGCATACAGTCGTGGGCTGCCAATTTCTCAACTAAACGGATAAGGTCAGCCTTTGGCACAAGTAATGAGGTGGGGTTATTGGGGCTGACCACCACTGCCAAGCCCGCCTTAGAGCGGATGGCCTCTTCAGCAAACTTGTCCACATCCAGCTCAAAGGAGGGTGCTTCAAGGGCAAACTCAACAACACTGCCCACAGGCGCGGCATTGGCGTATTCATTAAACGATGGCACCGGCACAATCAATTTACGCCCCATACCAGCGATAATCTTGATCAGCTCTGCAGCTCCATTACCGACGACGAGACGTTCCGGTGGCTGACCAATCAGACCAGCCACCAAGCCTGCCAGGTCATACTGTCCAACTGGATAGCTTAAGACCAACTCATGGATATGTTTGGTGATCTGGTTAAAAAATTCTTGGGGTGGGAAGTAGAGATTGTAAAGGTAGTTATGATCAATAAACTCATGGCGCCAAAAGCCGCCATGCTGCTTGGAAATAAATCGGTATCGCTGTTGAGCGGAAGTATTTTTTTTGTTCATTTTTCACTATAGGTCGTTAATTACTGAGGTAAAGGCGAAGCTGCCATGGGCGGCGCAGACACCTTTTTCTCGGGATGACGGAGTACGCCACTTTGGGAATAATCATGGGTATTGATGCGCTTAAATACTGGGAGCGAATGGCTTCTGGAGTTCATCGCTACCTGGTCAATTGCAATGGCAGCAGGACGGCGATAACAGCCACACATCTGTTCTGCGGCACGCAGGTCCGTCATATTATCAATCTCATACCAGCGGCTACTATCAAAGAAAACAGGCGCAAAAGAGATACAGCTCTCCTTGACCAAATCCGCAAAGACCGTCTCATAATAGCCATTCATCATATTGGCTGATATGTGGTGGTCTAACCTTTCATGGACCAGTTTCCAGGTTATGGCTGAAAGGCTGTAAATATTAACAGTTTTATAATGACCATCATGACGTTTATGGGCACCGCCATAAAACGCCTCAACCTCTTGGCTTTTATTGATGGTAACTGTGGTTCCGTCCATCCAGGGTTTTAACCTGGCCACTGCCATACGATCGGGCTGAAGCATATCCGTCAGCATTTCCGAGTCAAAGACAATATCGCTCTCAATGAGCAGAAACGGTTCGTTGATGACCTTTCGGGCCAGCCATAAGGAATATATATTATTGGTTGTTTTGTATAAGGGGCTGGTGACATATTCAATATCCATCCCACCGGCCCGCGTACCGAGAAAACTTCGGATACACTGTGCTTGATGGCCGACAACTATAACCAGACGCTTGAAATTATGCTCCTGGAGGGAGTGAATCAACCTCTCAAGGATAGAGATTTCATTGACATCAACAAGGCATTTGGGCGCCCTGTCTGTCAAAGGAGCGAGGCGGCTACCTGTTCCGGCAGCCAACAGGAGAGCTGTGCTAACCTGTTCATTTTCAAGACCGGTATACATAGTCTTGTCCTTCATATGGATTTCCTCCAAATTTATAACCAGACCATAGCCGGGGCAGCAACACGGTGCAGTTTGTGATGTTATTTTCTGCCGATGGGCTCAGGGAAAACTAGCTGAAAGGCACAAAGAACTGAGAGTAAGACGAACGCAAAAAAAGGATCAACAACTATGGTACAGGAAGATGCCAGCTCCCATTTCCCATTGATTACTGAGGGAAGCTAGCTGAAAAAGACAAGAAACTGATAGCAGGACGAACACAAGAAAAGTGACAACAACACGGTAAAGCAGAACACAGATTTTTTGCCGATTGGCTCAAGGAAAGAGATGAAGGGCACAAAGGACTAAATAGTAGGACTAACAAAAGAAAGATGCGGCAAAAAGCATTCAATTACCAGGGAACCGAATGGCAAATCTGCGAAGATGAGGCGCATAAACTACACGGATATGCTTAGTAAGTCAAGGTAAATTCGACAATTTCCAGACCTCATAGCTTTCAGAAGGGGCTAAGTTATGATCTTTGATCAAGATTTTTATGAGCCTCAACCATTTGGATTCTACAGAATAAAAAGCAGAAACAAAAAAAGGCCTTACAGCTTAAAAACTGTAAGACCTTTCATGTCTTGGTGCCGGGACCAGGAATCGAACCAGGGACACACGGATTTTCAGTCCGTTGCTCTACCGACTGAGCTATCCCGGCGAAAAGAGGGCCTACAATACGCCAAAGGCCTTAATCTTGTCAAGAAAATTTTAGGGCGTTTAAGGGGTCTTGATCAGGGCTGTGTTGCGGGCAGTGTTGCCTGTTTAAGTAATGTTTAAAAACTCTTTATTTCCAAATAAAAATCCCCTGCTGCCAAGGCTGGCAGCAGGGGATGAATTCGTTTAAGTAAAACTCGTATTTTAAAGCTCAAGATCGGGAAGTTCGCTGGCGCCGTTATCTTTTCCGTTTTCTTCAAGTTCGAGATCACCGAGATCAGGCATCTCTTCCTCTTCGCCAGCCATTTCTAACTCGTCATCGCCAAGGCTCAGATCGATATCTGAAAGGTCTGGTGTATCGGCCATTTCTTCGGCCGGGGAGGCACCATCAGCCTCAAGTTCGATATCTTCTTCAAAATCAACACCGGAGAGATCAAACTCAGGGACATCATCAAGCTTGAGGTCATCAACGACCTCCTCAGCAGGAGCAGCAACAGTAGCACGTTCAGGGGCCGGGCTGCCTGGTGAGAAGCCTGTACCACTCTCTTCAAAGCCGGTTAAATCCACACCAGACAGATCATGATCATCCAAGGAGATATCTTCACCGCCAAAGTCAGCCAGCTCTTCTTCAGCACCAAAGGAGAAATCTTCTTCTGGCAACACATCGCCAGGCAGATCAGGAACAGCTCCGAAATCTTCCGCAGCATCAACGCTGATCTCAAGATCATCACCTGCATCCATGGCAAAATCATCAACTTGGGTGTCTTGCACAAAGGCAGCGGCATAATCGGGAAGAAGGCTGCCAAGATAAAAAGTGCCAAGGGGCTTAAACGCTGTGCCGTTCAATGCGTGGGCAACCTCTGTAACATCAGTGGAGCATTTCACGCAGGAAGTCACTTTGTCAAATGAGATATAACTACATTTTGGGCAACGCATAATTCTTGTTCCTTCTCTCTACCCGGCGGGATCCCTTGTCTGCCGGGGTGACTGCATAAGTCACCATTTTTTTCAAAAAAGAGGGCACCCACAATATGTAGTGCATCCCCTCCGGGGAACCAAGCGTCAAATTCCTATGGATTTTTAGCTAGTTACCTCACATTCAACCCTAACCTATTACACCTTGCCCCCTCTGGTCAAGGATTTCTGCAATTTTTTCCTGCTGTTGCAAGGGATTTAATATTTTACTTGCCGAAACATTTCCTCCCACACTCTTTCACACCAGCCCTTTTGTATGCTTGCAAATTTACCTTCTTCAGACTAATCTAGCCCTTTCAAATGGGGCATAGTGCCGGACAAAGGCGCTTTAATTTTTTTCACACATCCTTGGAATGTCAATTTTCATGATGAAATACATTTTTAGATCGTTTTTTTGCTCTTTTTGTCTTGTGATACTTCTTCTTACCTCTGGCTGTGGCAGCAAGCCGGTACGCCATCTTAGTTCCGAGGCCTGTCTTATTGCCCAGGGCACTACAGGGCAGGATGTTCTGACCTATATGGGAACTCCGAAATTCAAGAACAAAACCAAGGATGGCGAGGTGTGGATTTTTGTCGAAGAGCATAAAAGCTTTTTCAAAAGGACCCCGGTTATCAATTGGTTTGCCGGATCTATTTCTTATGATCTTGTCTACATAACCTTTACCGGCGATACTGTTACCAATTGCCAATACCGATCCCTGAGCGAAGAGGAGTATAACAAGACTTCCCTTGGCAAAGATCCTTTTAGCAAATAAATCATGAGTTTCCAGTCCGCCAGGATGCGGATGATCCGCGAACAGTTAATTCCCCGGGGAATTACCGACCAGCGCGTTCTTGACGCCATGGCCGAAGTCCCTCGCCATCTCTTTGTTCAAGATGCTTTGGGCAGCCAGGCTTATGGTGATTTTTCCATGCCCATTGGCCTGGGCCAGACCATTTCCCAACCCTATGTTGTTGCCCTGATGACCCAGGCTTTGGAACTTAAGGGTGAAGAGACCGTGCTTGAGATAGGCACAGGATGCGGCTACCAGACCGCTGTGCTTGCCAAGCTGGCTGAACGGGTCTTTTCCATTGAACGACTTAAGGAGCTGTACATCAGAGCCAGACAAACCTTGGACCAACTCCAGGTTTTTAACGCTCTTTGCACAACAGATGACGGCACCTTGGGCTGGCCCGAGTATAGCCCCTTTGATGCTATCATTGTTACGGCGGGTGGCCCAGACATCCCCCAACCTCTTATTGACCAGTTAGCCGACCCTGGCCGACTGGTGATCCCCATTGGCGACCGTGATGCCCAGGAGCTTGTTGTTCTCAAAAAAGAGAATGGCGAAATAAGCCGTAAGGTGATTGAGCAGGTTCGTTTTGTGAGTTTGATTGGCAGGAATGCCTGGCACAACTAGCAGCTTGTTAAAAAAACTACTGCGCTCGGAAATTCTGCGTCAGAAACATTCCCAAACGTGCTCATTTGCACATGCAAACTGCGCTTTTGTGAATGTTTCTTCCTTGTCTTTCCGTCGCTCGCTACGTTTTTTTTAACAACCTGCCTGTGCTACTACCACTTAAACCTCTACTTCCCGGAAACAAGTGAGAGCACTGCGAAACCACCGATGAGCAGCACGGTGAAGGCAATGCAGAGCAGGTTGAAATATCGATCTATAAAGCTTTTGGCAGGTGCGCCCCAGCGGTGGAGGATCCAGGCCACCACAAAGAAACGGGCGGCACGGGCCAAAACAGAAGCAGCCAGGAAGATGGGGATATTGACCCTGGCCACCCCGGCCGTGATGGTGGTTAGCTTGTAGGGAAGGGGCGTCAGGCCGAAGACAAAGACAATCCAGGCATTCCAACGATCGTAAACCTGGAACAGATAGCTGCCACCCAGGGCCTGACCCAGACTTTCGGTGAGATAGGCAGGCAGGGCAATATCAAGACGTCCTTCCACCGGCACCAGCTGCATGTGGGCAACATTTTCAACGATCCAACGGCCAGCAGTTTCCCAGGCAAAAAAGCCGATTCCGTAGCCAGCCATTCCTCCCAGCACCGAACCCACGGTACAAACCAAGGCCAAATATCGCCAACGCTGTGGGGCCCCGAGCACCAGAGCAATGAGAAGCACATCCGGCGGAATGGGGAAAAAACTGCTCTCTGCAAAGGCTAATATTACCAGGGCCGGTATGCCGTAGGGAGTATTAGCCCAGTGGAGCATCCAGTCATAAAGGCGGCGGTGAATGGCCCAGCGCGGTACATGAAAAGTGTTATCCATTATTTGCTCCTGCAACCTGTACAGCCATCTCCCGCACCTTAGTCATAATTTCCTCAATATCCATGCTGAGCAGTTTTCCTTTTTCAACAACCAGTTCACCGTCCACAATCACCGTCTCAACATCACCCCCTCTAGCCCCGTAAACCAAAAGATCAGGACTAAAGAGCGGTGTGAGTCTGGGAGTTTGGCTATTGACCAGGATGAGGTCTGCTTTCATCCCCACCTCCAGACTGCCGATCTCAGAGAGGCCAAGGCAGGCAGCCCCCATGCTTGTAGCCATAGTAAGAATATCCCGGGCCGGCAGGAGTTCAGGCTGCAGGTTATGCACCTTTGCCAATTTAGCGCAGCTATCCATCTCACCAAAGAGATCCAGATCATTATTGGAAGCACAGCCATCCGTGCCCAAACCCATGGTGATATTGCGAGAAAGCATGGCAGGCACAGGTGCCACGCCCGAGGCCAATTTCATATTAGATTCCGGACAGGTCACCACCCGGCAGCCACGATCAGCCAGGATATCCATGTCTGCTTCAGAAAGCCAAACCGCATGGATGGCGATGACACCGAAATCCAGGATACCAAGAGAGTCAAGGTATGCCACTGGGCTTTGATCGCCAGCGCCGATCATGCCTTGCTCGGCCTGGGTTTCGGCAAGATGGATAAAAAAGGGCGCTTTTTTGTCCTTGGCTAATTGGCGGGCCTTGACCAGGGTTTCGGCGCTACAGGTGTAAGGGGAATGGGCAAAGACAGCGGGCTGCAAACGGGAAGTGGTGGGAAAACGATCGATAAAATCAGCAACCGCTTCAATATTTTTAGTTGGATCAGGAACGCTTGGCGCCGGAAAATCGACTATGCCGTGTCCCAGTATAGCTCGCATACCACTTTCCTGATAGGCGCGGCCAGCAGCATCCATAAAAAAATAGGCATCAGCTACCGTGGTAGTACCGGAAAGAAGCATCTCGGCTGCGGCCAGCTTGGTGCACCAGTAAACCATGTCATCGTTTACAAACTGGCCCTCGGCGGGGAAGATATGCTCCTCCAACCAGGTCATCAGCGGCAGATCGTCTGCCAGGCCCCGAAAAAGGGTCATGGCACCGTGGACATGGCAGTTCACCAAGCCGGGCATGGCAACAAGGCCCTGGACATCGATAAACCGGTCTGTTTTTATCTCAAACTTGACTTCTTCACTGCTCACCCTTGCCAGACGGCCATCACGAATCCCTATGGAACCGGGCATCAGGACAAATCCATCCTCAGCAGGCTGTAATATGCGGCAATCCTTAATAAAAATATCGTATTGGCTATGGGGAGGATGTTCTTCAGTCATGGTTTAAAAGCCAAACACATCCCCTTTTTTCTGTCAAGAAAGTGGCGGAATAATGGTGAAAATTTCGGAGGATGGAAGAAGGCTGGATGCGAAGATCCTAGCGAGTGGACTGCACCTCTATATTACCACGGATAACCTCAGGGGAGAGGTTCTGGCGCAGGAATTCATAGGATGCCTGCTTTTCCCCGGTTTGGCTACGCTGATCAATGATGATCTCCACCCGTCTGTTCTTCGCCCTGTTTTCCTCGGTGTCGTTAGGTCCGCGGGGGTGGGTGTCTGCATGGCCGGTGAGTACAAAGCGTTCAGGGGGCAATACGCCCCCCTTCAAAAGTTCATGGATCACCGAGAATGCCCGGGCCCCGGACAGCTCCCAATTTGAGAGAAAGCGATCTGTGGAGATAGGATCATTATCCGTATGACCGGACACGGTGAGGTTGCCGGGGATATCCACCAAGGCATCACGAATCTTTCTGGCTGTAGGCAAGAAAGCGGGGTTTAAATCAGAGCTGGCAGGGCCGAAGGAACCGTTTTGAAGGATATGGATGGTGATAATCTGGCCCACATCCTCAACTTTGAGCTTTTGCTGTTTGATCTCATCTGATAGCTCTTTACGCAACTCAGCGGCGTAATATTCGGTTTCAATACGTTCTGGTGACTCTTTAATAAATGCGGAACTACGGACATTGGATGCGGTGGAGCCTGACTCGCTGATATAAATAACCTTACCACCGCCTAAGGCGCCGGCTAAGGCCTGGGCTACTTGGGAAAACTTTTTCACATCCAGCTCTGCCATGGCAAAAAGGAGAATAAAAAAGCAGAGCAACAGGCTCATGAGGTCGGCAAAGGTGAGGACCCACGGGGCAGAACCTGTACTTTCGGGGGGGAGATGGGCGAGCTTGTGGAAGTCCTCAGAGCCGGAGATAAAAAGATCCGCCTCCTGCTCTTTTTCTGCTCTGGCCTTGTTGTCAGCCATTTTAGCCAGATTGGCATCTAGCTGAGCATCTTTTGAGGACTTGCCACCTGTATGCGCACCGCTGTTCTGTTCAGGCTTGCTACTGGCTACCTTATCATCAACCATCTTAGGCAGCCTCTGTCTCCGCTGTTTCTACCTTGACCGGAGCTGGCCGACGGCTGGTTCCGCCATTTTCGCGCTGAGAACCAGGCAGGTAGGCAAGAAGCATCTCTTCGAGGATATAGGGATGGATACCCTGCTCAATACCGATGAGAGCATCAATGATAAGCATTTTACTCATCCGCTCTTCAGCGTTACGCAGGGCCAGTTTGGAGGCGATGGGTTTGGCAACCATATAACCCAGCATAGCGCCGTAGAGGGTGGTTAAAAGGGCCACAGCCATTGCCGGGCCAACCTTACCAGGATCATCAAGATGGGCCAACATACGCACCAGGCCGATAAGGGTACCGATCATACCCATGGCCGGTGCTACTTCGCTGAGTGACTGAAAAATCTGACGCCCTGTTTCATGGCGGGAATCAGCCTGGTACAGCTCTTTAAGCATGGTATTTTTAACCATGGGGATGCTTAGTCCATCCATAAGGTACTGGGCACCCTTTTTGAAAAATTCATTATCAATGGGATGGCGGCCCAGGGCAAAAATGCCGTCTTTCCTGGCCTTACGCTGTAGGGTAATGGCTAGATCAATAAGCTGTTCAGTGGATTGGGGCTTGAAAAAAAAGGCCCGGAAGGCAATGCGAAAGGCATTGCCGAATTGGAGAAGATTAAACTTCATCAAAACAACAAAAATGGAGCCACCAACAACAATTAGAAAAGAGGCAGGGTTAAGATAAATCCACAGCTCTGAATCTCCTGTAACCAAGGCCAAGGCCACAATGGCAAAGGCCCCAACAAGCCCGATGGCGGTAGCCCGATCAACGATAAATTTATTTTGCATAGACACTCCTCAAAATCAAACAGAGGCATTGCGTTCCAATTCCCTTAACGGGGAATCATTCTTTTTCCTCTCTTCTTTATACAATGTTCTGCCACCAAAGAACATCGGCACTTTAACCATTTCTCCTTAGGTCTTTTTAACATTCTAGAAATATTTAATAAATCTTCTCAAAAAAATTCCTTCTCCTATATAAATTGACATTCGCTTGGAGCTTCTGTACATTTTCGCACTGAATTCGCAACAATCCCGGCCTGGTGTATGCCGGATTTTTTCTGAAGAAACAGCCCCTTCATTCACACTTCATCTTCGAGGTACACCATGGACAACTGCCTGTTTTGTAAGATTATTAACGGAGACATCCCAT
>SWCD01005623.1_pt1 | contig 11494 bp, 9 predicted proteins | sample 4693011 | NCBI WGS metagenome assembly SWCD01 (sample SAMN10267278, study PRJNA491770) | bioreactor metagenome | isolation source: DHS bioreactor inoculated with marine | place: Japan: Omine Ridge, Nankai Trough | reverse complement strand
GGGGGTGCACGAACTTGATGCTTGGATGGTCGGTCAGCCGCATCGACCAAGCTTGGATCTCAGGGCGTCGCGTGACGATTACGACCCCGAGGATCTCCTGGAACTGCTAAGCGAAGATGTGGCGGACCAGTGGGCCCGCTATCTCTGACTTGGGACCGTTATGTGGGGCAGGCGTTCGCTGTGGCCAGCTGCGCAGCTGTCAGTCAGGCAATCAGGAATGCCTGCCCCCATGGGGTCGCATTAATAGCGGAGTTCGATGCGTGATACCAGTCCGTTGAAGGCGAGTGTTTCGCTCAAGTCGGTATACGAACCGGCTCGGACGCCATCGATATAGGAACCTGTGGTCAACGTGTTCAACCATCCCGAAACGGCGTATCCGCCGGTCACTCGGAGTCGGCCACAATTCGATTCCCAACCAACTCCCAGTTCCGATTCCAGGATCGTGACGACGCGATAGTCGGCCAGATCGTTACCGATCACAGCCGCTCCGCCAAATTGGTTGGTCTGCCGGTAGTCGGCCTTGAATTCGCCTGCCAAAAAGCTCACATCGCCTTTTGCATATAGCAGCAGTCCAGTCCCACTGCGACGCTTGAGGCCGTCCAAACCAAAGTGGATGCCGACGCCGTCAAAATCGATCTGCGTAGCCACGGTGGTCAGTCCGGCGGCGGCGAAGATTTCCTGCGAAGCCAGGAAGTCTTGCGACAAATGTGCGTAACGCAGCCCGACAGTGTAATCGATGGCAGCGTCGCAGTTGCCCCACAACAGGCTGCGATAGTCGATGTCGAGCAGTTGGAAGTCAATGTCATGGGAGGCGGAAGCCGCAAGGCTGGTGGCACCTGACGTCAAGACACTGGGGTGAGCAACGGTCATGTTCAGGACCGTGCCCGGCGTCGCAGCAATTTCGTTGTCCGTGCCACTTTCGAACCAGGTGTAGGTTGCCACCAGGCTCGCGCAGTCGTCTAACGCCCAATTCGCTCCGATGCGAAAGCCAGTGCCGCTGTCAATGTTCGTGCGACCGACGGGGCCGGTCGGTGAGGCCAGTGCAGGGTCAAAACTTGTCTGTTCGTCGGCATAGACGACGTCTACGTTGCCCGGGCGTAGGAACAAAATATCGGCAAATACCCCGCAACGATGTTGCGATACGGGGGAACAACAGCAGGGACTGGAACAACACGTGTCGCAATTGCCCGACGTGGCGTCGCAACTTGCAGAGACCTGCTGCACGTGACCTGCACTCCAGTTTCCGAGCACTCCATACGAAGCTTGCTGCACCTTTGTATCAGGGGCCTGGTCTGCCGCATGGACCGGCGTGAGTAACAGCACACCCAACATTAATGACGAGCTTAATCGATAAAGTTTACCCATTTTTTGACTCCTGCAACAAGCGTCCCTGCGGCGCAACGTGTTCGACCGGATATAGCTCCATACTCATCATCGGGTGTCTTGCGCTGTGCCATTGGGTGAACCTCTACTGGAAGCATTTACTGCCTATGTTTCCTAGTTTGCGTAAACGGTATTGCGTGTGGGGGGGGGGCCACATGGCATTGGTTCTGCCAGCGTTTGGCGAAGGGATTGATGGTGTTGCCGTGCGACGTACGGGAATGTCCATCGCACGGCGGTAGCTGAAGCTGCCAAGCTTCAGAAGGTTTGGGTGGCACTGTTTCTGCCCGCGCCACCCCAACTCTAGTCGTTGATCATCTGCATGCCGCAAAGATAAGTGCTACATTTGTTTGGCACTCCGTTTGCATAGGTATCATGGTGGTTATCCAAGCGAGTCAACGACATGACCGATTTGGAAAACTTTGCGGGGCGAGCGGTGGCAAGTACGCGGAATAGTCAGCCAAAGCTCACCAAACCACGATCAGATTCGCGAGCGTTGATGAAAAAGTTGCCAAAGCCAACGGACAAACTTACATCAAGCCGAGTGGATGCTGAAAAGTTGACACAGGCACGCGGATCCAACACTTGAAGACTCGCGGTTTCTTCAAGCCTACCTAAAAATCACTCCACTCAAACGAGGTGTCTGCATGGATGCGACGCTATTGTTAGCCGGCGCTGCTGGCGTATTGACCTCTCTAGGGGTCTGGGAATCTTGGCTCCACCAACGGTATTTGCGGCGTGTGCCGATTCGTATTCACGTAAACGGTGCGCGGGGAAAGTCGAGCGTGACGCGGTTGATTGCTGCCGGTTTGCAGGAGGGTGGAATTCGCACTTGTGCCAAAACGACCGGCACGCTTCCGCGGATGATCTTCCCCGACGGCAGTGAGCATCCCGTGTTTCGACCGACCCGCTCCAATATCATTGAGCAACTGCGTGTTGTACGAGCAGCGGCCGAAGCGCAGGCGGATGCCGTAGTGATCGAGTGCATGGCACTGCAGCCGATGTTGCAGTCGCTCTGTGAGCTGAAGATCGTGCAAGCGACGCACGGCGTGATCACCAATGTACGGCCCGACCATCTGGAAGTGATGGGGCCGACGACAGAAGATGCCGCTCGCGCACTCTGTGGGACAGTGCCCTTGGGAGGCAAGTTGTTGACCGCGGAAAGAAAGTTTCGGTCGATTCTGCAATCAGCAGCGGCCGATCGGGGCAGCGAGTTTGTGGGGGTAGAGCAAGACGATTTGCAGGGGATTACGGCCGAAGAGATGGGTGGCTTCGGCTACATCGAGCATCCCGAGAACGTCGCTCTATCGCTCAAGTTGTGCCAGGATCTCGGCGTCGATCGTCAGACGGCTTTGCACGGTATGTGGCAGGCAACACCCGATTGTGGTGCCTTGTCCGCGCATCGATTCGGCGAAGCCAATCCGCAGAACGTGTTCATCAACGGGTTTGCGGCGAACGACCCTGAATCAACGGGGCAGAACTGGCACTTGGCCATCGAGCGATTTCCGGAACTGAGTCGCCGGATCGCTATCTTTAACTGCCGCGCCGATCGGCCTGAGCGGAGCGTGCAGTTGGCCGAAAGCTGTTTACGGTGGCAGCGAGCCGACCACCACATGGTGGTCGGCTCCCGCCACCCGTCTTTTCGCGGACCGAGCGAAAACGCTCGGCTTGGACCCGTCACGTGTTACCTGTGTCGAGAATCAGCCGGCGCCGCGGATCTTGGGCGAGATCAATCGGATCGCCGACCGAGCGGCGTTGGTGATGGGCACGGGTAACATCGGCGGTCCAGGGCTGGATATGGTCCACCATTACCAGCACCAATGTTCGCTGAACTGAGAATTCTACGTTTCCTTCTTCGCCACGTTGGCTGTGCTCGTTGGGATGGGGCTTGCCGTGGAGAGAGCGTCGCATCACAGCGGCGCTCTCTCGCGAGCGAGGGCTCGCCGCAACGTGCATCCTGCAACGGCTCGGGCAAACCATCGGTACGGAGGCTGCCATGCTCCCCCTCGACCCTCTTTCCTCATCGATTGCTATTGGGCTAGTCGTCAGCCTGCTGTTCACCGAGCTATTTGGATTAGCCGCGGGTGGAATGGTGGTGCCTGGCTACATCGCGCTCTCACTTAATCGGCCACTCGACATTGTGCTGACGCTCGGCACTGCCTGGCTAACCTACCTGGTCGTCTGCGGCATCAGCAAAGTCACGATCATCTACGGCCGACGTCGTATCGTCTTCATGCTGTTGTTCGGTTTCGTTATCGGCGCGGCCATTCGCGCGACGCCCGTATTCGCCGCCGATGCCTCGCTCGCCGCCGCGGGCGGCGGTATTGACGCGTCCGTGATTGGGGTCATTATCCCCGGGCTGATGGCCTTGTGGTTCGATCGACAAGGTGTTGTGCAGACCTGTAGCGTGTTGATCATTACTTCCGTCGTCGTTCGTTTGGCCCTGGTTCTCTTGGGTATGGAGTTGATGGCATGAAACGTTTGTATTGGCGACCGCAGAAGTGTTCCACAACAGCTTTGGTGTTGGTCGCCGCACTGGCGGCAACCGGTATGGTGGCTGTCGAACTGGTTCGTGTGCGCGACACCACGCCGCTGGTCAGCGAGAAATTAGCTGCCGCTCATCTGGCAACCGATTGTTTCGACGTGATTCGACAAGAACGCCTGGCACGGGGGTATGCGCTCGATCCCGAACTCGATCCGACACGCAGCGGTGTGATCGGCTTGACGGTCAGCCCGGTGACCAGCATCGCGGGGCACCTGGAATCCAAACGGGCATCGGTCAACCCGAATTTCGCCGCGGCAGTTGTTCAGATGTTGCACGAGGCCGGTGTAAAGCCAGGCGACCAAATTGCTGTGGGGTATACCGGCTCGCTGCCCGCGATCAATACCGCCGTCTGTGCAGCTTGCGAGGCAATGCACGTTGAGCCGATCGTGATTGCCAGCGCCACGTCCTCACAGTTCGGAGCCAACTTTCCCGATCTGCTGTGGATTGATTTAGAGCGGATTCTCCAGCAGCAAGGTTTAATACACTTCCGCTCCCAAGCGGTTTCGATTGGCGGTTACCAGGATCGCGGTTTGCAGTTTTCGGACGAAGGGATGCAGTTGATCCACGCAGCGATCGACCGCAGTGGTTTAGAGTTGCTCGAGCCCACGGACTTTGCCGATTCGATCGATCAACGGATGGCAATCTACCAGCGTGTGGCGGCCGGTCGTCCCATCAAAGCGTACATCAACATTGGTGGCGGCACGGTGTCGGTTGGCAAAGCCATCGGCAAGCAAATGTATCAACCTGGTCTAAATCTTCAACCGCCACCAGGAGCGACTGATATTGATTCGGTGATGACCCGGTTTGCCAAAACCGGTACGCCGGTGATTCACATGGTCGAGATCCGCCGCTTGGCCCGGCAATACAATTTGCCGACCGAGTTGGCCACGATGCCGTCACCTGGCGAGGGCGAGCTGTTCGGCGCTCAACGCTCCAGCCGTCTGCTGGCGGCCTTGGTGCTGGTAGCCATCCTGTTGTCATTGCGCTCGATCGTACTGACCGACTGGAGCTACCAGCTTGCACAGCGACTGCGTCAATGGATCGGGCCGAGTGGAATAGGGGCAAAGGCATCCTTGGATGCGGCAGCGGTCCAGCGGGAGCCGGAATGGATGGTGTAGGGAAGGGAGGTATACCGGCTGTGTGGCGCTGGCTCTGCCCGTGTAGGAGATGATGGAGCGTTGCGATTTCGACGGACAGGAATGTCCTCGTACGGTTTTCGTGGCTCGCTTTACAGCATACGTCGCAGGACTTCCAGGCACATGCGTCCGTTGTGGTAGGGACTCTTCCATGTCGATACCTTGGGCATGGCGGGATCTGGTTTGTTTGCGGTGTCGATGCGCCAGTGCCATTCTCCGTGTTGGCGGTCGATCATGTTCTGATGGATATATTGCCAGACTTGGTTCGTTGCGCGCAGGTATTGTTGATCGTTGGTGAGCGTAAACATGTTGAGCAGTCCGACGACTGCTTCTGCCTGTACCCACCAGATCTTGCTTCGATCGGTCGGTCGACCACCGCAGCCTTCGTGGTATAAACCGCCATCGGCCCCGAGTCCTTCGTCGAGTGCCGTGCGGGCGAGTTTCTTGGCCGTCAGAGCGATACCCTTGGAGCGTTTGGGAAGGTCGAGAACCTCTGCTGCCTCGCACAGCAACCAAGATGCCTCGATGTCATGTCCATAGGTGTAATTATCTGAGCAAACGGCCCAATTAGCTTCAAAGGAATGGTGCATATGCGTCTTGTCGTCGTTCAGGATGCGGCGAACAAAGACCTGCAGCAGATCGTCGAGATTTTTCTGTAATTGCGTATCCGGCCAGATGCGAGCGAGTTTGGTGTACGCCTCCAGTACGTGCAGTTGAGTATTCATCGACTTGGGAGCAGCTTTATCAACGTCGCTCGGTCGCTCATGTTGGGCTAACGACCAGTCTGCCTGGCAGACTTCGAAGTACCCGCCATGGACGGGATCGTGTGCATGCTGTTCCAGGAGACGATACAGTTGAATCGCAGCATCTTTGGCGGTCGCGTGGTTGGTGGCCAGGTAGAACTCGCTCAATGCATAGATACAAAACGCCTGTCCATAGATCTTCTTGGCCGGTTGCACGACCTGGCGACTGTGATCGAGCGCCCAGGCATAGCCACCATGGTTGGGATCGCGAAACTCGGCCTGAAGCGACGAGTAAGCGTGTTCGGCCAGACTGCGATCGCGTGCATCTTGCGACCAGCGATAGAAGGCGGAATAGGTCCAGAGCAATCGTGCAATCAAGGTCAGGCCCTGGTGAGCGGTGGGTATCACATGGCCTTGGGCGTCCATTTCGCTTATGAAATGGCCGGTGCTATCGCGCACACGCTCACGCCAGAACGGCAAAATATTGCCGGTCAGTTCGGCCAGAATCTCATCGGTCAGGCGTGTATCAGTCATTCATGTTGCCGCCCCAAAAAAAATAACGCTTTTAGGCCTTGGATGCACGATTCGATACCCAGAATCCACTCAGAGGCGTGGCGCTGATATCTGGACGACGATGATCGCCACATCCGCATAGTGCCGATTCATTGACGTCGATTCCCCAACGGGGCACGAGTACGAGAGTTGCTCACAGCTACACTAGGCTAAAGCGATCATGGCACCGCGTCAAATGGTTATCGTCGTTCACAGGGAAATAGGATGCTTTTGCCCGGTTTCCCTGCTCAGCAACTGTCTGAACGTGTGCTGTAAGCAGCACAGGATCCTCCGGTTTGCACCGCCGATCGTGAGTCTCAAAGGCAGAAGCAGCGGTATTGCAAGCATAGGTTTCTATGACGCGGAAGCGACAAACAAATGGTTGACAAACATCGGTGTGAAACCGGCGCGTCACCAAATAGCAGGTCGTTTGCTGTGAGTCGTCAGGTTATCTGGCGTGCTACCCGGCAGGCGGGGAAGAACCAAGTTGCTGCCACCGTTAGACAATGGGTAAGCTGAAAACTGTTGCTAGCATGCTCACACGCTGGTTCGGATCGGATACAATTAAGGTCCGCATGCAGGGTTGCGATCGCGTCGCGGTAGGCAAACCACTTGTCTACCGACGCTGCTTCGCGTCTAAATCGCCGCCCTCGAACACGCCTCCTGTGCGCCGCCGGCGCATCACCCACCAATTGTCACCTGCCGCAAGAGAGGGAATTGGATGTTTTTTGAATATCGCTTGCTACGGTATTGGAGAGAGACCGTCTTGGTTGTGTTGATGCTGACCGGGTTAAATGGTTGCAGTGACAGTGCTACGACGGCGACTGCGCAACACGGCGAATCACCTCGGAATGTGCCGGAGGGCGCACTGCAACCCAACGACGCCGCAATCCCAAGCCCGACTTTAGACTCTCAGTCCGCCTCGCCAGTCCCCAATCCGGCACAGGCCGATGTGGCACAAGTCGCTCAGGACCATTCCGCGCCGGCAGCGGCTCACAGCGACGCGGCCGTGCAGGTTATGCCGTCCCCTCCGGTGACTGTGATGGAGGTGGATAGTGGAAGCGTCCCGCCCTCTGCGTCGGAGTTGGCCGACTCGGATGAGCCATCCCCGGAGGTGCTCAACGGTGGTCGGTCGTTAGGTGAATTGCTGGAGGAGGTCGTGATACCGCCACCCTGGCTAGCCGACGTCGAGACAACTTACGACACTACCAAGCCGTGGGACGAGGCACGACTCGAGATTCGGCGCCTGTTGGGAGTGGGCACGCCGGAAACACATCACGAAGCGCTCAAGCTGACCTGGACCTATTTTCAAAATGATAACATGGGGAACGGGCACGAGTATCCGATGTATACGTTCTTGGGGGGCGAGCCACTTTGGTCCGTTCTCGCGCACGAACAATTCCTGGCTAAACCGCACGAGAACACGCCGATTCATGCGCATTTGACACTTGCTTCGCTCTACGCGCAGTTTGGTGCCTTTGCGAAGGCCCAAGCGACGCTCGATGTCGCCATGCAAAATCTACCGGCGCCGCCCTGGCAAATGATGCGTCGCGCCGACGTTTCCGTGGCGCTGGGCGATCTCTATGTGGCCTGGGATAAGGCAGAGATTGCCAAGGGATGTTCAGCAACACTGGCCGACGGGGAATATCGTGATACGGCGTTGGGATATGCTGGAGATATCGACATGACACTTCGGATCGAGGGAGGACAGATTGCCGACCTCCAAATTCGTCATGAAGAAAAGATTGATCAGAACGCATGTGTCTTAATTCCGCAATGGATCGTCGAGCAACAGACGTTGCAGGTGGATGGAATTAGCGGAGCGACGGTCACACGTGATGCCATTATCAACGGTGCTTACCGTTGCCTGAAGCAGGCAGGATTGAAATGAGCGAGCGGCGTTGCAGTCGGGGCCAGGCAAATTGGTTTCTGCCGTTTCGAAAGAAGCGTGAACGAGCGGGATGGGGCGGGCGATTCTACTCCGGGCTGGAATCGCTGGCCCCGATCACGCGCTGTTCGCCCATGCGGCGTCTGGTTCAAGTCGCGTGCCTGACCCTGTTTCTGGTCGCGTTTTTTGTGATCTGCTGGCCCTATGCCGAGACGTTCGGTGAGACGACGCTTAGCGACAAGGAGGCCTATCCGGTCGATCTGTTGCTGCTGCTCGATCCCTTGGTGGGCGTGTCGACTGCGATTGCCGGCCGTTTCATCAATGGAGCGACTTTTGGCTGGACAGTTGCGATTTTGGTGTTCTGCATATTGATTCCCCGTGCCTTCTGTGGCTACCTCTGTCCGCTGGGAACCTGTATTGACCTGTTTGATTGGTGCATCGGACGGTGGTTCAAGCGGCTGCATGTCCCGGACAATGGCAGTAAGGCCTGGTGGGTGCACCTCAAGTATTATCTGCTGACCGGCATACTCGTCGCTTCGGCATGCGGTCTACTTCTCTCGGGATTTGCCGCGGCTATCCCGGTGCTGACACGAGGGATGTTATTCACCTTGGGACGTGTGCAACTAGCTTGGTTGAAGAGTCCGAGCCATCTTTTTTCTGTTGATGGAACCTACTATCTCTCGGTCCTGTTGTTCCTGGGTGTGTTTCTGTTGAGTCTTTTAGGACGCCGGTTCTGGTGCCGGTACGTCTGTCCCAGCGGTGCACTATTGTCGGTGTTCAATGTCTTGCGGATCGGCCAGCGGCAGGTTGAAGAGACGTGCATTCACTGCAACAAGTGCATCGAAGTCTGTCCCTTTGATGCCATTCAGGATGATTTTCATACTCGTGTCCATGATTGTACCTACTGCCAGACCTGTGGCGGGATCTGCCCGACCGGCGCCATCAAGTTCGTCACGCGGTGGAATCGAATTGATCTGAAAGCGGAGAATGATCCAGCGTTGCGCGAGCGACCGGTGTCGCGGCGTGCGTTTGTCGGCGTAGCGGCCGGGTCGGGGATCGCCGCGGGGCTAGCACATCTGACAGGGACACGCCTCACAGGGGCAGCGCAGGGGCAGATGCTGCCAAATCCGGTGCGTCCACCTGGCAGTGTGCCGGAGTCACTTTTTTTAGACCTCTGTATTCGATGTGGACAGTGTTTCAAAGTGTGTCCCGGTCCGGTGCTGGATGCGGCCGGCTGGGAGCATGGTTGGGAGAGCATGTGGACACCTGTGGCCCGCCTGGACCATGCTGGCTGCCACCAAAATTGTAACTTCTGTACCCAGGTCTGTCCGACCGGAGCCATTCAGCCGCTGAATATCGAGGTGAAACGCAAAACCCACATGGGGTTGGCTTGCGTGGATGCCACCCGGTGCCTGCCGATGCGCAAGGAAGAACGCCTCGACTGCGATCTTTGTTATGTCGAATGTCAGCAGGCAGGGTATCATGCGATCGAAATGCGTTATCAGCAGATTGAGCTTGATCCCCCGCCACCGCCTGGCGCGTTTTCGGATATCGAGCTGGAAGAGATGTCACGCATTCGCGTGCCAGTAATCGATTCCAATCTGTGTGTTGGATGCGGTATTTGCCAGTATCGCTGCTTTACTACCTATGTAATCCAGCGTGGCCAACTCGATCAGAGTGCCATTGTGGTACTCGCTGAGAACGAGCATCGGTTGGATCGGTTCCCATGCGATCCGAATCAGCTTCCGCCAGCCGGTGAAACGTGAGCAGTGCGGCATTGGGGCAACTGAGACCACGCATGCATCGCTCGTCGTCGGGGATTTCGCTGAGCTACGGCGGCTCCATTAAAATGACGCTATCGCGTCCGCCGTCGAGTCACTGACTTCGAACAGGGTGGGAACTAACTGGCAGACTTCGAAGATCTCTCGTATCTCCTTTCCCATACTACAGAGCCTGATATCGCCGCCGTAATCGCGAATTCGCTTCGACATGCGAAGGACAACACCAATCGCTTCGGAACCAAAGAAGGTCACTCGATCAAAGCTGACGACAACTCGGGTTGGACGGTCTTCCTCGATGGTGTTTAGCCAGGCATCGCTGATATTGGCGATCTCCAGGCGATCGAATAGCTCGTTAGGGGGTTCGAATACCATCACGCCGTCGATATAGCGGATACTGGAATCGGCTGGGGCGTTTTTGACCATGTTTATCTCCTCGTCTGCTGTCGTTCTCGGGTAAGCGTGAGTACACGCTGCTATCGAGACAAGACCAGCTTTACGCTGGCACTCAGCCACGACGTCGTTAATTCTAGCGCTCGAAAGGCCGGGGTCCAGTTATTATGGGTATTTTGTTTTTTCTGACAGGGGGGTGCTTGCAGCAGTCGGGCTGGATGATCGAGGTCTGTTTCGGTCCTCGCATTGATTGCCCCCCTCCAAAGAACTAGGGCCCAGCTACGGGCGTGGTAGCTGAAGCTGCCAAGCTTCAGAGCCGGACTGGTTCACTGTTGTGGTTGCCACCATTGGGACCGCCAATAGGCCTGTTCGATCGCGTAGACATCGATCGGTGCATCGCTCGGTGAGTCAGCGGCCAAGATGCCGAACCGTTTCATCTCGCGCAGGTACGACGGTGTGGGGCGAAAGCCGGGCATGTCGAAGCGTTTGATTTTTGCCAGGTGTTCGTGACCGCGGCGGCAGAGCGCGAGGATGCGTTGATAGTCTGGGTCTGACGTATCGGCAAACACAGCTGCCTTGGCTTTCACGGCGTGTGGATCGAAGGAGGCCGTCGATTGATCTTGGGCGCTCCGGTTCGCTGTTTCACGAGGTTCCGCTGAGCAGTAGCCATAGCCACCCGCCTCGCGACTGAGCGGCGCCAGCAAGATGAGTGACATTTCCGGCCGAGACAGATTGAACATGAGGTGGCGGGAGTAGCGAATGCGGACATCGTTCATATCAGGATTCGACAAGACCAATCCTAAGTTATCGGAAATGTACTTGGGGAGCGGCCGGGTCTTTCTGTCATGACACTGGCTGCAGCGCCGTTCGATGGCTTCAGCAGCGGCAACGGAACTGGGCCATTCGCGATCGCTCGTCTCCAACTGGCTCCTGGGAAAGCCGCCGATCATACCGGTTCCCAAGGCAGCGTATGTGCCGGGATAGGCGGCAGCTGATTCAATCCAGTAGCGAATGTAATCGACTTCTAAAGGGCTGAGCTTGGCGTCGTAATGGGACCCATCGATCAAGTTCATCAGGCT
>SWCD01011290.1_pt1 | contig 11495 bp, 8 predicted proteins | sample 4693011 | NCBI WGS metagenome assembly SWCD01 (sample SAMN10267278, study PRJNA491770) | bioreactor metagenome | isolation source: DHS bioreactor inoculated with marine | place: Japan: Omine Ridge, Nankai Trough | reverse complement strand
TGTCGAGTTTGATGGTCATGTATTTCAAGATATTGTCGTCAATCTTGAATATACGCTCCATCTCGTTGATTCCGGCGCCGTTGCCAGAGAAAACAGTATAGACATAGTAGCCATTGGGCTCCTTTTTAATAGGATAAGCCAACTGCTTCAGTCCCCACTTGTCTACCTTAAGGATTTCACCGCCGGCATCTTTAATGATGTCAGCAGTTTTGTCGCTGATGGCCGCAATAACGTCTTCACTGACGTTTGGCCTAATGATAGATATTGTTTCGTACTTTTCCATAGGTCCTCCTTATGGACGTAAGGCCCCTCAATGGAGCAAGAAGGTGATGGGGTAATAGTTCGGGTTCCTCATGAACTCGCAATGCCCCTCGTAAAATATAAAGTTGTCCTAATTACCATGGCTTTGCAGGTACTGTCAAACTGTTTTTTGGCAAGCAACGGCCAGGGACAACAAAACGAAAAAAAGCAAAATTTTTTCTTTGGGAGAAACCTAAAAAAAGTTAAGTAACCACTCTCTTTATTGTATAGTGTTCTTGTGTCATACATTCTGTTGTGTGCTTCATCTTCATAATTTGATTGACTTTTCTTCAGAAGCTGGGGTACTTAGATGTCCTTCTTCCTTCGGGAAGTGTCTGAGCCCACAGGGACATCTTGAGGGCAATTTTCATAAACTTGGTAAAACTCTTAGAGTTTTTTCTCAGCACCAAAGGCTGAGCAGAGTACAGACCAAATAATTCAATAATTATATTAAAATGAGCAATTCATCCTCCTCACGTTATGCGGAAGCCGGTGTTGATATTGTTAAGGCAAATGATTTTATCGACCAGATTAAGCCTCTTGTTTCTTCAACCTTTAGACGAGGTGTTTTGACTGATATCGGCGGTTTCGGTGGACTTTTTGCTTTAGGTGGTGATCGCTATAAAGATCCTGTTTTGGTTTCTTCCACAGACGGTGTTGGTACAAAGCTCAAGGTGGCCAGCCTTTGCAATGTTCACGATACAATAGGTATTGACCTGGTTGCCATGTGTGTCAACGATATAGTTGTTTGCGGTGCCCGACCTCTCTTTTTCCTCGATTATTTTTCAGTGGGCAAGCTTGAGACAGATGTCGCCACTGATGTTGTTAGGGGTATTGCTAAAGGTTGCGAGATTTCAAAGTGCTCCCTGATTGGTGGTGAGACAGCAGAAATGCCGGGCCTGTATGATGCCGGCGACTATGATTTGGCTGGATTTGTTGTCGGTATTGCCGAACGCGATAAACTCATTGATGGTTCTGAGATAAAAGTTGGAGACAAGATTGTCGGTCTTTCTTCCAGCGGTATTCACTCGAACGGTTACTCTCTGGTTCGTAAAATTTGTTTCGAGGAGCTTGGTCTCAAAGTCGATGATCATATTGATGAACTTGGCTGCACCTTGGGTGAAGAGCTAATTCGTCCCACCCGGATTTACACTGAACCTTTACTGAACCTTTTTAAGAATTATAAGGTTCGTGGTCTGGTTCATATTACCGGCGGTGGTTTTGATGATAATATCCCCCGTGTGTTGCCCAAGAGCTGCAAGGCTGTCATTAAAGACGGCAGTTGGCCCATTCAGCCCATCTTTAAGTTCCTGCAGGAGAAGGGCAATGTGCCGGTGGAAGAGATGAGGCGCACCTTTAACTACGGTATTGGTATGGCCATTGTTGTTGATGAAAGGGTGGTTGATGATGCAGTGCAACAGCTCATTGCTTTGGGTGAATCCCCGCATATCATTGGCGAAGTTGCTGCCCGTGCAAACGATGAAGAGTCGGTAGTTTTTGTTTGATTAAATGGCTTAGGTTGAAATGTGAAAGGGCCGCGGAGATTTTTCTCCGCGGCCCTTTTTTATTTAGTCAGAATGAAGGGTAATTCCGAGTTTACTTAACTCCGTTATCATCCTGGCCATGGAAGACGAAAGATCTTCTCATCATTTTAGAAAAACCAAACCTCCCCTGCCGTCTGCTACAAAGAGACGTCCATTTGAGATGACTACGTCAGTAGCCTCCCCAGCTGTGTCATATATGTCAACCAGAAGTGGGTTGGCGCTGTCTGTGTAGTCTATTTTAACAACTCCAGCCTCATGAAAGGCAACGTAGAGGTGTAACATTCCACCTACTTCCGTGTAGTCCATCTTCACGGCACCTCCGGACATGTTTTCATATCCAGGCACCCATTGCAGCTTGAACCGACCAAGAAATATAGGACGGTAATCATAGATAACAGTACCGTCAGCCTCTTTCTTGAAAAGTTCGGTGGGGTCTACGCCATCCGGCACAGCAGCGATGAGGTCGGCCATTGAGTAGCAGAGCACACCAAAGCTGTCATATCCGAAATATGCCTTGTCTCCTATGACTTCGACATCCATGGCCTGGCCGTCAGCAGAACCTACATCACCGTTCTCATACTTGATGGGTTCGAATACCTTGACGATTTTCATAGCGCTTAGGTCGGTTATATCAACTACACCGACACCATATGGTCCACTGGCAAGAATTGCATACTGGTTGCCAGTAGCGGGGTCAGTCCATATTTCGATTCCTGATGCCGTCCCAAGAAGTGGTTCTCCGAGGTTGTAGCCAATGTTGCCCACATAAAAACCACTATTTTTATTGGTCGGATCTTTTGTGACATCGTACACGGTAAGTCCAATCGTACCATCAGCCACAAAAGCGTAGTTGCCGAGAAACTCAACATCGTACGCCTGATCCTGGTATGGCAATGCCCTTATTGTGCCCCAGTCGGCATTATGCTCAAAGCTGTCGGTTTGATATAGATCCATAAGCACAGGAGCGCCGATTGATCCGGCACCTGCTTCCACTTGGTCAATGGGTACACGTCGGAGTCCATTACCTACACACAGGGCCCAGGTTTTGCCGCGGGCAAGATCAACCACATTGCCAACCGTATGTGAGGCCGGATAAATGCCGTCAATTGGATATTCATCCTGAAGTGTATTACCTACAAGATGTACATTGTCTGTTGGAAAACCCAGATCATCGGTAAGTTTCCAGGCACTGACACCGTGTGGTCCGTCTGAAACATAGAGATAGTTATCCGTAGCATCAAGGCCAACTGCATGGCCGATGGCAATTGTTTGAGTAGGGGTACCGTCAACAGCCACGCCTATTTCCGTTGTACTCGGGAAATAGACCATGATGGAAAATCGATCCGCCATAACCGGCGCCGTTATGTCTGTAATATCTACAAAGACAAAACCACCGGCACCGGAGCATTCCAGGACGTCTACAGCTCCGGCTGAAGTAAGGGTTGGATTATCCATCAACGCCAGAGTGTAACCGTGCCCTTTTAGCTCACGAGTAGCAAGCATTCCCGGAGCCTCATAGTAACACCTAGGTAGAGACTCATTATCCAGTGGATCCCATGGAGACATGTCATAAGTAGTAATGTCTTCGTAATCTGGAATATTGTTGTTCGCTATGCCGTCGGTATCATTATTGTAGGGATAAGCTGGGCCGTGCCAGCTTGTGTCCGGAGTTGCTGCGTCATCAATGATGACGAGACCGGCAAAATGGTCGGTGAGATAAACCTGGTTGCTTTTAACTTCCACGCCGGTAACGCCGGATTCCTTCAGCATGCCGGCGCCTTCATACGGGAGAAGACTTGCCGGTTGTGAGCCCGTGTCAAATGGGCCGTTGACTGGTACTGCTGGAAAGTATCCAAGATATGGGGCGTTTAGGAAATTGGTGGATGAGGCTGTTTCAAACCCTGTCACATCAACTGCAATCATACCGCCGAGAGAGTAGGCGATATAGGCTATTGTTCTGCTGCCTTGCAAGGCGATATCCAGGTCAAGGGCTTCATAGAACCACATTCCTTCGCGGGCTAAGTCTGCCCAGGGAGTTGGTTCACCAGTCCCCGTACCCTTCATTACCACGGTGATTTCATAGTTCACCTGCCTGTAGTCTGGCATGCCGGTGAAGTCATCCACGAAAAGGTCGCCAGTGATAGGATCGCTTGCCACTGCCTGGGTAACGGCCATGGAGCCGAAATAATCCTCAGCACGGGCTTCATCAATGTAAAGGTTGTATCTTCCTATCTGGTCGAGGGTCACGGGATCAAAAATTCCAAATCCAAGCACACCCATGGTTGCGAAAAGTTTCTGGTTATAGAGTTTTAGGCTGATCGGTCCACCCCATGGATGTTCGCCTGCATATTGGACAGTACAGACTTCCTGATCAATCTGGAGAGTGCCATCAGCCTCAAGAACTTGATTGAACAGGTTTGTTAAAGCAGTTTTGTGAATACCGTATTCATTGTCGGCAATGTATAGATTGACACCGTCGGAAACCATGTCTCCGATGGGAGCGGCGCTGCTTTCCTTAATGTTGTCGGGTAGAATGGCACCGCCTGTTTCGGTAAAGGTCACATTGTCCATGTAGAAGTTTATAGGTGTGGTACTCACAATACTCATGAGCGTTGGGTCAGTGATATCGACAATTGTAATGCCTGCATTGCCGTTAGCTACAAGGGCATACATGCCGTCATTGTAGTTGATAATTTCTACGGCAAAGGCGAATTCAGGCATAGTAATTTTGTAGACCGGCCCCTGGGTCGCGCCAACAGGGGTGGCGTTCAGTTCAGTTCCAATGTTGAACAGGCACCACTCAGTGCTGTTATATTGAAATCTGGCAACTGCAGTACTTGAACCACCCACCTGGACATCTTCACCCAGGAATGGATGCATATCAGCGGGATGAACCGAGACCGTAACATCTTTGGAAACGCTGGAGTCCAGTGTCAAGCGGAAGATAAGATCCGCTTCTGTTGCCACAGCAAGAAGACTTGTGTCAGCCGTTGCACTGGTTGCAGACAGAGAAGTTATCGGTACTTTCGGTCCCGAAACCTGTGTCCATTCAAATGAGGACGGTGTTCCGGTTATGACTGCTGTCAGATTTATTGATAGAGATTGTGCTTCAACAAAAGATGCCGGGTCAGCAGTTAAAGATGTTATATCAACGGCAGTTGCTTGTGCTGTAAGTGTGAAATCAACAACAGATGTGCTGTCAGCCACTACAGTTGTTTGCCTGGTATCTGGATTATAACCAGAGGCAGTTGCTGTTACGTTGTAGGTTCCTGCAGTCACATCGTTAATAATGTAAGAACCTGAATTATCTGTCAAAGCACTGTATCCTCCGGCATCAGTGCTTACCACTACTCCCGGAATCCCTGCATTGCTTGAGGCGTCAGTTACTGTCCCGCTGATGGAGCCTTTTGACGCCACGACTTCAGACAGTGCAAAATTTAGAACAGTTTTTGCACCGTTAATAATTGTCGTGGAGAATGTTTGGTTAGTATAACCATCTGCTGATGCAGTAACATTGTAATCGCCGCCCGGCATGGTCATTTCATAGTCGCCCCTGGAGTCAGTAGTGGCCGTATATGTTCCGGCGGCGCCTACTGCTGAGACTAAAGCTGAAGGGATAGCTGTGTTTGTGCCGGCAACCAATACCCTCCCTTTCAGGGTCCCTAACGTTGGAACTGGTTTGGCGGCCTGAGCACCTCCAGAGCCTATAAACAGAACTGCTATCATGCATATTAGAAAGCTAAATATTTTCGAAACATTACGTTCTTTCATTGTTGCCTCCCCTAGTTATTAGATAGACCTCTGTAACTGAATTTTGTTGTGTTCATTGGTTTTGGGAGAAATCCTCCTTTTTCTCCTCTTGTGGATATAGTTCCTCCTTCGGATATAGTTCCTCTTGTGAGACTCTTAGCAATGAAAGAAAAGGAGTCCAATAGCCCAATAGGCTGAGTTTTTGGTGTATTTTTAAGGAGAAGAGGGGAGATGGTATGAGAAAGAGGTGCTTGAGGCTGGCTGGTTAATAAAGATTGTTGTTAGCCCATATAGAGGCTTCAAGCCGCGTTGATACAGAAATTTTTTTAAAAATATTGTGGGTGTGAGTCTTTACTGTATGGGGGCTTATAAAAAGGATGTGCGCTATTTTTTTTGTGGATGCTCCAGAAGTAATATGAAGCAAAATCTCTTTTTCTCTAGAAGTTAATTTAATCGGACTGCTACTAGGAACATCTTGAAAGTGTTTTGGGTTGGAGGCGTGTTTGGATAATATTTCACGCGAAAACCATAATTCTCCTTGTTGCATGGCGAGAATTCCTTTGACAAGCATTCGGGCAGGAACATTTTTGTGAAAGATGCCGCGCACCCCCATTTCCATGGCCTTTATCTCTAACTCTTTTTCCGGTTTGACATTGAAGAATGCATTGAATTGTTGAGAATATGCTTCATCAATGACAGTTGTTGTGATTTTTGTGCAAACCGATTCTGCTTGAGTGTTGAGGCAGTCCCACAGGAAGAGGGGGGATCTTGGTAAGGGGTGGGATTCTATGGTGGTGTGACTAGAGAGATTAATGTTTGCACCAAAGGAGCAGGGGAAGCCTGTCTCACAGTTTAGGAAGCAGGCTAAAAGTTCATTTTGCAGCCTGTGAGGACCGATTATGTGAATATGATCATGTTTTGTTTGTGTCAGTTTATGGGTGTTCTGGGAGGAAGATGTTTTCATGGGGCTTCACCGAAGCCTGCTTGAAGTTGTTTTTTTGTGATGGCCTGAAAAGCAACTTCAAGATGACAAAAAGAAGAGTGCGTATAATTTTTGTCTTCTTTTGTTTAGTTTTCCCCTTGCAAAGGCTACCTCTATTTTCTTGCAAGATTTGTTCCTGTGTCACTAAATGTCTTTGCCCGCTATTTCTTTGAATTATCGTGATAAAATTCGAACAAAGAGTTTTTCTCTCAGGGGGGTGCGCTCACCAGATTCTTGCGATTTCAACAGGAACTGGTGAGTGGATCATTGCTAATGAAAGTGTAAAAATGAGGTGAGAGGTTTAATTCTTGTGCGATTATATGGGGAATTTGATTTTGTGATTACTGATTTTATACTTGGCATTACTGTGGACCTTGAAATCTTCGACCAGCTAGATCTTGTTGTGGCAACTGCAAATCATCTTAGTTCAATCGCCATTAATGTTCAGCTGCCGCAATCCTTGCTGCCACCCTTGATTTTATAGATGGCATGGGCCAGGCCGGGAAGGATGGTCTCCAGGTTTTCACGAGCGCCCCTTTCGCTACCAGGCAGGTTGATGATCAGACAGTTTTTACGGATACCAGCCACACCTCGAGAAAGAACAGCATTCGGGGTTTTCTGGAAGCTTGCCATGCGCATCATCTCGCTGATGCCTGGTATCTCTTTGTCTAAAAGGGGGAGGGTTGTTTCCGGGGTTTGGTCGGTTGGGCTCACACCCGTACCGCCTGTTGTGAGGATAAGATCAAGCCCTTCATCATCACACCAGGTTGTAATGGTAGTTGAAATGGCCGCCGGGTCATCGGCGACAATGGTGTAATTGCTTATGGCAAATGGGCCGGCAGTACGGAGTTGTTCCTGGAGTTGCGGGCCGCTTGTGTCTTGGCGCTCGCCCCGGGAGCCTTTATCGCTAATAGTGAGGATGCCGCAACGATAGATCTCTGCTGTATCCCTGTCCATTCCTTACCTATTGGGGAGCAGCTGCTTCGTCTAGTTTCTCGTAATCGATTAGCAAACAGTTGAAGCTGGCGCGGCCACCGGTTAATTGCGCTAGGTCACCGCCGTATTCAAGGATCTCAGCCATTGGAACTTGGCTTACTATGACCTCGTTGCGAGCCTCAGAACGGATTTCCATAATTTTACCACGCCGTTTGCCAAGATCTTGAAGGACTTCTCCAACACAGTCGTCCGGCAGAGTAATGGAAAGGTTCATCAGCGGTTCGAGGAGGATCTGTTCCTGGTCGCCCTGTTGTTTTTCTTGATAAGGAACGGTGGGCAGGCTGAGTTCTAAGTCAATACCGAACTTTCTGGCAATGCGTTCGCATGCCACCTCAAGATGAAGACGTCCTTGTCCGGCCAGAAGAGTTTCCTCTGTTCTAGGCTCTTGGCTCATGTAAAGGGCTGGATCTTCCGCCATTATTTTTGAAAGCGCGGTGTACATTTCTTCAGTGTCAGCCGGAGTTTTGCATGAAACTGCGTAGGTGAAATGAGAGCGGGCCACATTGGGAAGAGGGTCTAAAGCGGCAGCGTCAGGAGAATCGGCAAGGGTGTCACCTGGAGCGCTGGCTTTGAGGTCAACCAAAACACCGATCATTCCCGCTGACAGGGTATCAGTTTTTTCCAGAGTGCCACCATAGGGGATGTAAAAGGAGTCGACGCTTTCTTCACTGTTTCGGCTCACATTAAAGAGGGCGCCAGGGGTAAGGGTTCCTGAGTGAATCTTGCAATAGTAGAGAATCCCCATGTTAGGGTCGTGGTCAATTTTGAAGATCTGGCTACGTTGTGGAGAGTTATCCTCGCCGCTTTCTGGAAAGAGGCTGTGGGCAAGCTCAAGTAATAACCCGGCTCCAAATCCTTTTTTTGCCGCACCGGGTAGCACAGGAGAAAGAGCGCCGGAGGCAACAGCGTTTTTCAGGCCAGTGAGAAGGTCTTCTTTGTCAAGCTCGCCTTCTTCGAGGAGTTCTTCGATAAGGTCGTCATCTGTTTCGGCAACCTGTTCCATCAGCTTTTCAAGGGCGATATAGGCCTCATCTTGCATGGAGACAGGAATTTCACCCTCTGTGAGAGCGGGCCAGTCTGCTTCTGAAAAATAGAGAGCTTTTTCGCCGAGAATATCAACAACACCTTTAAAATCAGCACCGCTACCTATGGGAAGATATAAGATTGCAGGATCCAGCAGAATATTTTTGCGGATAGCTGCTATGGTTCCTTTAAAATCTGCCTTTTCCTCATCCATTCTATTAATAAAAAGAATGGAGGGCATGGTTGATTGCTGGATGAGACGGGCGGCTTTTTCGGTTTGAAATTTATGGGCCTCATCGGCACAGATGGTGAGAACGGCATTATCACTGACCTGGGCCAGGATATCTGCCTCGTGGAGGAAATTGTCATCTCCGGGGGTGTTGGTGATTACTGTGTTTGCCCCTTGCCACATAAAGTGAAAATAGCTGGAGGTGGTGGTCATCCGGTGGGCTAAAGATTCCGGATCTTTATCGATGACTGGGTTGTCAATGCCGCCGGCCCTGAGAAGAGCACAGCTAAGAGCGGTTTTGCCGGCCTTTGAGTGGCCAAGCAGAACGATGTTTTTGGTGGTCGGTGGGGCCCCCATGAAATATCTCCGTGCCTAATGCCAATGACCTGAAATTACTGGTAAAGCATTGGCGTCATGTATGAATACTTGGTAAAACAGAGCCTGGCTTGTAAACTCTTCTATTAAAGATAGCGATTGAAAACAGATGTTTAACCTCGCTATGGCAAGTATAGTAAAGTCTGACCTGTCAGAAAGCAAGCACTATAATCGCTACTTGGGTACGGTTTTTTATGGTTCTTATCTATGCTCGCTATGCTCTTGTTTTCCTTATAAATTCAATGAGCCCTTGTAATTATTTAACTCTGTAAAATTCATGAAACAGGCGTCAAACGATACTGGAACAATTGCCCGCTCTGCCGGAACAGTCGGTTTTGCCGTTATGTGCAGCCGGGTGCTGGGTCTTATCCGTGAGCAGGTTTTTGCCTTTTTTTTCGGAGCTGGATACGCCTATGACGCCTTTGTGGTTGCCTTTCGCATCCCAAATCTCCTTCGTGATCTTTTTGGCGAAGGTGCTCTTTCCGCCGCCTTTGTTGCTGTTTTCGCCGATTATGATTCCACTAGGGGAGAAGAAGAGACCTGGCGGCTGGCCAATAATGTTTTGGCATTTTTCGCTATTTTCCTAAGTTTACTGACCCTGGTGGGAGTTTATTTTGCCGAGGATATTGTTCTCTTATTGGTAAAGGGTGAGTTTGAGCAGGAACCAGGCAAGGTTGCATTAACCTCAATGCTCACCATGATTATGTTTCCTTTCTTGGTGTTGATCTCTCTTTCAGCTGTGGTGATGGGTGCTTTGAACACCAAAGGAAAATTTTTTGTGCCAGCCATGGCTTCAAGTTTTTTTAACCTTGGCTCGATTATTGGTGGTCTAGGTTTTGCCTATCTTTGCACCAGGATAGGCAAGCCCGCCATCGCCGGAATGGCAGTGGGAACAATTATTGGCGGTGGTCTGCAGCTGGGCTGCCAGCTCCCTCTTTTCAGGAAGGTGGGTTTTAAATTCAAACCGTACCTTAACCTCAAAGATCCCGGTCTACATAGGATTCTCATTCTTATGGGACCAGCTGTGATTGGCTTATCTGCTACTCAACTCAATATTTTTGTGAATACTAATTTTGCATCTTCCTGTGAGCAAGGTAGCGTTTCCTGGTTGCAATATGCGTTTCGCCTTATGCAGTTGCCCATTGGAGTTTTCGGGGTGGCTTTGTCCATGGCCAGCCTCCCTTTAATCTCTCGCTATGCAGCAAAGAAAGAATTTGCACTCCTTAAAGAAGCATTTGTTTCATCGTTAACAATGGGCTTTTGTTTATCTATCCCGGCAGCCTGTGGTCTTTGGATCTTGGCTGAGCCCATAGTTCGGGTTCTTTTCGGGCATGGCAATTTTGGCGGTGTTGATATTATCAACACCGCAGAGGCCATTCGCTTTTACTCACTCGGCCTTTTTGCTTACGCAGCAGTGAAAATAACAGTGCCTGTGTTTTATGCTTTAGGAAATACCAAATACCCGGTAATGGGAAGCTTCGTCGGGGTGGGCGTGAATTTACTTTTAGTCGTCAGCTTGATTGAGCGCATGAGTTACAAGGCCACTGCTCTTTCTCTTTCAGGGGCAATGGCCTGTAACTTCTTTTTTCTCTTTGTTGTGCTCTATAAGCAACTGTCTGGCTTTTCTTTATCTTATGTAGTTCGCGGACTTGTAAAAATAATACTGTCTGCGGCGATCATGGCTCTCTGTGTGTATGGGCTTGCCCAGTGGAGTGCTTCTTGGTTGGTTGGTTCGTTGCCGGCCCAGATTGTCTCTCTTTTATTCTGTGTTACTGGTGGAGTTATCGTGTATGGCGGTTCGTTGTACGCTTTAAAATTACAGGAGCTTGAAACGCTTGTGGATAAGGTGGCTACAAGGATTAAAGGTTGAGAATTTTAGAGGCGACGCAGTAAATCTATTTGGCCAAGCAAGGAAGGGATGACGCTATCCACCCGCAGGATGCGGGGGCCGAGATGAAAGGGCTCAACGCCTTGCGCTGTAAAGCGTTCGATTTCAAAATCAACCCAGCCTCCTTCAGGGCCGATGATAAGAAGCAGCCGCCCTTGAAGGGGCGGGGGTAGCAACTCGTTGAGGCTTAAAGGAACACCCGGGTGGGCGATGACCATATTGTCGTAGTTTACAGCTATCTCCGGCAGGGTGTCTTCGGCAAAGGGGCGAAAACGTTTATGGATGGAGACTTGAGGCAGGGAAGTGTCACCGGCCTGTTCAAGGCCATCGATAAGCCGCTTTCTTGTTTTTGATTCGTCAAGAAGGGAGGCGGAAAAGAAGCTTTTTTCCACCCTGTTGGAGTTAATA
>SWCD01022160.1_pt2 | contig 11510 bp, 15 predicted proteins | sample 4693011 | NCBI WGS metagenome assembly SWCD01 (sample SAMN10267278, study PRJNA491770) | bioreactor metagenome | isolation source: DHS bioreactor inoculated with marine | place: Japan: Omine Ridge, Nankai Trough | reverse complement strand
CCCCACCCGGCTGACCAGCGCATCCTCCTTGAATAGCTTGAAAAGAGGGATCGAAATCGCGCCGATCTTCCAGATGGCGATATGCGCCGCAGCACACCAGCCGCCTTGACCGCGCAGCACGCCCACCCGGTCGCCCCGCCGCACACCGCGCGCGACCAGACCATGCGCCAGCCGATCCGCCATGGCCCGCAGCGCGCCATAAGTCACATCGCGTGGACCCTCACCCGAGAGGTCGATGATCGCCACACGCCCAGGCTCTGCCTCGGCCCAGGTATCACAAACCTGCGCCGCCATGTTCAGCCGCGCCGGAATATCCCAGCGAAACCCGGCATAGAGCGCGCCATAGGGTGCAGACCGCAGCAAGGGGCGCATCCCGATCATGATGTGACCCCCGCCACGTTCACATGCGCCACCCGCCCATAGGCATCGACGAAATACTCATAGCGCCCGCAGACCACCACTAGCCACAGATCAGCGCTTGTCGCAGGGCGCGCCGCGCAATCGCTGCGCAGCGCCCCTTGCCCTGCATCTGCCAGATACCGGGCCGCGACGCGCTCGATCACCTCTGTTTCGGTCGTCAGCACCGCCCGTCCGCCCAGCAAAAGGCCGATCCCGGCCACCGCCGCGATCAGTGCCAGCACCGGCAAGAACAAGAGGCGGCGCGGCATGGGATCACTCCCCGAATTGGCTCGATTGCAGATAGAACAGCTGACTCGCGGTCTCATGCAGATGACAGCTGACCGACGCCGGACCGGCCCCCGTGCCACCACCCCATTGCGACGCGACATAGGCGCATTTCGCATCGCGGAACCCGATCCAGGCCCGCTGCATCTCGCGCAAGGCGTCAGCCTGCTTGGGAGCATAGGACATGGCCTCGGCATCCTGCGCCTTGAGCTTGATCATCAGCGCCTGATATTCCTCATTCAGCCACCTGTCCCAGACGGCGCGCTCGTAATCGGTGCAGGCTCCCATTCCGACAGTGGTATAGCCATCAGAGGTGGCGTTGATGCACGCCTCCGCCGCAAGGCCGGGGCACATATCGCCGCCCCCCGTCGCCAGACAGGCCTCGACCGGCGCGATGTCGAAAATCAGGTTCTGCGCCACCGCAGGCCAAGGCAGGATCAGCGCCGCTACAAGAAGCCCTCTCATGCCATTGCCCCCATCAACTCGCGGCCAACCAGCATGCGCCGGATCTCGGATGTCCCTGCCCCGATCTCCATCAGCTTGGCGTCGCGGAAGAGCCGCGCGACAGGTGCATCGGCCAGAAATCCGGCACCGCCCATCGCCTGCACCGCCTGATGCGCCTGAACCATCGCCTGCTCGGAGGCATAAAGACAACAGGCCGCCGCATCCTGACGGGTCACATCGCCCCGGTCACAGGCCTTGGCCACCTCATAGACATAGGCGCGCGCCGAATTCATCGCCGTGTACATATCGGCGATCTTGCCCTGCATGAGCTGGAAATTCCCGATCGGCTGACCGAACTGCTTGCGCTCCGCGAGATAGGGCATGATCTCGTCGAGACAGGCCGCCATGATCCCCGTGCCGATCCCCGCCAGCACGACGCGCTCGTAATCGAGGCCCGACATCAGCACGCGCACGCCCTTGCCCTCTTCGCCCAGAACGTTCTCGAAGGGCACTTCCACATCGTCAAAGATCAACTCGGCCGTATTGCTGCCGCGCATCCCCAGCTTGTCGAAATGGGGCGAGGTGCTGAACCCCGTCATCGTTTTCTCTATCAGAAACGCCGTGATCCCCTTGCTGCCCGCCTCTGGATCGGTCTTGGCATAGACCACCAGGGTATCGGCATCCGGCCCGTTGGTGATCCAGTATTTCGTGCCATTGAGAACGTAGCGATCATTCCGCTTCTCGGCGCGCAGTTTCATGCTGACCACATCGCTGCCCGCCCCCGCCTCGGACATGGCCAGCGCGCCGACATGCGCGCCACTCACCAGACCCGGCAGGTATTTTGCCTTTTGCGCCTCGGTGCCGTTCAGCTTGATCTGGTTCACACAGAGGTTGGAATGCGCCCCATAGCTGAGCGAGACAGAGGCAGAGGCCCGCGCGATTTCCTCGACCGCGATGACATGCGCGAGATAGGTCATCCCCGCCCCGCCATATTCCTCGGGCACGGTGATCCCCAAGAGGCCCAGATCGCCCATTTCCTGCCAGAGCGTGTTCGGAAAGGCGTTGCTGCGATCCACCTCTGCGGCAATCGGCTTGACCCGCTCCTGCGCCCAGCGATGCACCATCTCACGCAGGGCATTCACATCCTCGCCCAAATCAAATTGCATGACCGCATTGAACATCGCGCTTCCTCCTCCGAAACGGATTTATTGAACACTTGTTCATTTTATACACAGTTGCCCCCACCCGTCAATCACAAGCCTGCGCAGACCTTGGGCAGAGCACCGCCGACACGAGCCCATTTTTTAGATTTTTCAGACTTTCTCCCCTGACTTGCCATATTCAGGGTGTAATAGTTGCCTAAACCCGACTTTTGAGGCCCCTCAGAATGGCACATGCAGAGATCAAGACCGTGGTTCAATGGGCGCGGGGCACCGATTGGCGCCTCACGCTTCAGCATTCATGCCCGGATCACGCGTTGATCTGGATCACCCGTGGCCAGGGAATCGCCATCATCGACGGGGTACGGCGCGGCGTCGGCGTGCACAACGCGCTGGCCATCCCAGCAGGGACCATGTTTTCACTCGATCTTGGCAAGACCGGCTTTGGTCAGGTCTGCCTCTTGCCTGCGGGTGGCCCGATCCTGATGCCAGACCATGCCCAACACCTGCGTATCCGCGACGTAACCGGTCAGAACGAACTCACCGCCATCCTCGAGGCAATGCAGCGCGAACAATCCGCACACCGCGATTTCATGGACGAGGCGCTCAATGCTCAGGCGCGGATGCTCACCGTCTGGCTGCGCCGCGCCATGATTGCCCAAGGCCCGCAGGAACGGCCCAATTCCAGCGCCCGGTTGATGCAGGCCTACGCCGCTCTTGTGGCCCGCGATTACACCAGTGGGCGCGCCATGGCGGTCTATGCCCGCGCGCTGGGCGTGACACCCACCCATCTCACGCGCGTCTGCAAACAGGCCTCGGGCCTCACCGCCGCCGACCTTCTGACCGAACGAAGCCTGCACGCGGCCCGTGATCTGCTCGAATCAAGCGACTTGCCGATCGGCCAAATTGCAGCGAGCCTTGGGTTTGGCAGCGCCGCCTATTTCTCGCGCTTTATACTGCAACACACGGGCCTCACCCCCTCGGCGCTGCGACAGGCCGCGGCGACGCGCAAACCGATGGCCGCAGCACACTGATCGCAAAGGATGCCGCGCGACGGGTTGCGCTTTGAGCGCGCCCATTATCTAATGGTTCAGGACCGATTGCCCCGCACTCCACGAAAGCCCCCGATGCCGCGCCAGATCCCGACCGCACCGCACCCCGCCACTCTCCGCGATGCCGAGGCGTTGCGCGCAGGCCGGATGCATCGACGCGAGTTTCTGACGCGCGCCACAGCCCTCGGGCTCAGTGCCTCTGCGGCCTATGCTCTTGGCGGTCTCACAGCCCCCGCCAAGGCCCAGACCACGCCGGCCCAAGGCGGCACCCTGCGCATTCAGCAGAATGTGAAACCTCTCACCGATCCGCGCAGCTATGACTGGAGCGAACTTGGCAATCAGACCCGTGGATTCCTGGAATATCTCGTTGAATATCAGAGCGATGGCACCTTTACGGGCATTTTGCTCGACCGCTGGCAGGTGAATGAGGATGCCACCCGCTATCTCCTCCATCTGCGCGCCGACGTGACCTGGAACAATGGCGATCCCTTCACCGCACAGGATGTCGCCCGTAATATCGCGCGCTGGTGCGACACCACGGCCGAGCGCAATTCCATGGCCGGACGCTTCGCCGGGCTGATCGACCCCGACACCGGACAGGCGCGCGCGGGGGCCATCACCGTGCTCGACGATCTCACCCTCGTGCTCAGCCTCTCGCAACCCGACATTTCGGTCATCGCCAATATGGCCGACTATCCCGCTGCCATCGTGCATAATAGCTATGAGGGCGGCGATCCCTTTCTCAATGGCATCGGCACGGGCCCGTTTCGCCCCGTCAGCCTCGTGCCGGGGGAGCGGTGCGTGCTCGAACGCCATCCCGATCACCGCTGGTGGGGGACCGACGTATTCGGCGGGCCCTATCTGGACCGCGTCGAATTCATCGACCTCGGCCTCAACCCCTCGGCGTGGCTCGGGGCTGCGGAACGCGGCGAGATCGACCTTCTCTATGAAACCGTCGGTGATTTCATCGACGCCATGGATGGCATCGGCTGGACCCGCACCCGCACCGAAACTGCCGCCACCACCGTCATTCGCGCATCGCAAACTGCACGTGTCGTTGGCACCAACCCCTATCTCAACCGTGACATTCGCCGCGCCATGGCGCTCGCCGTCGATAACGCGATCTGTCTTGAACTGGGCTATGACGGGCGCGGCACTGTGGCCGCCAATCACCACGTCAGCCCGATCCACCCCGCCTATGCCGATATCGGCCCCGCCCCTTATGACCCAACCGAGGCGCGCGCCATCGTAGAGGCGGCAGGCCTTCGCGGCTTTGAACATGAGCTTGTGACCGTGGATGATGAATGGCAGCGCAACACCGGCGATGCGGTCGCCGCACAGCTGCGCGACGCTGGCCTAACCGTGCGCCGCCGCATCCTGCCCGGCCCGGACTTCTGGGCCAATTGGCGCGAGTTTCCCTTTTCCGCGACCCAGTGGAACCACCGCCCGCTTGACGTGCAGGTGCTCAGCCTTGCCTATCGCTCCAACGCCGCCTGGAACGAGAGCGGCTTTGCCAATGAGGAATTCGACACACTGCTCAACGAGGCCAACCGCCTCAGCGACCCAGACCGCCGCCGCCCGGTCATGGCCCGGCTGCAAACAATCCTGCGCGACGAGGGCGTGATCATCCAGCCCTATTGGCGCGCACTCTTCAATCACCACAACGGACAAGTGGTCAACGCCGAGAAGCATCCCGCCAACGAAATCCACCTCTACAAGATCGGATTCGCCGCCTGATCCCGCGCGGACTCAGCTTCCCAGGATCACCTTGACGTAATTGCGCGTCTCTTCATAGGGCGGCACGCCTCCATGTTTTGTCACGGCGCCCGGCCCTGCATTATAGGCCGCCAGCGCCAGCCGCCACGACCCAAAGGTGCGATACTGCTCCGCCAGATAGCGCGCGCCGCCCTCGAGGTTCTCGCGCGGATCATGCGGGTTGACCCCCAAGATTGCGCGCCGTCTCGGGCATCAACTGCGCAAGACCAATCGCCCCCTTGTGCGACCGCGCATCCGCCCGCCAGCCCGACTCCTGCTGCACCAGCCGCAGGAACAGGTCCTCGGGCACCTGATAGCGCCGCGCCGCCTGCTTTGCCATGTCGAGATAGGGCCCGCGATAGACACCCCGGAAAACCGGGCTCAGATCGTCCCACATCGTCGGCGTCTTGACCCGCTCGGGCTGAAGCCGCACCGAATTGTTGTATTGCTGGCGCGCGCGGGTATCGAGAACCTTGGTCTGAGATTTGAAAAGGCTAACCCGGCTCTTGCTCGAGAGCACATCCGCCTCCGCAAAACTCGGCACAACCAGCCCAAAGGCCACAAGCGCGCCTGCGATCCACCGCATTCCTGTCCTGCCCCCATCCGTCTATCTGGCCGCACTATAGGCAATTCGACACGGAATTCGAGACTTCTTTTGCCGCTTTGCCCCGCATCGGCAGGTTTCGTCGCATTTAACGACAATTTTAACCTTTCCTTCACGCCGATGCGGTGGTGTAACCGTCAGACGCGAACCACGGCATGATTCAAGGAGGGCGCGATGTCCGGCTCTGTCAACAAGGTAATTCTCATCGGCAATCTGGGCCGCGACCCCGAGGTCCGGACGTTTCAGAACGGCGGCAAGGTCTGTAACCTGCGCATCGCCACCTCCGAAACATGGAAGGACCGCAACACCGGCGAACGCCGCGAGCGCACCGAATGGCACACCGTCGCCATCTTCTCCGAAGGGCTGGTGCGCGTGGCCGAACAGTATCTGCGCAAGGGCTCCAAGGTCTATCTCGAAGGCAAACTGCAGACCCGCAAATGGCAGGATCAATCCGGTCAGGACAAATACAGCACCGAAATCGTGCTTCAAGGCTTTGACGCAACCCTCGTCATGCTGGATGGCCGTGGCGAAGGCGGGGCCTCCGGCGGTGGCGGCGGCAGCTATGGCGGCGGTCAGGATCAGGGCTACGGCAGCGACTATGGCGGCGATTACGGCTCTGCCCCGGCGCCCGCCTCAGGTGGCGGCGGTGCCCGACCCTCTCGCGACATGGATGACGAAATCCCGTTCTGAAGCCCGGGCTTTAACGCGCCCTTAACGGTCCCTGCGCTCTGATCGGGCGCATGGACCTGTACCTCTGCGATCCCTCCCCGCCCCCCGGCATGGCCCCGCTGCATCAGCAGCCGCACTATGCTCGCGCGCTCCGCGCATTAGGGGTCACCGTAGAGACCATTCGCGCCACGCATGGCGGCAAATCGATCGCCCAGGCGCAGGTGGTGCGCCGCCGCCTTGGCCCACTCTCCTTCACATGGATGCCGCGCGGTCCGATCTGGGCATCGGATCTACCTGGTCCTGACCGCGATGCCTTTCTCCGCGCATTGCCCCAAACCCTGCCCGGTGGCGTCTGGCTGGCCAATGCCGCCAGCGCAGACGAGGCCAATTGCCTCGCCTGCCATGGCTACCGCGCGCTCATCCCCGGTCAGACACTGGCCAACCTCGATCTTCGCCCGCCGCGCGCCGCACGGCTCGCCGCCCAACACGGCAAATGGCGCAACCGCCTGCGCCATGCTCAGGGCGCGGGGCTGATCCTCCATGAATCCGCATTCGATCCCGCCACGCACCGGGATCTGCTCAGCCAAGAGGTCGCGCAACAGCGCGCGCGCCGATACCGCGCCCTGCCTGCGGCCTTTACGCTGGCCTATGCCGCGCAAAACCCAGGGGCCGCACGGATCTGGTCGGCGCAGCACTGCGGGCAGCATGTGGCGCATCTGTTGATCCTCACCCATGGCGACACTGCCACCTATCACATCGGGTGGACCGGCCCGGAGGGACGTCGTCGCTCGGCGCACACACTCCTTCTCTGGCAGGCCGCCAATGCCCTGGCGGATCGCGGCATTGCGCGGCTCGATCTCGGCCCCGCCGATACCACGCACGCCCCGGGCCTTGCACGCTTCAAGCTGGGCAGCGGTGCCTTGGCACAACGCCTCGGTCCTAGTATGCTGGCGCTGCCCCGTGTTACCCCCCTGTTCCCAAAGCGACACAACCACGCGGCATGATCCAACCTCAGGGGCGCTTTGCCTCTGGTCTTTCCGCGTCGCGGCGTATAGGGCGCAGGCGAACAATGTCAGGACAGCTACACCCCATGGATCTGCGCAATATCGCTATCATCGCCCACGTCGACCACGGCAAAACCACGCTCGTCGACCAATTGCTGAAACAATCCGGCGCTTTTCGGGCCAATCAGGCCGTGGACGAACGCGCCATGGACAGCAACGATCTGGAACGCGAGCGCGGCATCACCATCTTCGCCAAACCCACCAGCGTCCTCTATAAAAAGACGCGCATCAACATCGTCGACACCCCCGGCCACGCCGATTTCGGCGGCGAGGTCGAGCGTATCCTGTCCATGGTCGATGGGGTTGTCCTTCTGGTCGACGCCGCCGAAGGCCCGATGCCGCAAACAAAATTCGTGACCTCCAAGGCGCTCCGCCTCGGGCTGCGTCCCATCGTCGTGCTCAACAAGGTCGACAAACCCGATGCCGAACCCGACCGCGCGCTGAACGAATGTTTCGATCTCTTCGCCTCGCTCGATGCCAATGACGATCAGCTCGACTTCCCGCATATGTATGCCTCGGGCCGCGCCGGCTGGGCCGATCACGAGCTTGAGGGCCCGCGCAAGGATCTCTCCGCGCTGTTCGAACTGATCGTGAACCATGTGCCTGCGCCGAAACAACTCGCGCATGTCGACGAGGATTTCCGCATGTTGGCCACCACGCTCGGGGCCGATCCCTTTGTCGGTCGCCTGCTCACGGGCCGTGTCGAATCGGGCCGCCTCAAGGTGGGTCAGACCGTGCAGGCCCTCAGCCGCATTGGCCAGAAAATCGAACAATTCCGCGTAACCCGGATTCAGGCCTTCCGCGGCCTCTCCAGCCAGGACATCGAAGAGGCCACTGCCGGTGATATCGTCAGCCTCGCAGGCATGTCCAAGGCGACCGTCGCGGATACAATCTGCGCCCTCGCGGTCGAGGAACCGATCGAGGCGCAGCCGATTGATCCGCCCACCATCACCGTCACCTTCGGCATCAACGACAGCCCGCTTGCCGGACGCGAAGGCAAAAAAGTCCAGAGCCGGGTGATCCGCGAACGCCTGATGAAAGAGGCCGAATCGAACGTCGCCATCAAAGTGACCGACACACCGGGTGGCGACGCCTTCGAGGTGGCCGGGCGCGGCGAATTGCAGATGGGCGTGCTGATCGAGAACATGCGCCGCGAAGGTTTTGAGCTCAGCATCTCCCGCCCGCAAGTTCTCATGCGCGAAGGCGACAAGGGCGAGCGGCTGGAGCCGATCGAAGAAGTCACCATCGACGTGGACGACGAATACACCGGCGCCGTGATCGAAAAGATCACTGGCCCCCGCCGCGGCGATCTGGTCGAAATGAAACCCTCGGGCGCGGGCAAGACCCGCATCATCGCCCATGTGCCCTCGCGCGGCCTCATCGGCTATCATGGCGAATTCCTCACCGACACGCGGGGCACGGGCGTGCTCAACCGGGTGTTCCATTCTTGGGGCCCCGCACCGCGGCCCGATCCCCGGTCGGCGCGCCGGCGTGCTCATTTCGATGGAGAATGGCGAGGCTGTCGCCTATGCCCTCTGGAACCTCGAAGAGCGGGGCCGCATGTTCCTTGGCGCACAGGCCAAGGTCTATACCGGCATGATCATCGGCGAGCATAGCCGCGACAACGACCTCGAGGTGAACCCCCTCAAGGGCAAGAAGTTGACCAACGTCCGCGCCTCGGGCACAGACGAGGCCGTGCGCCTGACCACGCCCATCACCATGAGCCTGGAAGAGGCCATCGCCTATATCGACGATGATGAATTGGTCGAGGTGACACCGCAGTCGATCCGCCTGCGCAAACGCTATCTCGACCCGCATGAGCGCAAGCGCATGTCGAAAAAGGACTGAACCGCATCGCCCCGGCCCTCGCGCCGGGGCTTTTGCTTTCAGGGGGCAATCATATAGCGGCCCACGGGGATCAGCCCCTCTGGCCCCCGCTGCGTCACGATGATCTCACCCGATCCCACACCAAGACCGGTCAGCGCCGTGATATTGACCTGATGGGTTACGATCAGCACCCGCGCAGCGTCTGGCAGCGCCTCGATCATCCGCAATGTCGCTTCGGTTTGCCCCTCGGCATCGCCCCGACCTGCATAAAAGGAATCGAGCGGTGGCTGTTCCACCACCCGCCCCATATCCATCAACCGCGCCGTGTCACGCGCCCGGCACCAGCGGCTTGACCAGACGTGATCAAACGCCACCCCCGCGGCCCGCAATGCCGCCCCGGTCTCTCGTGCCTGCGCCAGCCCCCGCGCATCCAGATTGCGCTGCGTCGCACAATCGCCCAGTTGAAACGTTGCCGGATCGCCCGTCCCCGGCGCCAAGGCATGCCGCATCAAGGCGACGACACCCGGCGCCTTGAGCGCGGATATATCCGCAGCCCCGGCCAGGTTGCCCGCCACCAGCAGCCAAATTGACAATAAAATACGCATCGCCCACTCCTGCTTCTACGCAGGACCTAGGGCCAGACGTCATCCGGTCCAGACTATTCCGTGATCTCGACGATCACCAATTCCCGCTCGGATGCGCCCCGCGCATGATCGAGCGCGGCCTGATACTCGGGGCTGTGGTAACAGGCCTCCGCATCCTCAACACTCGGGAACCGCGCCACCACATTGCGTGGACGCTCCTTGCCCTCCAACTGCACGAACCGGCCCCCACGGGCGATGAACACGCCACCATGCTTGGCAATCGCCGGTCCGGCCAGAGCGGCATAGCGACCATAGGCCTCGGTATCGGTCACGGTCACATGGGCAATCCAGAGGGCTGGCATCGCATAAATCTCCTGTCTTTTCAGTTAAATACCATCCACGAGGACAATATCACGCTCGCTGCTGTTCAGCGCCAGCGGCAAGATGCGCCGATAGGCGTCAGAGCCATACCACGCCAGCGCCGTCGCCCGGTCGGGGAATTCGATGATGACATGCCGGTCCGGGCAATTGCCCTCCAGCACCTCTTGCGCGCCCCCCTTGACCAGAAACCGCCCGCCGAATTTCTCTGCTGTCGCGACGGTCTGGCTGGCATAGGATTGGTAATCCTGCGGGTTCGTCACCGTGATCCGGGCAATGATATAGGCGCTCATCCATCCTCCCCTAGGAGGTCATGACCCCCTCGATAACCCCGGTCGCCGCCGCAATCGCCGCCTCGGCCCCGTCCATGCTCGTGCCGCCGCCCTGCGCCATGTCCGGGCGGCCACCGCCGCCCTTGCCGCCCAGTTCGGCCACCGCCGCGCGCACCATCTCGACCGCCGAAATCCGGTCGGTCAAATCCTCGGTCACGCCCGCCGCCACAGCCACCTTGCCGCCGGTATCCGCAATAAGCAAGACCGCACCAGAGCCAAGCCGCGCCTTATGCTCGTCAATCAGCGGCGGCAGATCCTTGCCCTGCACCCCCGAGAGCACCTGCGCGATAACCTTGACACCGCCCACCTCACGCGGTGCGGCACCGCCGCCCTGCCCGGCCCCGCCCGACATCGCCAGCTCGCGTCGCAGTTGCGCCACCTCATTGGCCAGCGCGCGCCGCTCGTCCATCAGCGCCTTCACGCGCTCTGCCACATCCTCGGGTCGCGCCTTCAACTCCGAGGCCACCTGCCCCAGACGCGCCGCCTGCACGCTCAGATAGTCGAACGCCGCCGCCCCGGTCAGCGCCTCGATCCGCCGCACGCCGGCACTCGACGCCGAATCGCCAAGTGCCACAAAGACACCGATATCGCCCGTGCGCCGCACATGCGTGCCACCACACAGCTCGATCGAATAGGTCCGCCCATCGGCCCCCTTGCCCGATCCCTCGGCCTGCCCCATCGACACGACCCGCACCTCGTCGCCGTATTTCTCACCGAATAGCGCCTGCGCCCCAAGCGCCCGCGCGTCATCGGGGGTCATGATCCGCGTCTCGACCGCCGCATTCTGGCGGATATAATCGTTGACCTCGCGCTCGACCTGCTCCAGCTCCTCGGCACTCAGCGCCTTGGTGTGGCTGAAATCGAACCGTAGCCGATCCTCGGCATTGAGCGATCCACGCTGCGCCACGTGATCGCCAAGCGCACCGCGCAACGCCTCATGCAAGAGATGCGTCGCCG
>SWCD01012307.1_pt1 | contig 11523 bp, 7 predicted proteins | sample 4693011 | NCBI WGS metagenome assembly SWCD01 (sample SAMN10267278, study PRJNA491770) | bioreactor metagenome | isolation source: DHS bioreactor inoculated with marine | place: Japan: Omine Ridge, Nankai Trough | reverse complement strand
TGATGCCCTGAAAGAGTTGGCCCAGCGCTATGGAATTGCCGTTGAGGATAGAGAGTTGAGCCCGGCAGAAAAGGCACGGGCAGAAAAGCGCAAACAGCTTTTTGGGGCAAATGAAGTTGCAGCCCGGCTCTATCATGATTTTCTCGTCAATAATCCAGCTGCAGAGCCTGCCAGGCGCTATCTTCAGGATCGTCGTATCCCCATGGAAACAATCGAAACTTTCCAACTGGGTTATGCCCCGGATAGCTGGGATTTTTTGGGAAAGCATCTTGCCAGGGAAAACATAGACCAAGCCATTGCTGTGGAGGCTGGTCTGGTGGTGGCCAAGGAGCAAGGCGGCGCCTATGATCGTTTCCGCAAACGTATTCTTTGTCCCATCTTTTCAATGGCTGGTGAGGTTGCCGGATTTGGTGGCCGCATACTTGGCGAGGGACAGCCCAAGTATTTAAATACCCCTGAAACGCCAGTTTTTGATAAAGGCCGAATACTTTTTGGGCTTTATCAAACTAAAAAGGCTGTGCAGATTAGCAAGCGCTGCATTCTGGTTGAGGGGAACTTCGACCTGCTGAGTATGGTGGCTGCCGGCGTCGGTAATGTGGCTGCTCCTCTAGGTACGGCGCTGACCATCCAGCATGTTCGGCTTTTAAAAAGATATGTCCCTGAGGTTGTATTACTCTTTGATGGTGATGAGGCCGGAGTGAAGGCTGCCATGCGCAGCGTACCTTTTTTCCTTACCGAGCAGCTTGAAGGGAAGGTAGCTGTTCTTCCTGAAGGACATGATCCAGACACCTTTTTGCGCGACAAGGGCACGGTTGCCTTAGAGGATTTACTGGCAAAGTCATATAGCCTGCCTGATTTTATATTTGGCAGACTTGTGGAAGAACATGGCCTCGGAGTTGAGGGAAAGGGAAAAATTATCGGGGAACTTAAGCCTCTGATTAAGGCAATTGGCAATGATCAGCTTCAGCGTTCGGTTTTTATCGCTCATTTTAGCGAGAAGCTAGGCCTTGATCCTCAGGAGGTCTCCAGCCATTTTAAGGCAGGTTCAATAGAAAAAAAGAAAAAGCCTGCCCCAAGAACAATCAACCCGATAACAAGCGGTCATCGTCGGTTTTTGGAGTTTTTAATCATCTACCCCGAATATTTTCGGCAATTTATTGAGGCGGGTGTGGAAGATTTTTTTGCAGATAATGCGGCTTTATCGGTAGTTGAAACCATGAAAGAGCTGCCGACTGATACCTTCCAGCCAGAGATGTTACTTGCCCATCTTGAAGGCCCTCTAAAGATCGTTGTCTCAGAGATTTTAGTTGCTGTACCAACGTGTTTGCCGGATCAGGCTGAGAAAACTGCGGGTGAGATGCTGGCCTGGCTTGAGAAGTTTACCATGCAACAAAAGAAAGAAAATCTGGTTAACCAGATTCAGCAGGCCCAACATGAAAACAATCCAACTCTTCTCATGGAACTTATTGAAAAGAAAAAAGAATTGGACGAAGCATTGATAAATTAATATTCTGTTTTCTATTAACCTGAAAACAGGGGCCTTAATAAGCTTTTTTAAACGATCACAGGCTGTTGGAATGCGTCAGTAATTTTTGAGATGCCGGACAACGATAACGGATCAGAAACCAAGCAGAATTATGGAACCTAAAAAAGCAGGCATTGAGAAAAACGAAGAAAAAGGCAAGGATGCTGGGAAAGATCTTGCTTCACAAGAGGTACGTGATTTGTCTGTAGCGTTTAATAATGATGGTATGGGGAATAATATCGAAAATTCTTCTGAGGTAAAAAAGACGGGTGGCAAACTCAGCCGTAAGCAGGAGCATCTCGCAGGTGAGGATGAACTTGGCGCAGGGCTTGACCCGGTAAAGGCCTATCTGCGAGAGATGGGAGCCGTCCCTCTGCTCAACCCAGCTGAAGAGACAGCCATTGCCAAACGTATCGAAAAAGGGGACCGTCAAGTACAAAGGGCTCTGTTCTCGCTGCCAATGACCATAAAGAAATTTCAATTATTTCGTGAAATGATTGAAGATGGCAAGGTGGTCAGCGATATCTTGCGCGGTCTTGATGATAGCGATGATGACGTTCTGCAGCAAGAGCAAGAGAATTTCTTGTGGAAAATCAGTGAGATGGAGAGGCTCGAAGATGAGCGGGCAGCTTTGAGAGCTGATATCCTTTCCCCTGAGGCTGATGCCAAGAAAATTGTTAAAACTCTAGTACGGATAGATCGTATAACCCTTTCCATTGTTGATCTTTTTAAGGAAGATCGCCTCCATAATAAATTTGCCGATGAACTGCTCTCCTCTTTTAAAAAGATGACCAAGCAGTTTGATCGTGTTCTCACCAAACTTGAGCAGGAGCCTGAAAATACTAAGTATGAGATTATGGCCCGTAACCTCGAAGAGATGTACGGTATTGACCGTGAAACCCTGGGCAAGGTTGTCATTCTCATCGCCAAAGGCCGTGATATCGGCCGTATTGCCAAACAGGAGCTGACCCGGGCGAATTTACGTCTTGTGGTCAGTGTTGCAAAAAAATATGCCAATCGTGGCCTGCAACTTCTTGATCTTATACAGGAAGGAAATATTGGTCTGATGAAGGCGGTGGAAAAATTTGAGTACCGCCGCGGGTATAAATTTAGCACCTATGCCACCTGGTGGATTCGGCAGGCCATTAACCGGGCCATTGCCGACCAGGGCCGTACCATTCGTATTCCGGTGCATATGATTGACACAATTAATCGTCTGTTAAAGGGGTCAAAAGAGTTTGTCCGTGAAATCGGCAGAGAGCCCACTCCGGAAGAGATGGCAGACAAGCTTGATGTGGATTTAGAGAAAGTCCGCAATATTCTTCGTATCTCCAAAGAGCCCATCTCCCTCGATACTCCCATTGGCAGCGGTGAAGATAGTTATCTCACTGATTTTATTGAGGATGCTGACGCGGTTTCACCCCATGAAGCAACCATTAAAGACAATTTACGGCAGAATCTCCATAAGGTGTTGAGCACCTTGACGCCGCGGGAAGAGCGGGTTTTACGCATGCGTTTTGGTATCGATAACGAGGTTGATCTTACCCTGGAAGAGGTTGGCAAAAGCTTCTCGGTGACCAGGGAGCGGATCAGGCAGATCGAGGCGAAGGCTTTGAAAAAGCTAAAGCATCCCAACCGGAAAAAGCAGTTGGAGAGTTTTGTTATTGATGATTAGCCTGACCATGTAATTTCTTAAAATGGTTAGCCTTTCTTAGTTTTACTTTCGTATCAAAGCATCACCTACCTTTTTTAAAAATCCTATTTTGTGCACATTTAGAGAGTTTATATGACTGATCTCCATGATTGGCTCAGTCTTAGTCTTGTCCCGGGATTAGGCAACGTGCTTATGGCAAGATTGCTTGCTGTATACGGTGAGCCCGCTGCTGTTTTGCGTGCTTCCCCTAAAGAGCTTCGTCAAGTTCCCGGAGTGGGTGCTAAGTTGGCCCAGGCTATTTGTCATTCTGACCAGAAAGTTGCTGCAGATCGGGAATTGGAAAAGGCAAATCGTGAAAATGTCACCATTTTGTCCTGCGATGATCAGCGCTATCCTGAACTCCTTAGCCATATATATGACCCGCCTGCAGTGCTCTATGTGAAAGGAGAGGTTGATCTGCTGTCATCAACCTGTGTTGCCATGGTGGGCTCTCGGGCGGCCACGGTATACGGCACCAGGGTGGCTAACGACATGGCCCGGCGTCTTGCCTATGAAGGAGTCACCGTAGTCAGCGGCGTTGCGCTTGGCATTGATGCTGCTGCCCATACGGGTGCTCTGCAAGGTGGCCATACCGTAGGAGTTCTGGGTTGCGGTATTGATGTTGTTTATCCCAGGCAGCATCAAAAACTCTACGAACAGATTATTGAAAAGGGAGCCTTGATTTCAGAGGCACCTTTTGGGGCACAGCCAGAGGCCTTTCGCTTCCCGGCCCGCAATCGTATAATCAGCGGCTTGTCTCAGGGCATTGTGGTTGTTGAAGCGGCCCAGAGGTCTGGCTCGCTTATCACGGCGCGATTGGCTCTCGAACAGGGGCGGGAAGTTTTTGCTATCCCAGGTCGCATCGATTCAGCGAAAAGCTGCGGGGCGCACCGTTTATTAAAGGAAGGTGCCTCCCTTGTTCACACTGTCGATGATATTTTTCAGGAGCTTGGTTTTCATGGTGTTTGTGAGGGCAGTCTCGAACAGGAAGATGAAAAAAGATTAGGAACTGCCTTGACTCTTGAGGAGAAAAAGCTGTATGGATGGCTAGACGTTTATCCGCAAAACATTGACGAGTTGATCCAAAAAGCGTGCATGGCACCTGAGAAAGTTGCTGAATTACTTCTGCTTTTGGAGCTCAAAGGGCTTGTTGAATCACTCTCTGGCAATCAATATCAGAAAGTTTCTTCTCCTGAAACCATTTAAAATCGGCTGTTTTATATGTCAAAATCATTAATTATTGTTGAGTCCCCGGCTAAAGCCCGTACTCTCCAGCGCTATTTAGGAAAGTCTTTCGATGTTAAGGCCTCGGTGGGCCATATTCGTGACCTGCCTGTGAAGACACTTGGGGTGGATGTCGATAAGGATTTTCAGCCAAAATATGTGACCATTCGCGGCAAGAGTAAGGTGATCAGTGACCTTAAATCTGCTGCAAAAAAAGCCGATGATATATACCTGGCCCCAGATCCTGATCGTGAAGGGGAGGCCATTGCCTGGCATATTGCCCACACTTTAAAAGGGTCCAAAAAGCCGGTTCATCGCGTTTTATTTCACGAGCTGACTAAAAAAGCTATCCTTAAAGCTATTAGTGAGGCCTCAGAGATTGACCAGTATAAATTTGAGGCACAGCAAGCCCGCCGTATTCTGGATCGGCTTGTTGGGTACCAGATTTCTCCACTTCTTTGGGACAAGGTGCGGCGCGGTTTAAGTGCCGGGCGTGTTCAGTCTGTGGCAGTCCGCATGGTGTGTGAACGTGAGGAGGCCATCAAAGCCTTTGAGCCGGTGGAGTATTGGTCAGTTGCTGCCAGTCTCCAGAAGGATGCACCGCCTCTTTTTACAGCCCAGCTTGATCGAATTGGCAAGAAAAAAGTCGATAAAGCCTCTGGTAGAATCAAAGATGAACAGCAGGCCACAGGTATAGTTGATGATCTGCAGGGCGCTGACTTTACTGTCAGCAAGGTCACCCGCAAAGAAAAAAGGCGGTTCCCCAGTCCGCCTTTTATTACCAGCTCCATGCAGATGGACGCCAACCGGAAGTTGAGGTTTTCTGCCAAGAAAACCATGACCCTGGCCCAACGTCTTTATGAAGGTATTGATGTTGGCGGCGATGGACCCACAGGTCTTATTACCTATATGCGTACGGATTCAACCCGTATTAATGATGAGGCCCTGGCTCAGGTACGTGATCATATAAAGAGCGAGCTTGGCGGTGAATTTCTGCCAGCCAAAGCTAATACCTACAAGACCAATAAGTCAGCCCAAGATGCCCATGAGGCGATCAGGCCAACGGATGTCAGCCTTACTCCTGATAAGGTCGCCCCACATCTTGAAAAGGATATGCTCAAGCTCTACACCCTCATCTGGAAACGTTTTGTGTCCAGCCAGATGACCCCGGCAGTCTATGACCAGACAACCATTTTGATTGATGCCAAGGACTATCAGTTTAAAACCACTGGCTCCATCATGCGCTTCTTGGGTTTTCTATCCCTCTATGCTGAGGCGGTTGATGAGAATGGTAACGGTACGGTTGCCTATGGCGGTACGGATGTTATTTTACCCCCGGTAAACGAGGGAGATGTCCTGCAGCTCCAAGGTCTTGAGCGAAAGCAGCATTTTACCCAGCCCCCACCACGTTATACAGAGGCCACCTTAGTTAAAGCTCTGGAGGATAATGGCGTTGGCCGGCCCTCCACCTATGCAGCCATCTTGTCCACCATCCAGGACAAGGAGTACGTTCTTCTCGAGGCGCGGAAGTTTATGCCAACCGATCTTGGTAAGTTGGTGAATGATCTTCTTGTTGAGCACTTTCCAGCAATCATGGATGTAGAGTTTACAGCATCCATGGAAGAGCAGCTTGATAAGGTGGAAGAAGGCACTGTTGCCTGGTTAAAGATCCTCCGAGATTTTTATGCCCCATTCCAGAAAACTCTGGAAAAGGCCAAAGAGGAGATGAGGTCCGTCAAACGAAGTGCTACGCCCACTGATATCAAATGTGATCAATGTGATGGCACTATGATGATTAAATGGGGGCGGATGGGTGAATTTTTAGCCTGTGAGAATTATCCGGACTGTAAAAACACCACTGACTTTAGCCGCGGCAAGGATGGCGAGATCATCCCCAAGCAGAAGGAAGAGCTTGAGGAGACGGGAGAGGTCTGTGATAAGTGCAGAAGCCCCATGGTTTATAAGCATGGCCGTTTTGGACGTTTCATGGCCTGTTCAGCTTATCCGAAATGTAAAAACATTAAGTCAGAGACCACTGGCGTAAAATGCCCTGAAGATGGTTGTCAGGGTGAGATTATCAAAAAGGTGTCCAAACGCGGCAAGGTTTTTTACAGCTGTGACCAGTATCCCAAATGTACCTTTGCCCTGTGGGATAAGCCTGTGGCCCAAATGTGCCCTGATTGCGGACTGCCCTATCTTTTAGAAAAAGACACCAAGAAAGACGGCCTGCACCTGCGTTGCTCGGATAAGAAATGTGGCTATCGCCAGGACTTAGAAGGTGATGACGGCGAGTGACAGAAGATGCAACTTGTTAAGAAAAGGGATTTTTTAAAGCCTTCTGCCTTATTGGGTAGAAGGCTTTTTTTATAGATCGCTGAAGGTTATTTTTCCATCCAGGATGGTGAGAACAGCTTTTCCTTGTAATGACCAGTCTAAAAAAGGTGAGTTCTTGCTTTTTGAGACCACATCTTTCTTTTGGTATGTGAAGCAAAGGTCGGGGTCAATGAGGGCGACATCTGCACACGCCCCCTGGCTTAAAGATCCGCCCTCCACTCCAAGAATACGGCAGGGGTTAACAGACATCAGCTCAATCATCTTTGCGGGTGTGATGATCTCGTCTCGAACCAGTGCCAGAGTGAGAGGGACAGAAGTCTCAAGGCCGATTATGCCGTTTGCAGCCAAGTCAAACTCCACCTCCTTCTCCTGTCTGGAATGGGGAGCGTGGTCTGTTGCGATGGCATCAATAGTACCGTCTTGAAGACCCTCCTGAATTGCTTGACGGTCATCAGCAGTGCGCAGAGGGGGGTTCATCTTGGCCGAGGTATTGTAGTCGGCAACCGCCTCTTCAGTAAGAGTAAAATAATGGGGAGTTGTTTCAGCAGTGACCTGGCATCCTTTCAGTTTTGCTCTGCGGATGAGGTCCACTGATTCGCGCGTGGAGATGTGGGCAATGTGGACAGGCCGTTTGACATATTCGGCCAGGGCCAGGTCGCGATAAATCATGATTTCTTCGGAGATTCGAGGAATGCCGCGCAGACCAAGGCGGGTGGCGAGAGGCCCTTCGTTCATCACACCGCCATCACTGAGGCTCATCTCTTCTGCGTGGGAGATGAGTAACATATTGTAATTAGCGCTATACTCTAGGGCGCGGCGCATAAGTTGGCTGTTTTCAACTGGGCGGCCATCATCAGACAGGGCAACGGCGCCAGCCCTTTTAAGCTCGCCAAATTCGGCAAGGCGGGAACCGTCGCTTTGCTGGCTGATAGCTGCTACCGGATACACCTTGGCAAAACCTGCTTTTTTGGCCTTGGCAATAATTAATGAAGTTATAGATTCATTATCATTTACAGGGGAGGTGTTTGGCATACAGGCCACAGCCGTGAATCCGCCTGCTGCTGCTGCTTTTGTGCCGCTCTCCACTGTTTCTTTGTACTCTTCACCCGGATCACGCAAATGGACATGGATATCCACAAGCCCGGGGACAATCCATTTGTCACTTGCATCAATGACTTGGCAGTCTGCCGCTGGTTTTTCGGTAGATTTTTCGAGATAAACCTTTTTGATAAGGCCATTTTCAAGAAGAAGGCTACCTGAAGTGTCGATATTATTTGCCGGATCAATAATCCGACCATTTTGAAGTAAGATTGATTGTGGCATTTAGCCTTCTCCTCCTCCCATGATGGCATACAGCAGGGCCATGCGGATAGCAACACCGTTTGTAACCTGGTCAAGGATGACAGAGCGGGGGCCGTCAGCTAAATCTGGATCAAGCTCAACCCCCCGGTTTATGGGGCCGGGATGCATAATAAGGGCATCTTGTTTAGCACCAGCAAGAACACGTTCGTTAATGCCAAAAAAGGTCGCATATTCCCTTAATGATGGAATGAGAGGATCCTTTTGCCGCTCGGTTTGAATGCGAAGCGCCATTACCACATCAGCATCTTCAACCGCCTCTTCCACAGACGAACAGACCGTTGCGCCAAGTTGGTTAATGCCGGCAGGAAGCAAAGTTGCAGGGCCACTGACCGTTACCGATGCCCCCATTTTATTGAAACCAATGATGTTTGAATGGGCCACGCGGCTATGGGCTATGTCGCCGATAATAGCAACCTTCAAACCCTCAATATGACCTTTTTCTTCAAGAACAGTCATAAGGTCTAAAAGGCCCTGGCTAGGATGTTCGTGCGTGCCGTCACCAGCATTTATAATGGAAGCTTTGGTATGTTTTGCCAAAAGGCCAGGCGAACCGGAGTGCGAGTGCCGAATAATAATAATATCGGGTTTCATTGCCGCCAGGTTAAGAGCAGTATCAATAAGTGTCTCCCCCTTCTTTAAACTACTGGTAGAGGCAGAAATATTGAAGGTGTCCGCGCTCATCCTCTTAGCTGCAACTTCAAATGAAAGGCGGGTTCTGGTGCTTGGTTCAAAAAAGAGATTGATGACGGTTCGACCCCTTAGGGCCGGAACCTTTTTGATTTGACGGGTGGAAATTTCTTTAAATGAGGCAGCTGAGCGTAAAAGAAAAGTTATATCATCAGGGCTGAGTTGCTCGAGGCCCAAAATGTGTTTGTGGGTAAAGGTATGCTCAACTTCCATTGACAAGGGGAGTCTTCCTAACGGCAGATAGTTATCAAATCTTCAAAGCGTTTGGTGAAAATACTATAGCAAAAAAGTAAGGCAGTTGAGACAAATTATTTAATTGTATCACCTAGCCTGTTCCAACGAATAGACTTAAGGCGTTTAAAAGAAAAAGGAGAGTGCTGTATGTCCCAGGACCAATAGATAATAAAGGCTTTTCCTCTTATTGCCTTGTAGTTGACAAAGCCCCAAAAACGACTGTCATTACTGTTGTCACGGTTATCCCCCATAACAAAAACAGATTGAGGGGGGACGGTTACAGGGCCATAATTGTCTCGTGAAGATTGCTGCCGTGACTGAATCGATTTATCTTTATGCCATGCATTCTGAACCTTAAAAAGGTCACCATTTACATAAACTTTTTTGTTTTTGATTTCAACTCGGTCCCCAGCAATACCGATAACACGCTTGATATAATCAGTGTCAGGGTTTCCTGGGAATTTGAAAACAATAATGTCACCATTTTCTGGGGTCGAAAAGGATATAAGTGCTGAGTCTGTAAAAGGGTTTTTTAGGACATAGGTGAATTTTGAAACGAGTATATGGTCGCCAATCTGCAAGGTGGGCAACATTGAACCGGAAGGTATTTTAAAGGCCTGAACAATGAAGGTGCGGATGAAAAGAGCTAGGAGCAGGGCAATAAGAATCGCTTCAACATACTCTCTGATTATGGATTTCTTTTTCATCTGGTGAAATTGGCTGGAAGGAGGGGCGTAAGGGGTTATTATTAATTGAAAATGTTTTACTCGAATTAAGAAGAGAACACAAGTCATAGCCCTCGAAACAGCCTGACCGAAAGAAGTAAAGAAAAGGTTTTTTAATGAAAATTTGTTTTTCAGTGAGAAACTATACTAAATTAAAGGAGTTAAAGAGTTTAAATCATAATTGATGCAATATGTAGTGGTTGGCCAAGGGGCTAGGTACTAGATGCAATTCCAGACATTGCTCTTTAATAAAAAAAGCGAAAAATAATATTATATTAGATAGTTGCGACACATTTGACGTCTGAATTGAGAGGGTATACCATATATGGTGTGCTGTGTGGCTTCCTGCTACTAAATATTGGCCACTAAGCTTTCGTTATTCATCAACTATCGAGTGGAACATCTCGTTATTTCGAAGAATTTTGCTTTTTGCAAATATGTAGGTCTTCTTGACATTAAAATGGAATTATGTGTTATTGAATATTAGTAAGTATTGTCTTTTTTAATTTAATGTTGATCTCAGCAAAATAGGATCTTGATTACAAATGCTTCCTTTTCTATCAAATCAAAAATTGACTGTGGGCCTCGATATCGGTTCTCACTCTGTGAAAGTGTGCGAGTTTGCTGAGGCAGGGAAAAAGAGGAAACTTGTTTCCCTTGGGACAGCGCAGCTTCCAGTCGGAGCCGTTGAAGACGGCGAGCTTCGTGATCCGGAGGCAGTTGGCGAAGTAATTAAAAATCTGATCAAAAACTTAGATATTAAAAGCAAGAAGGTAGCTATCTCCATATCTGGTTATTCTGTCATTATGAAAAAAATCAATCTTGCCGTTATGACAGAAGAAGAGCTCCAGCATCATATACAGGCAGAAGCTGAACAATATATCCCCTTTGATATTGATGAGGTCTATATCGATTTTCAGGATCTCCAAACCAATAAAGAGGATGAGGACCGTACGGACGTGATGCTGGTGGCTGCAAAAAAAGAGGTCGTAAATAAATACATGGAGATGCTTGAGAGTATCGGCCTCAAGGTGGTTATCGTTGATGTCGATGCCTTTGCCCTGGAAAACTCCTATGAATTGAATATGGGGCAGGATGACAATGTTATTTTGGTCGATATCGGTTCATCAAAAATGAACATAAATATTATTTCAGGCGGCGCATCTGTCTTTGCCCGTGATGTTTTCCTGGGCAGTAGGCAACTCACTGAGCAGATTCAAGGCAAGCTTGATGTGAGTTTTGAAGAAGCAGAAGACTTGAAAATTTCCGCCCAAGATCCGGGAGATCAGCTTGCCCAGCTTGAAGAAACCTTCGCTGGAGCATGTACCCAGTGGATTTTGGAGATAAAAAAGGCCCTCGATTTTTATAACTCAAACTATCCTGAAGCGCCCATTGATAAGATGGTTTTAAGCGGCGGCGGATCCCATATTCGCGGTCTTGAGCATTATTTTGCCAGCGAATCAGAACTTGAAATTGAAAAATTCAACCCATTTGCCTCGTCTGTTGTTGACGGCAAAAAAATTGATCCAGAATATCTCGCCTATATTGCCCCGGAAATGGCTATTTCAACAGGACTAGCTTCGAGGAAAGTACCTTTTTAGGTAGAATAGTTGAGAATAACTTGAAACATATAAGAACCTGCTATCCACACAGAATTAAATTTTATAGATAAAGAAACCCCTATGATTCTGATAAATTTGTTGCCAGTAAGGCATCTCAAAAAGAGAGCACAAGCCAGG